>Ga0163153_10006270_pt1 | contig 13499 bp, 13 predicted proteins | sample OliLakLV19MP6IB1_FD_148629 | JGI IMG/M metagenome (GOLD analysis project Ga0163153, IMG submission 148629) | Freshwater microbial mat bacterial communities from Lake Vanda, McMurdo Dry Valleys, Antarctica - Oligotrophic Lake LV.19.MP6.IB-1 | ecosystem: Environmental > Aquatic > Freshwater >... | reverse complement strand
ACTTCGCACCCATAAACTAACTAAAGAACGGTGTCAAAATAAGTTCCCCATTTGATGCCATCCTTTTGCCGTCATCCGTCCCATCTTTTTCGTTCAATAACGCTGCTATTCGCCTCAAAAGATAGTTGGCTGACGCCAAAATAATCGGCCTGAAATGGGAAACTTATTTTGACACCGTTCCTAAAACACCCGGCCCACATTAAAACCATTCTGAAAAAGCGAAAAAAACAAGACCGATGGCGGATTCTCCCCGGCACTTTCTATTTTTGCCGCACTTTTCTCAGTAACACACAACCGGATAAAATGGACAATATTCAAAATACCCGTGGCAAAGGCTATTGCATGTTATACCTGATCATGTTTTTGTTTTTTGCAGTAGCCTTGTTTCTGATGCTCTACAACCGCAATAGCATACTGGATTTCCCGAAATGAGGGAGAGAAGGTTTGAAAGGTTTGATGGTTTGATGGTTTGAGGTGTTAACTCTTGGCTCAGGTTAACACCTCAAACCAACCTTCAAACCATCCAACCTTCTTTCAGGAAAATATCTCGTACACGGCCCACGCCCCGAAGTAAGCCAGCAAACTCATGGCAAAAAACTGAAGGGCGGCCCATTTCCAGCTACCTGTTTCGCGCTTGACTACTGCCAGCGTACTGAAACATTGCATGGCCAGCGCATAAAAAACGAGTAGCGACATGGCTGTCGCCAGCGAATAAACCGGTTTTCCGGTATCGCTGAAGGTCTCTGTTTTCATCTTGCTGCGCAAGGTGGCTTTCGCCTCGTTTTCATCCCGGTTGTTGATGTCGCCTTCTTCCGAACCCATGTTGTACAACACGGCCAGGGTGCCGGTAAACACTTCGCGCGCCGCAAAAGAAGTCAGTAAGGCGATACCGATTTTCCAGTCATAACCCAAAGGACGGATCAAAGGCTCGAAAGATTTTCCCATTTTTCCGGCAAAAGATGCTTCTAATCTGCGCTGCTGCACAAAATCCTCCGTTTGGTTGGAATCGAGGCGCATGGCAATCGCTTCCGTATGCGCCTGTTCGGTCGCCAGGGCAATCGAATCGCCCGGCCCGTATCGCGACAAAGCCCACAAAACGATCGAAACAACCAGGATAATTTTGCCCGCGCCGGAAACAAACGCCAACACTTTTTCCCAGACGGAAAGCCACACGTTTTTCCAGTGCGGCATCCGGTATTCCGGCAGTTCAATGGCTAAAAAAGACGGCTCGCGGGTGCGTAGCCATTTTTTCATGGCCCAGCCGGACAGGAGGGCAGCGATCACGCCCAGGGCATACATGCTGCCGAACACCAGCGTCTGGGCGCTCAGTATACCGGCTACTTTTACTGCGGGAACAGCCAGGCCGATCAACACCAGGTACACCGGAATGCGCGCACTGCAACTGATAAAGGGCGTCACCATCACCGTGATGAGCCGCTCCTGCCAGTTGCCGATCGTACGACTGCTCATAATGGCAGGCACCGCACAGGCGCTGCCGCTGATCAGCGATATGACGCTGCGCCCGTTCATGCCGAAACGCCGCATGGTTTTATCAAACATAAATACCACACGGGCCATGTAACCGACCTCTTCCAGAATGGCAATGAGCAGAAAAAGCAGGGCGATTTGTGGCACAAACACCAGAATACCGCTGAAACCGGCCAGAATACCATCGGTGAGCAGTTCTGTAAACCAGCCCTCCCCAAGGGTCGATTGTACACCATCGCTCAGGATGCCGAACCCGTTTTCGATAGCATCCATGGGATAACCGCTCCAGTCGAAAATGGCCTGAAATATCAGCAACATGACTGCTACGAAAATAAACGGCCCCCACCAGCGATGCGTCAGAACGGCATCTATGCGGTCTGTGGCAGTGCTTGGGAAAACGGGCGGCTGTTGAATGGCATCGCGGACGATGGGCACAAAACGATCAAAACGATCGAGCGTTTCATCCACCTGCGCCCGCAGGGATTGGAAATCCTTGGTTTCCGCAATCGTGCCGAGTATCTCTCTTTGCTGGCGCTGCAAATAAGGGAGCCAGTCGCGGTGGTGTACCAGCAACAAGGCACGATAAGGATTGTCGATGCCCAGGTTGTGCCTTACTGCATCGGCTATCTGTTTTTCTCCATCGCTGAGTTTATAAAAAAATACATTCTCAGCAGTCCTGATAGGGTTTTTCAGCGTTTTTTCAACTTCATACAGCAATTTCTGAATATTGTCTTCCTTCCGCCCACTGATGGAAATGACGGGAATGCCGAGTCGCTCGATCAGTTTGGCGGTATTCACCTTGATGCCCATTTCAAGGGCGGTATCCGACATGTTCAGGGCCAGAATGACAGGCAGGTGTAGGTCCAATAGCTGGGTAAGCAGCAACAGATGTCGCTCCAGATGGGTCACATCGGCAATATAAATAAGCGCATCCGGGAAGAACGGATTCTGTGGATCGCACATAACGGCGGCCACCAATTTCTCATCGGAAGAAGTGGGATATAAGCTGTAGGTACCGGGAAAATCAATCAGAGTGGCTTCCTTACCGCTCGGGAAGCGCATACGTCCCTTTTTAATTTCTACTGTAACGCCGGGAAAATTGCCTGTTTGCTGCCGGAGTCCGGTCAACAGGTTGAACACAGTCGATTTTCCCGAGTTTGGATTACCAACTAATGCTACCCGCGGCGTTCTGTCCTCCACCTGTTGCATCATATTTCCAAAAGAATACTGGCAGCCTCTTCTTCCCGCAATGCAATGCGAACACCATCCACTTTGATATAATAGGCATTACCAAAGGGTGAAGTGCGCACCATTTCGATACGCGTGCCTGGCAAAACACCCATGGCAGTCAGTTTACAAGCCAGCGCCGCATCAGAAATGGAGATGGTGCAGGCGCTTTCGTTTATTTTAAGATCGGGGATCGTACGGTAACGGCGTTGCATAAATTTAGTTACGTAAATTAGACAAAATCCAAACAGCGCAAATGTAGTAGTTGTTTTCAATTTACCCTGCAAAGTTGTGCAAGAGATTTGTCATGGGTACAAGTAACCTTCGTCGCCACGGCGAAAATCCATGAATTACCCACTTTCATCCGTTTTTTCCTGTTGTGTATCAACTGTTTGGTTCCTTGGCCGTTGTTAGTTATCTGTTATTGGTTATTCGTTATTGGTGTGGTAACTCTTGGCTCAACTAAGTGGTATGGCCGGAGGTTACCCACACTACTGGACATTTTTCAGATGAGTGCCGAAATGTACTGCCGAACAGGGTTCGGCATCCATCGCCGAACAGGGTTCGGCGGTACCTTGACCAGCAAATTGAAAAATGTCCAGTAGTGTGGAGGTTACCACACCAATAACGAATAACCAATAACCAATAACAAAATAACGGGCCTCTTTTAAAGCCTCACAAATATGAATTTTATCCTGAAAATGGCCTGGCGCGATAGTCGCCGCAACCGGAGCCGCCTGCTGTTGTTCATTTCAGCCATCACGGTCGGCATTGCGGCACTGACGGCTGTCCGCTCTTTTTCCGTCAATCTGATGGGCGATATCGATCGCGAGGCCAAAACCCTGCTGGGTGCAGATCTGCTGATCGATGCCAACCAGCCCGCGCCTGATTCCATTTTGGCCAAATTCGAAACGCCCGGTACGGAAAAGGCCAAAGTCCTGAATTTTCTGAGCATGATCCGATTCCCCAAAAATGGCGGTACCCGGCTCTCGCTCATTCGCTCGCTGGACGGCGATTACCCTTTTTACGGAAAATGGAAAAGCCTGCCAGAGGACTCCTGGCGCAGCTTCCGCAGCGGTAAAAAAGCACTCGTCGACCATGCCCTGATGCTGCAATACGGCATCCAGCCGGGCGACAGTATTCAGATCGGAGACGTAACTTTCCTGGTAGAAGGCGACCTCTTGTCCTCCCCCGGCCGCGCAGGCATCGCTTCCAGCATTGCCCCGGTGGTGTTTATTACCTCCGAATGGCTCGATAGCACCGGACTGGTGCAACGCGGCAGCCGGGTCGATTACCAGTATTTTTACAAAATGCCCGCGGGTAGCGACCCCGATGCATTGGTGAAAGGCATGGACAAAGAACTGGAAAAAGCCAATCTGGACTCGGATACCGTGGAAAGCCGCAAACGAAGCATCGGATCGGCTTTCGGCAACTTCGGCACTTTTCTCAACCTCGTCGGATTCATCGCTCTGCTGCTGGGCTGCATCGGCGTAGCTGGCGCGGTACATATTTACATCAAAGACAAACTACCCACGGTCGCTATCCTGCGCTGCCTCGGCGCCAGCGGCCGCAAAGCCTTTTATGTTTACTTAGTTCAAGTGGCCGGCATCGGATTGCTCGGCGCTATTGCAGGGGCATTGGCCGGTTCGTTGATTCAAAAAATGTTGCCCTGGCTTCTCAGCGACTTGCTGCCGATTGAATCGGTGAGCACCAACTTTTCAGCCGGAGCCATCCTGCAAGGCATTGTTTTGGGGCTTTCTGTGGCCGTTTTATTTGCGCTGCTGCCTTTGTCCGGCATCCTGAAAACATCGCCGCTGCGCACGCTGCGCGCTTCCTTTGAAGAAAACACGGAAAGCGCCGGTCGGCCCGACTTGCTGCGCTGGGGCGTGTATACTTTGATTCTGCTGTCCATCTTTGGTTTTACCTGGTGGTTAGTGCGCGACTGGAAGGAGACCTTCTTTTTTATGGGCGGTATTGCCGCCGCTTTTTTGATTTTGTGGGGTATTTCCAAATTGCTGACGGTTATCCTGCGCCGCTTTTTTCCAAAAAAATGGAGTTACATCGCCCGTCAGGGCATTGCCAATTTATTCAGGCCTGAAAACCAGACGGTTTTGCTGGTGGTCACGATCGGCTTAGGCACCATGCTGCTGTCCACGCTATTTCTGATTCAAAATCTGTTGCTGAAACAGGTGGAGTTCTCTGGCAGCGGCAATCAGCCGAATATGATCCTTTTTGATATTCAGTCCGGCGAAAAAGATAGTGTAGCGGCACTGGTACACGCCACCGGTATGCCGTTGATGCAGCAGGTGTCGGTGGTCACCACCCGAGTAGAGACCATCGATGACCGCACTAAAGCGCAAGATGAGGCAGACTCCACCAACGCTATGCCGCGCTGGGTCTGGGATCGGGAGTACCGCGTCACCTTCCGCGATACGCTGATCGATACGGAAGAAATTCTGGAAGGGGAATGGGTCGGAACCCACACGCCCGGCCAACCAATCAAAGTGTCCATTTCCGACGGACTGCAAAAAGCAATGAAGGCTAAAATAGGTACCAGAATCGTTTTCAATGTGCAGGGTACCCGGCTGGAATGTGAAGTGGGCAGCGTGCGTAAAGTGGATTTCAACCGGGTGCAAACCAATTTTCTGGTCTTGTTTCCCACGGGTGTACTGGAACAGGCACCGCAATTCCACGTGGTCATTTCGCGGGTGAGCAGCGCCGAACAATCTGCGCGGTTCCAAAGCGAATTAGGTGCGGCGTTCCCGGGTATTTCGGCCATCGATCTAACGCAGATCCTGAAATCGGTGGATGAAATATTAGGCAAAGTATCTTTTGTGATCCGTTTTATGGCGCTGTTCAGCATCCTCACCGGACTACTGGTGCTCATCAGTTCCATTTATCAGGGCAAATTTGCCCGTATCCGGGAAAGTGTGCTGCTGCGCACCTTGGGCGCCAGCCGCCGCCAAATTCTGTTGATTAATGCACTGGAATATTTTTTACTCGGCGCACTGGCCTGCCTGGCAGGTATCGGGTTGTCGGTAGCGGGCGCCTGGGCTTTGGCGCGTTTTGCCTTCAAAATTCCTTTTCAACCCGAATGGTGGCCACTGATCGCCACTTTTGTCATTATCACGGTTATCACGGTGCTGATCGGGCTGTTTAACAGCCGGGAAGTGGTGAACAAGCCGCCGCTGGAGGTTTTAAGAGCCGAATCTTAAAAGTACGAAGTCGCCAGTACGAGTGCGAGTGCGAATTTGTACGGCATGGTGGTTAGGGTGCATTTTTGCCTGTAGATACCCATAGACTCCCCCTTTTACAACAACTTCGCACTTCGCACTGTCGACTTCGCACTTATCTTTGCCCCATGCAAGCCAAAAAGTCATACGGTCAACATTTTCTCAAGGACGACGATATTGCCAGTCGCATCGCTGACAGCCTGCTGCTGGCGGCGCAAACGGGCAATGTGCTCGAAGTAGGCCCGGGTATGGGTATGCTGACCAAGCACCTGCTCGCTAAAAAAGATTTCCAGACCTGGGCAGTGGAAGCCGACCGCGATATGGTGGAATACCTGCAAAAGCACTATCCTGAATTTGCAAAACGCCTGATTTTCAAGGATTTTCTGGAGTTTGATCCGGTAGCAACATTCGGCGAAACACCTTTTTGCCTGATCGGCAACTTCCCCTACAACATTTCTTCTCAGATCGTATTCAAACTGCTTGATTACCGCGCACAGATTCCAGAGATGGTGGGCATGTTTCAAAAGGAGGTAGCGGACCGGATTGCAGCGCCGCCGGGTTCCCGGACGTATGGTATCACGAGCGTGATTTCGCAGGCTTTCTATACACCGGAATACCTGTTTACGGTAGAGCCGGAAGCCTTTAATCCGCCACCCAAAGTTATGTCTGCGGTGATTCGCCTGACGCGGAAGGCGGTTTTTGAATTAGACTGCGACGAAAAACTGTTCCGGCATGTCGTCAAAACGGCTTTTAACCAGCGCCGGAAAATGCTGCGCAATACGCTCAAACCCTTTTTACCAGCAGAACAATTGATGGAAGATCCGTTTTTCCAAAAAAGGCCGGAAGAACTGAGTTGGGAGCAATACCGCGACCTGACGCTAATGATCAAATCCCCGGAATTGTTATGAAAGAACAGCCCACTTACTACGACCTGGTGTACGCCGTGGCGCGGCAAATTCCCCGCGGCCGCGTCACCAACTACGGTGCCATCGCCGATTTTCTGGCGCTCGGCTCTTCGCGTATGGTGGGCTGGGCGCTCAATAATTGCCAGTTCGGCGACCAGGTTCCGGCGCACCGCGTACTCAACCGCAAAGGGGAACTGAGCGGCAGACACCATTTCAATCCGCCCGGACTGATGCAACAACTCCTTGAATCAGAAGGTATTGTAGTAGAAGATGACCGGGTAGCCGATTTTGACCGGCTTTTCTGGAGCCCCACGCTGGAACTGGGGATGGAATGGGAAGCGTTTTAAGAGAGGTGAGAGGGTGAGAGAAGTGAGAAGTGAGAAGTGAGAAGTGAGAGGGTGAGAGATAGGCCACTCATATAGACGAATGCCACTCACGACTCACGACTCACCAAACACTGATTAATCAAAGATGATTGTCTTATTCCCATGCACAAATACCTTGTCTTCAAAAACCATTTTAAGGGCACGCGCGAGTGATATTTTTTCCACATCTTTTCCCGACTGAATCATATCCCGCACCGAATAGGTGTGGTCGACCGGAATAACATTTTGCACGATAATGGGGCCTTCGTCCAGGTCGTTGTTGACAAAATGGGCCGTGGCGCCGATGATTTTCACCCCGCGCTCGTAGGCTTGCCGGTAAGGGCTGGCACCTACAAAAGCGGGTAAAAAGGAGTGGTGGATGTTGATAATTTTGTTGGGATGCCTGGCCACGAATTCCGGCGACAAAATGCGCATATACTTCGCCAGCACGAGGTATTCGGGATTGTACCGCATAATAACCTCTTGTACTGCGGCTTCGTGCTGCTCTCGGCTCAGTCCTTCATGGGAGACTAAGTGAAAATTGACGCCAAACTGGTGGGTGAATTTTTCCAGGGTATCGTGGTTGCCGATCACCGCAGCTACATCGGCATTCAATTCGTCGAATTGGTGGCGCACCAATAAATCGCCGAGACAGTGCTGCTCCTTCGTGACTAAGAGCACAATTTTTTTGCGGCTTTTTTGAGCCAGCCGCACACTGGAACCGGGCGGTAAAATCTTTCGGAGTTTTTTGAGTACCAACTGCTCATCTACCTGCCCCGCAAAGGTGGTGCGCATAAAAAAACGTTCGTGTTCATATTCCACAAACTCCTGATTACCAATAATATTCAGCCCTTGTCGGGAAATGACCCCGGTGATATTGTGTACTAATCCTGTGCGGTCGGGACAATCGATCAGCAGCACGTAGGTTGGTTGTTTCATGGCGCGAATATAAGTCCGAAGTCCGTAACAAGTCCGAAGTCGATAGTGCGAGTCCGAAGTCCGTAGAGTGTACCGTTTCATGCTCGGTTTTCCAAATCATGAAACGGTACACTCTACGGACTTCGGACTTGTTACGGACTTCGGACTTATATTTGCAGCTATCTAACAACGAACTACTCACTTTAGCACGACTTCGCACTGACGACTTCGGACTTCGGACTTGAAACGGACTTCGCACTTATATGGCATCTGAAAAATTTGACACCGACAAAGCCCCCAAACCCGTTGGACTGTATCCGCATGCGCGGCGGGTGGGCAATTTACTTTTTCTCTCAGGCATAGGGCCGCGCGATCCGGAGACGGACGGCGTGCCGGGACTTGTGCGTTCGGCAGCGGGGAATTACACGGTATTTGATTTTGAAGCACAGGTACATTCCGTATTTCGGAATGTGCGGGCGGTACTCGAAGCCAGTGGCGCCCGTTGGGAAGACCTGGTGGATGTGACAGTCTTCCTCACCAATATGGAAAGGGATTTCCAGACCTTTAACCGTTTGTATGCGGAATACTTCCAGGATAATCAGCCCTGTCGCACCACGGTGGGTATTGATCGCTTGCCCACGCCGATAGCTATAGAATTGAAATGTATAGCGGTTATTTTCTGAAAACCCGCGGAGAATTTGTCTGACCTTTACTCCATTTCCAGCAGCACATGCCCTTTATCCACGGCCATTCCTTGTTGTACTTTCACTGCTTTCACCTGGCCTTCTCCAGCGGCTTTCAGTACATTTTCCATTTTCATGGCTTCCAGTATGAGTAGCGGGTCGCCTTTTTGAACCATTTGGCCGGGCGATACCAAAATATTGAGTACCAATCCCGGCATGGGCGCTTTTACGGTATTCTGTTTTTGGCCGCCACCGAGATGCATGCCGAGTTGGCGTACCAATTGATCGTACTGATCAGCGATGTGAACCGCGAATTGATTGCCGTTGATACGAAAAACCAATTGTCGGGTCTGGAAGTCGGCATATTCAAGTTCGGCATGCCAGGACCGTCCGTCGTGCAGGATATGAAAATGGCCGTCCTGTTCGGAAATCATATCTAATTGGAGGGCATCGGCAGGCAATACTTCAAATTTATGCTGACCGTTTACCTCTGTTTCAAAGGGCTCTTTTTTATGCATTTGCATCATTATTTTTCTCTTTCGCCAAAAACTTTACAAATTAATACCGTGATATCATCCGGGAACGCTTGTTCTTGGCGGAATGATTCGATGTGTGCTAAAAGTCTGGCATTGAGTTGTTTAGCATCATCATATGGATGGGATTGCAGGAATTCGATCAGTTTTTCCTCACTGAAATATTCTCCGGCATCGTTGCGGATATCGGTGAGTCCGTCAGTATACGTAAAAATCAGGGCGTCGTCTGTCAGGCAGAGGCCGCCGATTTCGAGGAATGGAAGTTCGGGTAGCCAGCCAAGCGAGGTACATCCATTGCACAGCGGAATGACCTCTCCATTGCTCAGCAGCAAGGGAGGCGTATGCCCGGCATTGATATAGTGCAGGGTACGGGTAGGAACGTCGTATTTTGCGATGAAAAGTGTAATAAATTTATCGCCCTGCGTCACGCGCCAAACGGCTTCATTCAGTTCGTACACAATTTCTTCAAGGGAAGGACGGCGCGTCACTAAGGCGTGGAAATTGGCTTGGAAATTGGCCATCAGCATGGCAGCCGACACCCCTTTTCCGGTAATATCTGCGATACAAAAAGCAATTTTCCCATCGGGAAATTCCACTACGTCGTAATAGTCGCCGCCTACGGCAAAGTGGGGTTTATAAATACTCGACAGTTGGTAATTTTTGCCGGAAGGCAGGCGCGAAGGCACCAGGGTGCGCTGTATTTCGGCGGCTACTTCCACCTCGCGGTTGATGATTTCCTGCCGCAGTTGTTGTTTGAAAAGGCGTTTGTTCTCGATGGCGACCGCCACCACATTGGTGATGGTGGTCACGAACTGCACTTTATTGTACACATCGTCTTCGTCGCCGAAGCCGCCGATAAAAGCATAGGCAATGGCAACATCCTTGTGCAGCACCGGCACGACGAGGTCGAATTCGCGGATCAGCGTATTATCGCTGCTTTCCAATCCCTGCTTGCTGCGGTATTTGGACAGTTCGGCGCCGATGTCTTCGGTCAGCATACTTTCCGGCACGCCGAGCGAGGATTTACATTCCCATTTCTCGCCCTCCCGGAAAAAAAGTGCCATCTTGCGGATCCCAATCTCCCAACGCAGGAAAGAATTATACATTTTGAACAGGTCTTCCGCCGATACGTTTTCGTTAATAGCTTGCGTGATAGCCAGCAAACTATTGATTTGCAACTGCTTCAGGCTAACCTCCCGCTCTAATTTATCGATGCGCGACAAGGTTCTTTTTATTTCCTGTAATTCAGGCATTGTGTAGTTTTCGCAATAAATTTGAAAGAAGTGCTGGTAAGGAATACGATTAAAATGTCCCTTTTTTCACGCTCCACACTAAAAGCAGCCATCCGATTGTCATATTTTGGCGCTTTCCCACAGCTCGAAGGTACGCACAACCATATTTTCACGTTCCTTTTTCTTTAAAAATGTAAAACTTGTGAACTTTGCAGCTGAAAACACGGCTTTTCAAAATTCATCTTTGACCACATTCAAATTTTTGACCACTATTTCAACGAAATATGGAAGACGTTAGCAACATACTCAACGAAGCCAAGGCGCACATGAGCAAAGCCCTGGAGCACCTCGACCACGAACTTGTCAAATTGCGCACCGGCAAGGCCTCTACCAACCTGATCTCCGATATGCTGGTAGATTATTACGGCGCTCCGACTCCTCTGGCGCAGATCGCCAATGTACAGGTGAGCGATGCGCGCACCATCATTATTCAACCCTGGGAACGCAATATGCTGGGGCCTATCGAACGGGTTATTATTAATTCCAACATCGGTATTACCCCCGCCAATGACGGTGAAATCATCCGGCTGAGCGTACCGCCACTCACGGAAGAGCGCCGCAAAGAATTGGTAAAAAAAGCCAAAGCAGCAGGTGAAGAAAGTAAAGTGGGCGTGCGCAATGCCCGCCACAAGGCACTGGAACACATCAAAAAAGCCGTGAAAGATGGTTTGGCAGAAGACATGGGCAAACGTAAAGAAGCGGAACTACAAGACCTGGTGAATAAATTCGTCGAACAGGTGGATAAGGTAATTGCCACCAAGGAAAAAGAAATTATGACAGTGTGATTGGTGAGTTGTGAATCGTGAATGTACAATCCACTCACAGTGACCGGTATGATTCACCACTCACGATTCACGACTCACAACTCACTACTCACAACTCACAATATGAACTTAGAAAAATACCTCGTTGTAGCCGGTATGCCCGGTGTACACAAAGTGACTGCTACCCGCAGCAACGGATTCGTGATTGAAGACCTCAATGAAGGTCGCAGCCGCTTCGTACCCATGCGCCAGCAACAGGTCACCCCGCTGGCCACCGTCGGCATTTATACCTACACCGACGCAGAAGGAGAAAACACCATTCCGCTGGCCGATGTATTCCAGAAAATGCTGGATCAGTACGAGAGCATCCCGCCGGTCAGCCTCGACTCGAACAGCACGGCTTTTCGCGCGTATTTCAGCGCCGTGCTGCCGGAACACGACCAGGATCGCGTCCACATCAATGATATTAAGAAATGTATCAAGTGGTTCAAGTATATGGTTGAAAAGGGCATTTTTGAAGATTTGAAGCGGGAAGAAGCGACAACCAAAACCGAAACAACGGAACCTGCGGAGGACGCACCGGAAAAAGCCCCAACTACTAATGCCGTAGAACCAGCGAAGGACGCAACGGAAAAAGACTGATACATGTACAAAAATAAAAAAGTGGTGGTCGTTCTGCCAGCCTACAATGCTGCCAAAACCCTCGAAAAGACCTACCGGGAAATCCCTTTCGATCTGGTCGATGAGGTGATTTTGTGCGACGACCACAGCCGCGACAACACTGCCGAACTGGCTCGTAGCCTGGGTATACAGCACGTGATCGTGCACGAAAAAAACAAGGGCTACGGCGGCAATCAGAAATCGCTGTACAACAAGGCCATCGAAATCGGAGGCGACATCGTTATTATGTTGCATCCCGATTACCAGTACACGCCCAAACTTATTCCTTCTATGGTCAACATCATCGGAGAAGATTTGTATCCCGTGGTGCTAGGCTCCCGCATCCTGGGCATGGGTGCCTTGCGAGGCGGCATGCCGATGTACAAATACATCGCCAATCGTTTTCTCACGCTGGCACAAAACTTGCTGATACACTATAAATTATCGGAGTACCACACGGGCTACCGGGCCTTCAACCGTACCGTGCTGGAAAGCATCCGCTTCAACCAAAATTCCGACGACTTCGTGTTCGACAATGAAATGCTTTCGCAAATTGTGTACGCGGGATTCGACATCGGCGAGGTAACCTGTCCCACCAAATATTTTGAAGAGGCTTCGAGTATCAATTTCAGGCGGAGTATGAAATACGGGCTGGGAGTGCTGCGCGTGTCGCTTGCGCACTTTTTCCAACGCATGGGGCTTGTTAATTTGCCTATGTATCAAAAAAAATAAAAACCCGGAAAAGGACTGTTCCTTGAGGGTGCGGCGGGATTCTGTTAAGCATTAACAAACGTTGACAATTATTGTGTGGCGATAGTTAAATTTTTTGCAAATACCCAAAACTTTGTTTGGTACCATGGGTTATTTATCCATAATTTGCACACAGATTTAATGAAACCGATTCCTTTCACCTTTGCTTACCCCCGTTCAAGTGACATCTTAATCAAGGTTTATGAAAAAAAAATTACTTCTTTTCGTCTTCGTGTTAGCTGGATTAGCGGTGCAGGCCCAAAGCATTGCGCGGGCCGATCTCTCCGTTTATCCTAATCCCGCCACCGATTTTATTTCCGTTCAGGATAAGCACGACGCTGTGGGCCAGATCATAATTTTCAGCATTGTCGGCCGGCGCGTCAAAGAATTTGAATACATCAAAGGCGACCAGTATTACATCTCCGACCTGAACAAAGGCATGTACCTCGTGCAGTTGCTCGACAAGAACAACCGTATCCTGACAACCCAGAAAATGGAAAAACGCTGAGGCGTTTTTTGTCGTTTTATACTAAAAAAAGAAACCCGTTTTGAGGCCGGAGGGCTGCAAAACGGGTTTTGTATTGGGAGGAAGTAACTTTAATAACTGGCCTTTCGCAGGCCAAAAATTTTGAATTTTGAGAAAAAGTAATATGGACTGAACTTTGGCTGCTAAAAGAGGCA
>Ga0163153_10006269_pt1 | contig 13500 bp, 13 predicted proteins | sample OliLakLV19MP6IB1_FD_148629 | JGI IMG/M metagenome (GOLD analysis project Ga0163153, IMG submission 148629) | Freshwater microbial mat bacterial communities from Lake Vanda, McMurdo Dry Valleys, Antarctica - Oligotrophic Lake LV.19.MP6.IB-1 | ecosystem: Environmental > Aquatic > Freshwater >... | reverse complement strand
CTACACGTATGGGATTTGCAGCGACGGTGACCTGATGGAGGGCGTTGCCTCGGAGGCAGCGTCTCTGGCGGGGACGCTCAGGCTGGGCAAGCTGATATTCATCTATGACGACAACGGGATCTCCATCGAAGGCAACACCGATGTTGTTTTTCGAGAGGATGTCGGAGCCCGATTCCAGGCGTACGGCTGGCATGTGCAGCACGTCGACGGGAATGACGTCGCGGCGGTGGACGCCGCGCTTCGTGCCTCCCGTGAGGCTTTCGACCGCCCGTCGCTCATCGTCGCGAGAACGGTCATCGCCTACGGCAGCCCGAACAAGGCGGGAACCCCGGAGGCGCACGGCACCCCCCTCGGATCTGAAGAGGTGCGGCTGACCAAGCGTGCGCTGGGCTGGCCGGAGGACGCGACCTTCTACGTGCCAGAGCAAGCGCTGACGGAGTTCCGCAACGCGCGGGATCGCGGGCGCCGGCAGGAATCTGTGTGGCAGGAGCGGATGGCTTCCTACGCGGACGCATTTCCCGAAGAGGCGGAAGAGTTCCGCATGGCCATGTCCGGCGAGCTGCCGGCGAATTGGGAAGAAGCCCTCCCCCGGTTTTCGCCCACCGACGGCGCTGCGGCGACGCGAGTGTCCTCCGGCATCACCCTCAACCGGCTCGGTGCAGTCCTTGATGGCCTGGTGGGTGGGTCCGCCGACCTCGCGCCTTCAACGAACACGCTCCAGGCAGGAAAGGGAGACTTCTCCGCGAGCACCGCGGCCGGGCGAAATCTGCACTTCGGCGTTCGGGAGCACGCGATGGGCTGCATCGCCAACGGCATGGCGGTGCATGGTGGCCTAATCCCCTATTGCGCGACGTTCTTCGTATTCTCGGATTACATGCGACCGGCCATTCGACTTGCGGCATTGATGCAGGCGAAGACCATCTTCGTCTTCACGCACGACAGCATCGGTGTTGGTGAAGACGGACCCACACATCAGCCGATAGAGCAGTTGGCCTCGCTCCGGGCCATGCCGGGACTCACCGTTGTGAGGCCAGCGGACGCCAACGAGACGGCCGCGGCCTGGCGGGTAGCGGTTGAACGCGAGGGGCCGACGGCGCTGGTGCTCTCGCGCCAGGCCTTAGCGCTCATCGGTGACCCCGAACGGGTCAGGACAGGCGTCCCCCGAGGCGGGTACGTACTTCTCGATGGTTCGCCTGGTGTGCCCGACGTGGTCATCCTATCGACCGGTTCGGAGGTGGCAGTAGCGCTCGACGCTGCCAGGGTGCTGGAGGACCGAGGCATCCTCGCGCGCGTCGTTAGCCTGCCCAGCTGGGAACTGTTCGACGCGCAGCCCATGGCCTATCGCGACTCCGTCCTCCCACCATCGGTTTCAGCACGGGTGGCGGTTGAAGCGGCCTCGCCCTTTGGCTGGGAGCGCTACACGGGAACCGACGGCGAGATCGTTGCACTGGACCACTTCGGGGCGTCGGGTGCGGCGGCGGTCCTCTACCGCGAGTTTGGAATAACGGCGGAGGCCGTCGGGAATGCCGCGGTGCGCTCGCTCGATCGTTCCAGACGAGCGCCCGCGTCGAAGTTGAACCAGGCGGTGATACTGTGAAGTTCGCTGTCGCGTCAGACCACGCAGGGATCGTCCTTCACGACCCTGTGGTCGCCGAACTTCGGCGCCTTGGACACGAGGTCCGGGAGACGCCCAAGCCTTCTGGGCCAGTCGACTACCCCGACGTCGCAACCAGCGTGACGCAACTTGTCTCGAACGGCTCTGCGGCTCGTGGCGTGCTTCTCTGCGGGAGCGGAGTGGGCATGAGCGTTGCTGCCACCAAAGTGACCGGCATTCGCGCGGCAGTTTGTCACGATACCTTCTCCGCCCGGCAGGGCGTCGAAGATGACGCGATGAACGTTCTTTGTCTGGGCGCGCGCGTCGTCGGCCCTGACCTCGCCCTCGAGGTAGTGCGGGCATTCGCTGCGGCCTCGTTCAGCGGCGCCGAACGGCACGTCCGGCGGCTCGCGAAGGTTGCCACCATTGAGAAATCCAGCCAGCAAACGATCGAGGTTGAACATGTCCAGTCCCATGACTAGCGCGACGCGCGTCCAGGAAATCCTTCAGGCCGGCCAGAGCATCTGGCTCGATTTCATCCAGCGGGGGCTGATCACCTCCGGCGCCCTTGCGCAGATGGTGCGCAACGACTGGATTACCGGACTCACTTCCAATCCAACCATCTTCGAGCGGGCGATTTCTGGCTCGGCCGACTACGATCACGCTCTGCGCCTCATCGCCGCGCGGGAGCCGACGAGCTCCTACGAGGCGTTCCTCGAACTGGCCACGGACGACATCCGGGCCGCCGCCGATATCCTGCGCCCAATCTACGAGGCCACGAGCGCACGAGACGGATACGTCTCACTTGAAGTGCCTCCGTCCTTGGGGCGCGACTACCCCGCCACCGTGACGGAAGGTCTCCGGCTCTTCGGGTTAGTGGATAGACCCAATGTCATGATCAAGGTGCCCGGCACGACCGAGGGCGCCAGGGCCGCCGCGGACCTGATCGCCGCGGGCGTCAACGTCAATGTGACCCTGCTCTTTAGCGTGGGTCAGTATGAGGAAGCGGCCCAGGCGTATATCGAAGGACTCGAGCGGCGGCTCGCCGCGGGCGCACACGTGGACCGCGTCGCGAGCGTCGCGTCGTTCTTCGTGTCGCGCGTCGATACTGCGGTGGACGCGCTGCTCCCGCCGGGTTCGCCCCTCCGCGGCCGGGCGGCCGTGGCCAACGCGCGCCTCGCCTACCGTCGCTTTCTGGAGAATTTCGCCGGCGACCGATGGAGTCGGCTGGCCGACGGCGGTGCCATGGTCCAGCGTCCGCTCTGGGCATCAACGGGAACGAAGAACGCCGAATATAGCGACGTGTTCTACGTCGACGATCTCATCGGTCCTGACACGGTGAATACGATGCCCGAAGCGACCCTCCGAGCAGTGCTCGACCACGGGTCCGCCGAACCCGCGCTTTTCACCGGCATGGCGGAGGCCGCGGTGGAAATGCGCGCGATCGCCGCAGCTGGTATCGACTTCCCTACAGTTACCGCCCGCCTACTGGAAGACGGCCTCAAATCATTTGCGTCTGACTTCGAGCGCCTGCTCGACCGTATCGAGTCGATCCTCGCGTCTCTTCGCAATGCGACGAGAATGGCGACGGCAAGCCTCGAAACGCTGCAGGCCTACACAACTCCAGAACGAGGAGTTCCGCGATGACAGCAACGATGAAGATTGGCATGGTCGGTCTTGGCGTATGGGGGCCGGGCTGGCCGGGCGGCTTCGGGCCGTCGGGCACGAAGTCATCGGCTACGACCGGAATCCCGACATCTCCGACGTCGGATCCATCAAGGAGATGGTGACCCAACTGCCGTCGCCGAGGGTTGTATGGGTCATGGTGCCGTCCGGTGCGATCACCCAGGACACCATCGAGGCGGTCGCAAAGGAACTCGCGCCCGGCGACATCGTGATCGATGGCGGAAACAGCTACGTCAAGGACACCGTGCGCCGCGGCAAGGAATTGGCCGAACGCGGGATTCGATTCCTCGACGTCGGCACTTCGGGCGGGGTCTGGGGGCTCGAGAATGGCTTCTGCCTGATGGCTGGCGGAGAGCGCGACGTCTTCGAGCACGTAGAACCCGCGCTCGCGGCGCTGGCTCCCGAAGGCGGTTACGCCCACGTGGGAGCGTCCGGCGCCGGACATTTCTCCAAGATGGTCCACAACGGGATCGAGTACGGGATGCTCCAGGCTTACGCCGAAGGCTTCGATCTCCTGCATTCCGCCGCCGAATACGACTACGACTTGCACCAGCTCGCCGCGCTCTGGAATCACAGCAGCGTCGTTCGTTCCTGGCTGCTAGAACTCGCCGAGAACGCTTTCGAGAGCGACCCGAACCTCGACAAGCTCAAGGCCTACGTCGACGACTCGGGCGAGGGGCGGTGGACAGTCCTCGAGGCCGTCGAGCGCGGAGTCAACGTCGGTGTACTGGCGCAGCCACTCTTCGCCCGGTTCACTTCAAGGGAGGAAAACGCATTCTCGATGCGGGTGATCGCGGCGCTGCGAAACGAGTTTGGCGGCCATCCGGTGAAGACGCGATGACACTCGAACGGCCGCCGGACCAGGATATCGTGATCATCGGTGTCACTGGAGACCTTGCCAGCCGAAAACTCCTGCCGGCCCTCTACAACCTGCAACTCGCCGGCCTGCTGCCTGCAAACGGAAAGGTGATCGGGGTGTCCCGTCCGAAGCTTACCGATGCGGAGTTCCGGAAGCTGGCTTCCGAGGCGGTTCAGGAGTATTCGCGGACGCCGCCGGACGCACGTCACTGGTCGTCGTTCGCCAAGCGGCTGCACTACTTCGAACGGTGCGTCCCACCTTCTCACGCCGCGTCCAATTTTCGAGTGGCCAATGAGGCTCTCCTTTCAAAAGTCCGCGCTCGCGTTCACCGGATGCGAGGTGACGTTTGCGACGCCTCCGGCTACGAGGCGGAACTCGCCTCTGTCTTTGGCCCGCAAGTACCGATCTTCGACCTCGTCTTCCTGGGCCTGGGGAGCGACGGGCACACAGCGTCCCTCTTCCCGGGCGACCCGGCCCTCGACGAGAGCGAGAAAATGGTCGCCCGCGTCATTCACCCCGACCACACGCGCCTGACGCTGACGACGAAAGTCCTGTCGGCAGCGCGGGTCGCCGTATTCCTCGTCGCCGGCGAACGGAAGGCCAGGGCTCTCAGGGGTCTCCTTGACGGTGAGGATATCCCTGCGTCGCGAATACAGGCTGCGAGAGTTGTCATTATCGCCGACGAAATGGCAGTGGCTCTCGTGGCGGGCCACCGTCCCAATCCCGTGCCCGTCCCAAATCCACACGCGGAGTTACCTCATGACCACCGCCAAAGCACAGATCGTTGTCCTTTTCGACGCCGACAATACCCTTCTCGACAACGACCGGGTGAGGGAATTGCTCGGACTCGCCCTCGATGCAGCGCTGGGCACGTCGGCGGCGGAGAGATTCTGGGAGCTCTACGAGCAGATTCGCGACGAGTCCGGAATCGTCGACTTCCCCCGAGCTATCGCTCGATTTCGAGCCGAGTGCCCGGAAAATGGCGCCGCCCGGCGTCTGGAGTACCTCATATTCGGATTTCCGTTCGCGGACGTTGTCTACGACGCATCGTTCGCTGCCATCAAGCAGGCAGACGGGTTCGCCCGGACAGTGATCCTGTCGGACGGCGACCAGTGCTTCCAGCGGCACAAGATCCGGGCGGCGGGCATCGAGCGGTCGGTCGACGGGCACGTTCTCGTGTTCGACCACAAGGAGCTGCGGTTGCCGGAATTGATGAAGCTCTATCCGGCGAATCACTACGTGATGGTGGATGACAAGAACCGCATTCACGCCGGCCTGAAGAAGCAACTGGGGGACCGGATCACCACCGTAATGGTGTGCCAGGGCAAGTACGCCCATGATCCATCGCATCATGACTTTCCCGGGACCGACATCACAATCGATGGAATCGAGGGGTTCCTCGGCCTCGACGCACCGGCGCTCCTGGCGGCGGCGACGGCCAGACCGGGGAGCGAGCGTGCGGATAGGCCGCACCGAAGGCGAGGGAAGTGAGATGGAGACAGTGACAGGGGCCAGGCTACGTCGCAGAATGGCCGGCGACGGACAACGGATGGTAACGCCAGGGAAGGCTCGTCCCGTGACGGGGGCTGTACCCGTCGTTGAGGAGGTCCCGATGACCCTCGGCGCCGGTCACGCCTCGGAGATTCTGCCGGACGGTTCATGCGACGTCCTCGCCGCCAACGGGTGCATTCTTACCCGCGCCGAAGGACGACTGACGCGCGACCAGACCGCGCTCATTCTCCGACATGTTGCCAGGAATGGAGCCCTCCTCCTGTACTACTTCTGTCAGGGTGGCCGGGAAGTCGAGATTCGGGCTGGTAACATCGGCTCTTCCGGCTGGTTGCATACCCAGTGGGGACGTGAAGGCCGGCACTGGGAAGTTCGCTTCGCATGTCCAGTCCAACGACCAAGCGACCGGCCTCGCGCCGGCGCCAGTTCGGCGGCGAGCGCCGAGAGGCGCAACCAATGAGCGATACACGCTCATCCCTGGATGATTCGCCGACGCCCGAGCACGACCGACTCTCGGACGCTCGTGACGGTGTGCCATGGCGACGGTGGGGTCCGTATCTTGCAGGCCGCCAGTGGGGCACCGTGCGCGAGGATTATTCTCCCGATGGGACCGCCTGGGAGTACTTCCCGCACGATCACGCGCGCTCGCGTGCCTACCGATGGGGAGAGGACGGGTTGCTTGGGATCTCGGACGATCGGGGACTGCTGTGCTTTGGGCTTGGACTCTGGAACGGCGTCGATCCGATTCTCAAAGAGCGTCTCTTCGGGCTCACCGGCAACGAAGGCAATCACGGCGAGGACGTGAAGGAGTGCTACTACTTCCTCGACAACACGCCCACTCACAGCTACATGAAGGCGCTCTACAGATACCCGCAGCGAGCGTTCCCCTACGACGATCTTGTCGCGCAGAATCGACGCAGAGGGCGCGATCAGCCCGAGTACGAACTGGAAGACACTGGCATCTTCGCGGAAGGCCGCTACTTCGACGTGGTCGTTGAATATGCCAAGGTCGCACCCGAGGACATCTTGATTCGAATCTCGGCGACGAACCGAGGCCCGGAGGCGGCGCCGCTTCACCTCCTCCCGACGCTCTGGTTCCGGAATACCTGGGCCTGGGGAAGTGGCAGCGGAGAGCGGCCCGTCATCACGGCCGAGGCGGTAAGCCACGACTCTTCCACGGCGCGCGCCAGCCATCCGGAGATGGGTGATCACTGGCTATTCTGCTTCGGTTCGCCTGCTTTGCTCTTCACCGGCAACGAGACCAACACCGCGCGGCTCTGGGACGTTCCGAACGGCAGCCCGTTCGTCAAGGACGGCATCGAAAACGCGGTCGTTCACGGCCTTCAGGGAGCGACAAACCCTGGCCAAAACGGCACGAAAATGGCAGCGCACTACCAACTATCCGTTGAGCCTCGCGCAACAGATAGTCTGTTGCTCAGGCTTTCGAAGGATCGACAATCCGGCCCCTTCATGGACGCCGAAGCGATCCTCGACCTCCGGCGTTCGGAGGCGGATGCTTTCTACGGCGGCTTCGGCGGTGAGCGCTTGTCTGCCGACGAACCTCAGGTTCAGCGCCAGGCTTTCGCCGGGCTGCTCTGGAGCAAGCAGTTCTATTACTTCGACGTCGATGTGTGGCTTCGAGGTGATCCTGCCGGCCCCGCACCGTCCCCGGGGCGCATCGGTGGCCGCAACCGAGAGTGGCGCCACCTCAACAACGCCGACGTGCTGTCGATGCCCGACACGTGGGAATATCCGTGGTTTGCGGCCTGGGACCTCGCGTTCCATTGCATCCCTTTGGCCCTCATCGATCCGGAGTTCGCAAAAGAACAACTGATGCTGCTCTTACGCGAGTGGTACCTGCATCCCAATGGAGATCGGCTCTATCGATGCCTGGCAGAAAACGCTCACGAGCGCGCGGGCGCGCCAGGCCGAATTGTTGGAAGGTGCCGGCGCCCACGCTGCTCACCCGGTGGTGCAGGATCTGATCCTGGCCGCGGATGAAGCAGCAGTACGAGATCAAGAAGAGATCGCCTCTATCACTTCCCGCGCAACAGCCTCTGGACGCAGGAGGAGGGCTTCGTGGTCACCGTCGATCACGACGAGGCGCCGCACCAGCGATGCCCAAAACTCCATCATGGGAAGTGGGATGGTCCTGTCGTGCTCGCCGTGAATGATCGTCACCAGTCCTCCGATTTCGTCCAACAGCGGCCGCGCCAGCCCGCCCAACACGACGTGCTCCAGCGTCCGTGAATACGATGCCCAGGTGTGATCGAGGCTTGCCCTCGCAACTGGGGCCGGCAGGTCGCGGGCGAACAGCGGGGCGAGAGGCTGGAGGAGCGGCCGCAGCATGCACGAGGCATCGCACATCAGGTGCGCCAGGCGCGGTGATCGCAAACTCATGCGCTGGAGCCACGGGGCGCCGTCCATCGCGGCCAGGGCCTGTTGCCGCGACTCGTACAGTGCGGGGTTGACAAGTACTCCGGCAGCCAAGTTCGCGTGCCGCTGAAGCAGCCCAAGGGCGATTACCCCACCCATCGAATGCCCCACCACGGCGACCGGCCGCGTCTCTGCGATCAGCGGGGAGAGCGCGGCGCAATGCGCGGCGAGGTCATAAGGCGAGTCGGGCTTTGGTGATCGACCGAACCCCAGGAGATCAGGGATGATGAGCCGGTAGCCGCCGAGCAGCGGCGCGACCCGCATCCAGCTCGCGGCGGAGCCGGTGAGTCCGTGCAGGAGCAACAGAGTGGCTCCGGTGCCTTCCTGCACGGTCACGGCCAGCGGTGCGGGGCGATCACCTCGCCGTCCAAACACTTGGCCCCCTGATGGCGTGTCTTGCTGCGGCCGAGCACGCCGAATCTTAGCACCAGGGCGCCCACGGTAGTGGTGCCGCCAAAGAACCAGACTGGCGCAACAATCCGCCACCCAGGCGGCTGTGCGGCCACTCCATGTTTAACACGCCCACTACCAATGCACTTGCAAGGATCGCCCTCGCGAGCGCCATCGCGGCGTTGATATCACTGCGTCAGCCCCTGGAACTGTGCCGACAGAAGGTACAGCACGGCCTGGCGGTTGATTCCGAGCCGGAGCATTCGCCGCCCGCACCGACCCCGATGCCGCCAGTCTCGAATCGGGACGTGCGCAAGGTAAAGGCCCGCCACTGACGGGACGGCAAGTCGCTTGCTAGCTATAGTTGGTAGCCTGCGATGCGGGAGACTGGAGAGTCCAATGGTTCGTCTAAGCGATCTTGACCCAGACTTCGCTCAGCACCTCCTGGGACTCCCGCTTCCGGTCTTTGAGACCACCCCGTGGCAACCCGGACCCCCGCTGCACGAAGCGCGGGTGGCGATCGTTTCGACGGCCGGCCTGCACAGGCGTGGCGATTCAGTGTTCGCGCCAGGGGCGAGTGACTACCGGATCATTCCGGGGGACCCGGCCCCGACCGACCTGGTAATGAGCCATGTGAGCGTAAACTTCGATCGCAGCGGCTTCCAGCAGGACGTGAACGTCCAAACAGAAACCAGCGAACGCATCAACGGAACGAAGGAGCGCGGTTGGCGAACGAGCCGAAAAGCGCACCGCGGCCACCTTCGCGTATATTAGGCAGCGTAGTGAACGGTCGATGGTAAAGGCGAAATTGATCAGGGGACGTGGGATTTCGTGTGAGTGGGCCGTTCGGCCAATCCAGGACTCCCAACGCCATCCTCTTTACAAGAGCCAAATCGATAATTTCCGCAGGAGAATTTGCATGGCCAACACCACCGGTTCCGAAGTCCTCGCCCGCCAGATTCGCAACGAAGGCGTCGAGGACATGTTCTACCTCATGGGCGGACCCATCATAGAAGTGGCGGGCTTCGCGAAACAACACGGGATCCGGACGATCGACGTCCGCCACGAACAAGCCGCGGCCATGGCTGCGCATGGGTACGCAAGGGTGAAGGGTGTGCCCGGCGTCTGCCTCGCCGCCTCGGGGCCAGCCACGACGAACCTGCTAACAGGCATCGCCAACGCATACCTCGACGGCGTACCGCTCGTGGCGCTTGGTGGAGCGGCGGGTTTTGGCTCGTTCGAGACGGATGCATTCCAGGAGTACGACCAGCTTTCGATGGCGAAGCCGGTGACGCGCTGGGCTAGCCGCGCGACGCACGCCCGGCGGCTGCCGGAGTTCTTCAACATGGCCTATCGCAAGGCGCGCGGCCCAAAGCCCGGTCCTACGTACATCGACCTGCCAGGGAACATCCTCTCGGAAAAGATAGATGATGACGCGGTGGCGTTTCCTCCGGGTGGTCGGGCGCCTTCTCGGCCAGGCCCGGACCCCGCCGCCATAGAAGATGCCATCGCCCTGCTGGGGAAGGCGGAGCGGCCGCTTGTTGTGACCGGAAGCGGCATCATCTGGTCCGGTGCATCGGCCGAACTTCGCGAATTCATCGATGCCACGAAGATACCGTTCTACACGACGCCCCAAGGTCGCGGCGTCGTCCCGGAAGACCACGAAGTCTCATTCCTCGGAGCACGCAGCAAGGCGTTCAAAGAGGCCGATGTCTTGCTGGTCGTGGGGACGCGGCTCAGTTTCATCGTCGGCCAGGCATCGGCGCCGCGCTGGTCGAAGGACCTCAAAGTCATTCATGTCGATATCGACTCCTCGGAGATTGGTCATAACCGCGCCGCCGACATTGGCGTCGTCTCCGACGCACGCCTCGCACTCCGGGCGCTCACCGATTCAGCGAAGCGCGCGGGGGTGAAAGCGCCCCAGGGTTGGCTGGCGACCCTCGGGGAGAACGACCAAAGTCGCCGAACCAAAATGCTTGAACTGGCCGAGTCGAATCGCTCGCCTATTCACCCGCTGCGCGTTGCGAACGCGATCGTCACGTGCACCGAGCGCGACGCCATCATCTCCGTGGATGGGCACGGTACGCTCGGATTCGAACGGCAGTGGATTCCGGCGTTTGTGCCGGGGGCCAGGCTGAATCCCGGACCCAATGGCTGCATGGGCGTGGGGCTGCCCCACGCATTGGGGGCTGCGGTCGCCGCTCCGGGCCGGCAGGTGGTCGCCTTCGTCGGCGACGGCTCGTTCCTGATGAACGTCCAGGAGATCGACACGATGGTGCGTCACAATCTGCCCATCGTGATCGTCATCAACAACAACGGTGGGTGGACGCCGTTCCCGGACACCACGCCCGGCCGCGTCCTGGGCAAAGGGCAGCGCTACGAGGACATCGCCGTCGCACTGGGAGGCCATGGCAGCAGGGTCGAAAAGTCCGAAGATGTTGAACCCGCTGTCAAGAGCGCACTCGAACTGGCGGCCAAGACGCAAAAGCCCGTGGTCGTGAATGTGCTCGTCGAAGACCACGCCTCGCCTGACTCGACGACGAGCTTCGGCGGGTACCAATAGGCGGCGTACCCAGCCCGCCACTCTGTTCCCACCGGCCCGGGTCCGCGGCGCGTGTGGCAATCCGATTTCGTTTGATCGGCGGACCTCGCGCGCGTTTGGCGGGCGGCTGTGCTTTGCCGCCCGTCGTCCCGTACTATTGCCCGCATGACGAACGAGCCAGTTGGAGTCCTCATTGTTGGGGCGGGCGCTTCCGGCGCTGCTTTTGCCTGGAGCATCGCCGATATCGGTACCAGTGTGCTCTGCCTCGAACAGGGCCCCTGGATGCACCAGAAAGACTACCCAACCAACTTCCTGGATTGGGAATCGCGGGCTATGGGTTCGTTCTCCAGCAATCCGAATGTGCGCGGGCTTGCGCAAGACTACCCGGTGAACGACGTGGATTCACCCATTCAGCCGCTGATGTTCAACGCCGTCGGCGGGAGCACGATCCTCTGGGCCGCCCATTTCCCCCGGTTTACGCCCGGCGACTTTCGCGTCCGGTCCGATGATGGGGTCGCCGATGACTGGCCGATCGACTACCGCACACTCGAACCGTTCTACGCTACCAACGACCGCATGATGGGTGTTTCAGGCCTTGCCGGGGATCCCGCGTACCCGTATCACGAGCCGCCGCTGCCTCCGCTCCCCATGGGCAAGCCCGGTAACGTCGTGGCCGCGGGGTTCGAAAAGCTGGGTTGGCACTGGTGGCCGTCCGATAGCGCGATCATCTCCCGCGAATACGAGGGGCGTTCCGCGTGCATCAACCTCGGCCCCTGTACCACGGGCTGCTCCCAGGGGGCAAAGGCGAGCACGGACATCACCTATTGGCCGGTTGCTCAGCGCAAAGGGGTGCAGATTCGCACCGGCTGCCGTGTACGTGAGATCACCGTGCGCTCCGACGGTATGGCTGACGGTGTCCTTTATTACGACCATGATGGAGTACTTCAGGAGCAGAAGGCGGAGATCGTTGTGATCGCCTGCAACGGCATTGGCACTCCCCGCCTCTTGCTCAATTCGAAGAGTCCGCGGCACCCCGACGGCCTCGCCAACAGCAGCGGCCTCGTTGGCAAGAACCTGATGTTTCACCCGTATGCAAACATTCGGGGCGTCTTCGATCAGCCACTCGATGGGCGTCGCGGGCCGGGCGGATGTACCTTCTGGAGCCACGAGTTCTACAAGACGGACGCCTCTCGCGGCTTCGTGCGGGGTTATTCCTACGAAGGCACGCGCGGCGCCGGCCCCGTCGGCACGGCGCTCTGGGGCAATGTCGCAGGACTGGTTCCCTGGGGCGAGGGCCACCACGATGCTTATGCCCGCCTTCACGGTCACATTGCCGGCATAGTGGCGATCACGGAAGACCTCCCGGATGAATCCAACATGGTGACCCTCGATTCCGAGCTCACCGATAGCAACGGCATCCCCGCTCCGAAAGTGACGTACACCTTGAGCGACAACAGCCGCAAAATGCTCGCTCACGCCGTGGAGCGCGGGAAGGAAGCGCTTGTGGCCGCCGGCGCTGTCGAAACCTGGTCGGACCCGCTCATGCGAACCGCCGGCTGGCACCTGATGGGAACCGCCCGCATGGGCACCGACCCCAAGCGGTCCGTCGTCAACGAGTCGGGCCGTGCGCACGATGTGAAGAATCTCTTCATCATCGATGGGAGCATCTTCGTCACGGCCGGAGGGGTCAATCCGACATCGACAATCCAGGCCCTCGCGCTCTATGTGGCCGACCAGATCAAGAAGAACATCGGGAACCTGTTCGACTGACCATGAATGAAACGACGAATCCGCTCCCTGACTTCGGCTTCATGCAGGCGCTCCTTGATGTGGTCATCCCGGCCAGCGCCGACGGTCGCATGCCCGGCGCTGGCGCCCTGGGGATTGCCGCTGACCTAACCGACGCGATCGAAGCCGACCGCCAACTTGGGCCTGTAGTGGTCGCCGGGCTTCGCGCCCTACGCGCAGCCGCCCTGGCGCTTGACCCCGCGGGTCTTGCGGGGCTGACGCACCCGAGCGGGCGCGATGCGGTGGAGGCCCAATTCGCCGCGCACCCTATGTTCATGAACGCCTTGCTGCGATTTGTGTATCCCGCCTACTACCAGCACCGACGAGTGCTTGAGGCCCTCGGCGAACCTCCCCGTCCGCCCTTTCCCGAGGGCTTCGAAGTTGAAACAATCGACCCAATACTCCTGCAACACCTGAACTCTCGTCGCCGAACTTAGCCACGGGTTTGTTTCATGGCGGTCATCCTCCCTGGCCAGCGAATCGCGGCCGTGCACCCCGAGAGACCGTGTGCGCCGGTCGAGTCTCTTGGGAGGGATGGCCAGCCGGCTGTCCGGCACGGCCCATCCTGCTTCGCACCAGGGTCCGGGCGGCCTCCGTGGGTTACATCGATTGGAGCGCGCGGCGCAGGTCCGCGCGGTGGTCCGGGTGGGCGATGGCGATGAGTTCCTGGGCGCGTTCGCGGTCGCTCTTTCCGAA
>Ga0163153_10006268_pt1 | contig 13501 bp, 14 predicted proteins | sample OliLakLV19MP6IB1_FD_148629 | JGI IMG/M metagenome (GOLD analysis project Ga0163153, IMG submission 148629) | Freshwater microbial mat bacterial communities from Lake Vanda, McMurdo Dry Valleys, Antarctica - Oligotrophic Lake LV.19.MP6.IB-1 | ecosystem: Environmental > Aquatic > Freshwater >... | reverse complement strand
CTTTATATAATCCTTCATTGCTGCGGTTTTCAGGGGTGGTTTCCAGTTGAAAAAATTCCTGAAAAGACTTTAACTGGATTTCAAGCAGATCGGGTGATTCTGTACCGTGCTTTATTTTCCCAAAATTTACGCGCTTAGAATCTATTTTTTTGATTGCCATAAACCTATTGCGAATTTATAATTTAACTAAAAATGGTATCTCTTTGTGCAGAATCAGTAAAGGCCTAGCCAAATACATTGTATTTAGCTAAGCCGCTGATTTGGTAATATGTAGTAGTCCTTAAAATAAATCAATATGATTTTATTTTACTTCCACTTCAGCACCTACGGTTTCCAATGCGGTCTTCAGTGCCTGAGCTTCTTCTTTGGTTGCTTTTTCTTTCAAAGTAGCAGGAGCGCCGTCTACCAGATCTTTGGCTTCTTTCAAACCAAGATTAAGTAAGGTTTTAACTTCTTTTACTACTTTCAATTTCTCAGCACCAGCTGATTTTAAGATTACATCAAACTCCGATTGTTCTACTGCTGCTGCGGCTCCGCCTCCAGCTGCTGCGGGTGCAGCTACAGCTACAGCTGCTGCTGCCGGTTCGATCCCATGCTCATCTTTTAATATTGCAGCCAACTCATTGACCTGCTTTACTGTCAGGTTTACCAGTTGATCTGCCAGTTCTTTTAAATCTGCCATGATAGGTTTAATTTTTGTTTTAGATTAATAATAATATATATGCGTACTTGGAAGCCAAATTAATTTGCCCTTTCTTCGAGAGCTTTGACCAATCCTGCCAGTTTTTGGCCGCCGGATTGAAGTGCACCGATAACATTGCGTGCTGGTGATTGCAACAGTCCGATCAATTCCCCGAGCAATTGATTTTTAGATTTAATTGCTATGAGGATATCAATTTGATCATCTCCTTTAAAAACGGCACTGTCGATATAAGCTGCTTTTAATACCGGCTTTTCGGAAGTGGTCCTAAACTCTTTTAATAATTTCGCCGGCAGGCTGCCCTGATCCGAAAACAGGATCGCCGTCGGGCCACGAAGGGCATCATAGATGTCTGCAAACCCTCTTGAAGCGGGAAGTGCTTCCATGGCCTTTTTGGCCAGGGTATTTTTTACCACTTTGACTTCGATACCTTTATCAAAACACAGCCGCCGAAATTTAGTGATCTGGGCTACGGTCATTGACGAAGCATCAGCCAGATAAAAATAAGTACTGTTATTAAATTTATCTTTCAGGGTTTCGATCGTTGTCCCTTTATCTGCTTTATTCATTTCAAATTCAGATTTACCTGGTTAATTAAATTAATGTAATGATTTGATGTCCAACCATATACCAGGACTCATGGTACTGGCTATCGAAACCGATTTGATGTAGATTCCTTTGGCTGAAGAAGGTTTCAATTTGACAATAGTAGTCAACAGTTCATTGGCGTTTTCTGTCAATTTTTCAGACGTAAAGGAAACGCGCCCAACCGTACTGTGTATGATGGCTTGTTTGTCCACCCGGAAGGCAATTTTACCTCCTTTTACCTCATTGATAGCAGCTCCGACATCTTGGGTAACGGTACCTGTTTTGGGATTGGGCATCAGGCCTCTTGGGCCGAGAATACGTCCAATTTTTCCAATTTTAGCCATGACCGTCGGAGTAGCGATAATTACATCAATGTCCATCCAACCTTCGGAGATTTTTTGGATATATTCATCCAGTCCTACATGGTCTGCACCTGCGGCTTTGGCTTCTGCTTCTTTGTCCGGAGTACACAATACCAGTACTCTTTTGGTCTTACCTGTTCCGTGAGGAAGATTTACCGTGCCCCGGATAGCCTGGTCAGATTTTCTTGGGTCTATTCCCAACCGGATGTGAATATCAACCGATGCATCAAATTTGGCTGTGTTGACTTCTTTTACCAGCGCCATTGCATCTTTTAAAGCCAGGAATTTTTTCCTATCGACCTTAACATTGACAACTTTTCTTTTTTTGGTTTCTTGTGCCATTTTTTAAATTTTAGAGGTTAATAACGTCTGCCTTTCAAGCTGGTTTTCGCTGCTTTCAGGCGGACTCCCTCGGTGAAGAGAATTTTTTAATTTTAATTCCAGGGGGCTTTTCCACTTACTGTGATCCCCATAGAACGGGCGGTACCCGCTACCATTTTCATAGCGGATTCCACCGTAAATGCATTCAGATCAGGAAGTTTATCTTCTGCAATGGCTTTTACCTGGTCCCAACTGACATCAGCCACCTTGGACCTGTTAGGTTCTTTGGAGCCGGATTTGAGTTTGGTAATTTCCAATAACTGAATGGCTGCCGGGGCCGTTTTGATGATAAATTCGAATGATTTGTCTTTAAATACGGTCAGCACCACAGGCAATACCTTACCCTGTCTGTCCTGGGTCTGTGCGTTGAATCGTTTACAGAACTCCATGATATTGACCCCTTTGGACCCTAATGCCGGGCCGATGGGTGGAGCGGGATTCGCCTGGCCTCCTTTGACCTGCAATTTGATGAATGTTTCAATTTCTTTTGACATAATCGATTTTCTGTTTTATAAGTCGGAACTTCAAGGAAGCAAATTTGAAGTTGCCTGTTTAAATTATTTTAAGATGTTTTTTCAACCTGCATAAAGTTCAATTCCACTTCTGTACCCCGTCCGAATATTTTTACAATGACTTTCAGTTTTTTCTTTTCTTCATTTATTTCTTTGATGTCGCCTACAAAATCATTAAAAGGTCCATCGATGATTTTGACGGTTTCTCCGGCCAGGAAAGGTTCTATCATGAATTCACCGGCTTGCTGTGACTCATCGACCTTTCCGAGCAGGCGATTCGCTTCACCGGCGCTCATGGGTATCGGGGTCTCTTTACCCAGAAAATGAATAACATTCGGGATATTGGCAATGACCTGTACCACTTCAGGAATCAGTTTTGCCGCATCCGCTTCCAGGAGGATATAACCCGGTAAGATATTTCTCTCCAATACTACTTTTTTACCATTCCTGATCTTGTACACTTTTTCAGAGGGTACGATGACCTGGGAGATAAAACTGCTCCAGCCCTGACGCTGGATTTCCAATTCAATCCGCTCCTTGATTTTGCGTTCTTTGCCACTGATTACGCGCAAAGAGTATAATTTTTTTTCCTGTTCAGCCATTTTAAAGTTTATAATCCGTAGACCACATTTAAAACTGAATTGGAAATAAGGTCCATTATAAAAATAATGGCAGTGATGATGACTGTGGCGATCAGCACCACTTTTGCGCTGTCCACCAGGTTGGGCCAGGAAGGCCAGGTGACTTTATTGGTCAACTCATCATAACTTTCCTTCAGGTATAGTCTAATCTTGTCCATATCGTTTTTCGCTTGCACGGGCAGCAGGAATCGAACCCGCAGCCTACGGTTTTGGAGACCGTCGCTCTACCAATTGAGCTATGCCCGTTTTTGGCTTTTTTTATGACAAAGAAGCACCTCCAACTGCGGAGATGCTTCTTTAAAATTAATTATATCAATAGTTTACCTGCTTAATCCAGGATCTCGGTCACCTGACCGGCACCTACTGTCCGACCGCCTTCGCGAATCGCAAACCGCAGGTTTTTTTCCATTGCAATTGAATTAAGTAAACTTGCATCGATCGTTACATTATCACCAGGCATGACCATTTCGACACCTTCGGGTAATTTAACATCCCCGGTAACGTCGGTGGTCCTGAAGTAAAACTGTGGGCGATAACCGTTAAAGAATGGCGTATGACGTCCACCTTCTTCTTTGCTCAGCACATAAATTTCTGCTTTGAATTTTTTGTGTGGTTTTACCGAACCCGGTGCACAGATTACCATACCTCTTCGGATCTGTTCTTTTTCTACTCCTCTGAGCAACAAACCGGCGTTATCACCAGCTTCTCCCCGGTCTAGTAATTTGCGGAACATTTCCACTCCTGTGATGGTAGAAGCCAGGGGTTTTTCCTCATCTTTCATCATACCCACGATTTCAACACCTTCGCCGACTTTAATTATACCTTTTTCAATACGACCGGTTGCTACCGTTCCACGGCCGGTAATAGAAAATACATCTTCAACGGGCATCAGGAAAGGCTGGTCTATCAGACGGATAGGTTCAGGAATATCTTTATCCACTGCGTCCATGAGGTCCAGGATACGCTGTTTATACATTGGGTCGCCTTCCAGCGCTTTTAAGGCAGAGCCTTTGATTACCGAAGCATGGGCACCGTCAAAACCGTATATGTCTAACAACTCACGAACTTCCATTTCTACCAGGTCGAGCATTTCCTCATCGTCCACCAGGTCGACTTTATTCATAAATACGACGATTTTGGGAACACCTACTTGTTTGGCAAGCAGAATGTGTTCTCTGGTCTGGGGCATAGGTCCGTCGGTGGCCGCTACTACTAAAATAGCGCCATCCATCTGGGCTGCACCGGTAACCATGTTTTTTACATAATCCGCATGTCCAGGGCAATCTACGTGGGCATAGTGCCTTTTCTGGGTTTGATATTCTACGTGAGCCGTATTGATTGTAATACCGCGTTCCTTTTCTTCCGGAGCTGCATCTATTGAATCATACGACCTTTTTTCAGCCAGGCCCGATTCAGAAAGAATCGAGGTAATAGCGGCTGTCAAAGTCGTTTTACCGTGATCAACGTGACCGATAGTACCCACGTTTAAGTGAGGTTTATTCCTCTGAAATGTTTCTTTTGCCATGGTTAAGTACCGTTTTTATTAAAATTTAATGATATAAATAATTTTATTTGAATTAAAAAATGAGCCAACGAAGGGAATTGAACCCTCGACCCCTTCCTTACCAAGGAAGTGCTCTACCCCTGAGCTACATTGGCTTTGCAGCATCTGAGTATCACTTCCGATCTCAAACACCTTCCCTTGATTACTCCACATTTTACAAAGGTGGTGCAAATCTGAGCGGGAGACGAGGCTCGAACCCGCGACCTACAGCTTGGAAGGCTGTCGCTCTACCAACTGAGCTACTCCCGCTGATCAGTATTTTTTACCGTCTGGTCATCACCATACAGGTTGATTATCAACCCTATAGTTGGATAATTGAGTGGGGGCGATTGGATTCGAACCCATTCAGTCGTAAGACACCAGATTTACAGTCTGGCCCGGCTCTCCCACTCCGGCGCGCCCCCATATACTATCTCGTCTAAAACAAACACCTGTCCATATGTATGGGAGCCGATGGAGGGAATCGAACCCCCGACCAGCTGATTACAAGTCAGCTGCTCTACCAGCTGAGCTACATCGGCGTGATTAAAAACATCTCCAGCTGCTTGTTTGTGTTTCTTCAATCCTGATTTTCAAATGAATATGCATTTTTCTTTAAAAGCGCGCACAAATTTACGAACAATTTTTCTGTTTGAAAAAATTATTTCAAAAATAAAATTATCCCCTGTAAAAGGCCGTGGACTATCAGTCCGTCTGCCCTCCAAAGCCGGGCAAGGGTCAATCCGACTCCAAACTTAAAAATTGGCATAAAAAAACCGCCCGGGGGCGGTTTATATATTTTTTTACTTTTTTAACCGGTCTTTAAATCGCATCGTTTGTTTTTTAATGGAGGCTAAAGCCAATTCCACCGATGTTTCAAAATGTTTACTGCTTTCCCGGGCAAACAAATTTCCTCCGGGGACATGAATAAAAATCTCTACAATTTTATCCTTAATCGATTGGTGATTTTCCAGCTTCAATATCACATGAATATCAATGATCCGCTCATACAAACGCTCCAGCTTCTGTAATTTCTTCTCGATCAATTGTAATAACTTTTGATCGGCCGTAAAATGAATACTTTCTGTCATGATTTTCATAATTCAACATTTTAAATTGTAACGAAATGTAAAATATAATATTTTCCATGTTCAGGATTTTGGATGAGCCTGATCATAGATCTTTTTCAACTTTTCCACTGAATTGTGCATATATACCTGGGTAGCTGCCAGGGAAGCATGACCCAGCAAGGTCTTGATGGCATTGAGGTCAGCTCCGGCATCCGACAAATGGGTGGCAAAACTATGTCTTATAATATGTGGACTGCGGCGTTCTACTGAAGTCACCAGACTTAAATTGGATTTAACAAAATTATAAACCCATTTGGGGTAGAGTGGTTGACCCTGGTCAGTTATCAATAATTGAACCGGAGGGTTGAATCCGTTTTCTGCCAACCAGGAATTTCTCACGGTAAGATATTTTTGTACCTGCATGATCAATTCCGGTGATACCGGAATCCATCTTTCTTTTTTTCCTTTTCCTTCCACCTTCAGCAATCGCCTTCCCCAATCGAAGTCCAGCGACTTCAACTGGATTAATTCACTTCTTCTTAAGCCGCAGCTGTATAAAATATCCAGTACCAGATTGTCCCTCAGACCCTTAAAATCATTCAGTTCGCCCCTGTTCAACTTTAATAGTTGGTCCAACTGCTCTTTGCGCACGACCACCGGTAGCCTCTTTTCAACTCTAGGGTTTATTAGTTTTCGGGTTGGGTTGGACACTAATCCGTGCCGTTTCCTTAAAAAGTTAAAAAATGATTTAAGGGCTGATATTTTCCGGTTGATGGTGCGGTTGGTCCGTTTATGTTCATGAAGGGAAACCATCCAGGACCTCAAATGGAAACCTTGGGTTTCATAAATATCCTGAATGTTATAAACAAAAGTCAAATAATCCAGGTATTGTTGAATGTCCTGTTGATAGGCCTCCAAGGTGTGGGGGGAATATCTTTTTTCAAATTCCAGGTAATCTAAAAACGACTTCGTCAAATCCAATTCAGACCAATTATTTGCCGTAAGATATTGTTATTAACCTGAAAAGTCAAGTTAATTCATAGCGCCGTAAATGTATTATAGGTAAAGCCGAACGATGGTGCTCCTTAAGTAAGGAAAGTCGATTAAGCTGAAAACTACAGCTTAGAATTCAACAGGTTTGTTGAGGATTTGCTGACGATAGGCAGCTTTCAGGACTGTAGCGCGACGTTCCACTGATTTTTTGGTAAAGTGTTTTCGGGCTCTCAACTGTTTAAGGACCTGTGATTTTTCGTATTTTTTCTTATATTTTTTGAGTGCCTTATCAATGGACTCGCTGTCTTTAACATCAATGATTAACATAGAACGATTTAAATTGGGATGCAAAGTTAATACATATCTTTAAACAAATAAATAAATATTTCAAAATATAATATTGGATTGACTTCTGGACGAACTCAGTCCCCCTGGGACCTGTAATAGGCAAACAGTGTGAGCAAATCCTCCTTTTTAAGTTTGATTTTCTCTTTTTTAATAAAGGTATTGATCGCGTTTTGATGGTTGGGAAAAACCGAAGCCAGCGATTTAATAGAGTTTAGGTAAACCGTCGTTCCATTGGTCAGACGGGCAAAATATTGATCTGGAGAGGATTTGAAAGTAGCAGGTGAAGGGGCAGACTCCATTGCTTTTGCAGGCCTCCACTCTTTGAAAGAGATATTTCTTTTTTGAAAAAGGGTGATGTCCCCGCTATCCAGCAAAAAAAGGAATCCCCTTCGTTTATTGCCGTCGAGTTCATACGCATTCACGACTAAGGTATGGACATCCAATTCAATACGCAAAATCAGGTCATTGGGTTGAATCTGCATGTCCCTTCCCTTGTATTTGATTTCCAGAATATCCTGGTAAACATTAAACCGCATGGGCAAACTGAATTTGCTGCCGGCGGTCAGGACTATCTGTCCAGTCTGGAAACTATCAGTCAGAAAAGGACTGCCTTCATATTCTCCTGGTTTTCCACCGGAACGCAAGGGCATTTTGACCAATTGATCACTGACCAGTTGGTCGCTGAGAATGGACTGAGCAGACAGGCTGAGAGATTGACAGCAGGCAAGGTTAAGTAGGAAATATAAAAAATACAACCTTCTTTTCATCCTTTTTAATATTATAACGCAATCCAGAACGGATTAGCTCCAGCTTCAATTAAAAAAAGGGCGGCCTGTATGGGTCGCCCTCGTTTTATTTATAAGATTTCATTTAATCCGCCACATTGATGCGATACGAAAAAGGCGAGCTGTAGAAAGCCCCCCCGGTTATATTTAACCCAGTATTGGCAGCATTGAATTTTTTTCCATCCGTAAGTACCATAGTGGCAGAGATAGTAAAAAAATCGCCTTTGGTGACATCGGTTACGGTGAGGCCTGTCGCGGTGAGCGCTTCTGCGCCGGTAACCGTGACGGTGGCCCGAGGATAACTAGTGACCGGATCTTTGGTAAACTGTGAAGCGGTATAACTTTTCAGCGTCTTATCCGTTGTGGATTTATTGCCATTTGCCGGGGAGTTGTCCACAAATTTGATTACCATATCATAATTTGCGAACAAGGCGCCAAAATTCTTGGTCACAGCTTCTGCTACAAGTTCCATTTTGGTGCCACCGGGGTTTGCTTTACTGACACTGAACGTCGCATTGACCACGGGAAATGGGGTAACGGTTCGCATATAACCCCCGCTTTCAAAAGTAAATTCATCCACCACGTCGATGATATCGGTTTCACAGGAAACCAGAGAGAACGCAATTAATCCTAAAAAGAAATATTTTAAATTTTTCATCGTGTTAATAATTTTAGTGTGACCAATTATTTTACAAAACCGGCGGGGTTGGTATCCCAAAAAACGTGAACGGCCGGGCTTGCTTTTTGTTTGGCATTTTTATTCCTGGAAATGTAATCCGTGGGATAATATACGGAAGAAGCGAAGGGACCTGGATTTGCATCCAGAGCCGGTTGTTGATTTGGCTTTCCTGTTCTTCTGTACAAATTATATGCTTCAATCCCACTACCCCATAAGGACAACCAGTATTCTATAGCAATCACTGCCAATTTGTCGTTCATAGTGGCTGCCGCATCATATCTAGCCATGACTTCATTGACATAGTCGGTTACTTCGTTGGCCCATACAAGGCCTTTGGAAGTTTCAAAAGCGGTCATCCTTGAAGCCTCTGAGGTCGACAAAGCGAAAGCTCTGACATCCGCCATGGATTTTTCAATAGCAGACTTGAGCAGTGCTTTCGGATCTCCGGTGGTCCCGAGAGTCAGCGCAGCTTCAGCCAGCATAAAATCAACGAAAGAACGCATGAGGTAAGGATGGATGCCTGCTCCGCCTGCTCCAGCACCCAGCGATACAGTTTTATTAACTGCTCCTGTATTGCCTGCATCATCATCGTACAAACCTCCTGCGGGATATAATCCCCAGCCTGTTCTTCTCAAGCCATCCGGGGGAATACCTTCGTTGCTGAGATGATCCCTTCCCCAATACCCAACCATTGTCGGGAGGCAAAAAGCATCTGCGGCGGCGAAATGGCCAGGCTTGTTGTTATTTATGCACCTCAATTCGTTGACATCTGTGGTGTTTTTAATAGTTTGGCGGAAGAAATAAAACCTGATCCTGGGATCGGGTTTGGACTTGTCATTATACAGCTCACCCATATATGAATTGGACATGTAGTCGCCAATACCAGTCGGGGAATATCCATAACGGGGATGACGGGTATCGGGATTAGTCAAATTGGATCCAAACTTGAAGACATAATTTTGAGCGGCAGTGCTAATCAGTTTATTCCCGGCGATCAGACCGTTGATAGTTGTCGTAGACCCACTTTTATCTATCAATCTCAGATTCAAAGCAGCCTTTAATTTCAACGTATTGGCAACCCGTGTCCAACTGTCGGCATTTCCTCCATAGATCAGGTCAGAGGAGGCTCCCCCTTTGGAGGTAGCAGCGAAATTGGCAATAGCGGCATCCAGATCAGCCGTAACGGCGAGATAAACATCCTTTCCAGCGTCGGCCTTGGGATTAAAGTTTTCCGGGTCCAATGCTTCTGACAAAGGAATGTCGCCAAAAAAGTCCACCAAATCCATCAAGACATTGGCCCTGATGGTCTTTGCTATACCAGCATGCACAAGCAGGCCCCCTGCTTCGGCCAATGGTATCAGGTTTTTGATATCGATTAAAAGATTGGAATATGCATTGTTCCATACGCCGGAATAATTATTAGGTCCCACGCCGTTTTCATAATTCACTGCCCCACCTTTGTGCAGGATACGGGTCAGGGCCATGCCTTCTCCGCTGAAGCCATTGAAATGGCCACGAAAATTTAGTTCGATTGCGTTCAACAAATAATTTATATCGGTGTTTTGTGAGGTTACCGCGTTTGGATTGTCCAAAAGATCCAGATCACAAGCAGCCAGAAACAACAATCCGTTAATCAGTATGAATAGTTTAATAAATTTTTTCATTTCTTTCAATTTTTGAAGGTGATTAAAAATTGAGTTTTAAGGTTGCACCCAATCTTCTGGAACTCGGACCGGTAAGAAATTCAAAGCCAAAACCATTGCCTACTCCCAGGCCCAGGTTGTCGGTATCGAAATTCAAACCTTCCGGAATATTTAACGCCTTGTACCATATATTGTTTCCTGTAAGGGCAATAGAACCGCCTTTCAATTTCAGTTTCCTCATCAGGTTGGCCGGCAAGGAATAGGCCAGGGTCAGTTCCTGCAAACGAATAGTGGATCCATCGTACATCCTGCCTTCATCCGTAAAGAAATATTTGGTATTAAAGCCCACATCGGAAGCGGTCACCTGGGTAGTATTAGGAGTGCCATCGGCTTTTACACCGGGATAAATAAAAGTTTGTGCGCGGTCATATCCGTTTTCGAGGCCAGTGTCAAAAGTCAGGCCCCTTCCCATTAAAGCGCCTGCAGTAGCACTATACATAGCGCCTCCGTGACGGTAGGAAAACATGAAATCCAAACTCAGGTTTCCAAAGGAGAAGGTATTGGTCAAACTACTGATAAAAGCCGGGCTGGGATCGCCCAGTATTACCGGAGTCGCTGTAGCGATCGGATAACCCTGCCCATCGATGAGCAATTGACCGGCATCGTTGCGCCTGTTGCCAGATCCTTTGATAATATTAAAGGGTTGACCTACAATGGCGTAATTACCCAGGGAGCCCCCAAAACCGGAAATTTGCACCTCCTGCAGGGTTCCTCCAAGGTCAAGCACATCGGTCACGTTTCTGGAGAAAACTCCGGATACATCCCAGACAAATTTATTCCTGGAAATGGGCGAGCCGGAAATACTGAATTCCACTCCCTGGTTGCGGATGGCTCCGATATTGATGGTCGTCGAAGTATATCCTGTCGATGCATCCAGCGGAGAACTGGTAATCAGGTCACTGGTATTCCTCCTGTAAAAGGTGAGGTCGAAGTCCACATTTTCTTTGATGATTTTGCCTTCCAGTCCAAATTCGAATTCCTTGTGCAATTCGGGTTTCAGGTTGGGATTACCCAAGGCATTATTTATCGAGTGGGTCTGTATGGCTGCTCCCCCAGGCGTCAGGAAGGCCCGGGCATTTTGATCGAGTATGTTCCTCGTATTATATGGGTTGGGGAATCCGGCAGAAGTCCCATAACCTCCGCGGATTTTGAGGAAGTTCAGGAATTGAGATTTCAGACCTGCAAACATCGTAGTGGGAATGAATGAAACCGAGACAGAGGGATAAAAAATCCTTCGGTTGGCTTTTTCAACCGTGGAGGTCCAGTCGTTCCTTGCTGCGACGTTGACGAAGAAAAAATTTCCGTAGTCGACAGACAATTCGCCCAAAACACCCATCCGGGTCTGTTCGGTCAGGAAGTCAATGGAAGAATTATCAATAAAATTATTATGTCTGTAAAGATTGGAAGCCAATTGATTCTGGCTGCTTACGTTGACTCCTTTAAAGACATCATTACGGATATTCCCTCCGATTTTACCAGCTACTTCGATCTTGGAGGTGAGCTCCTTGGAATAGGACAGGATGGCTGAATTGTCCCAGATAGTGTTTTCCAGGTCCCGGGTACCGTAAAATCCATTTACAAACTGAACTCCGCCTTTATTGAAACGGGCTTCCTGTTTTTCATGATAGGTGTCCAATCCGACCCGGTATAACAAATCAAATCCTTCCGCCAGGTTATAGGTCATTGACGTCGAGGTAAAGATCCGGTTTATCACGTTCGTAGTGGAATAGTTTCTCAATACCCAATGCGGATTGGGGATATCATTCCCCGACCTGAAATAAACAGAAGCTTTGGATACCGGGTCCTCGTAGGGCCAGCCATTCAGATCCACCTGTCTCGGTGTATACATGACATTGGCGAGGATTGAAGGAAAATCAAGCGCATTGTTTCCTGTACCTCCGCTCAATGGAGGAGAAAGCAAATCGGTATTGGCAAAATTGATGCTGGTATTAAATTTGAGCCTACTGGATACGTTGGCATTGAGGCCCAGGCCAATATTGATTTTCTGTAAATCGTTTTCTGGAATATATCCCTGTTCTTTGTTAAAGCCTGCAGAAATGTTGTATCCCACTTTATCAGTTCCCCCCGAGACATTGAGGCTCGTATTCGATAAATTACCTGTTCTGAAAAAATCACTGACGTTATTCGGGAACGTCTGCATAGCATAAGGGGAGACTGATTTTACATATTCGGCTTGTCCCGCGCGGAGCGCCGTGTTACTTAAGAAAGCATAGGGGTGGGTGGTAAGCCCCGGATTAGTATTCTGGGAAGGATAAACTTTGGCTTCAGCTAAGGTGGGGCCCCAGTTGGAGAAAAAATATCCTAAGTTTTGTTGGAAACCACCTACATAATCATTTTGATATTTGGGAAGATGGGCGGTATTGGTAAACAACGATTGAGTCAGGGTAACCTGGGCCTGGCTCGATTTTTTACCTGCGTTTTTAGTGGTTACCAGAATTACCCCATTTCTCCCCTGGTCACCATAAGTAACCGTGGCCGCCAGTCCTTTTAGTACGCTAATGCTCTCGATACTGTTGGGGTCCAGATCCAGGAAGCGACTGGAGGCATTCTGTCCACCAGAGGTGAAACCGCCCCGCTGATTGGTAGAGGAGTTGAACGGGACGCCATCTACCACAAACAAAGGCTGGTTTGATCCCGTTATCGAAGAATAGCCCCGGATGGTGATATTGGTACCAGTACCGGTGGCACCGGAGGTGGAAGTGATGTTCAATCCCGGTACTTTTCCCTGAAGAACCCTTCCGATATCGGGTTGGGGACGGTCTTCAATTTTCTTGGTGGAAACTGTCGAAACGGAATAACCCAAGGCCCGTTTTTCACGGGAAATGCCTTGTGCAGTTACCACAATCTCTGTAAGTTGCTCGGTGTCTTCAGCTAAAGTGACATCGTAGGTAATTGACGTACCAATAGCGATTTCCTGCGTAATAGATCCAACATAACTGATTACAATCGTACTTACTTCCGGAACCTCCAATGAGTATGTGCCATCCACATCGGTAACGGTTCCAATAGTAGCGCCTTTGACCTGGACGTTGGCCCCAATTAAGGGGACACCCTCCGGATCAACAACTTTTCCCGAAATGGTCTTTTGGGAAAAAGCGGTGTAAAATGATAGGAACAAAATTGCTCCGCTTAGAAAGAGTCTTTTCATATTAACCCTGATTTAATTGATTTAATT
>Ga0163153_10006267_pt1 | contig 13501 bp, 17 predicted proteins | sample OliLakLV19MP6IB1_FD_148629 | JGI IMG/M metagenome (GOLD analysis project Ga0163153, IMG submission 148629) | Freshwater microbial mat bacterial communities from Lake Vanda, McMurdo Dry Valleys, Antarctica - Oligotrophic Lake LV.19.MP6.IB-1 | ecosystem: Environmental > Aquatic > Freshwater >... | reverse complement strand
GCTTCAATTGTGACCTGAACGTACCGTCGCGCTCCAATTCCGTCAAGCATTCGGGAGATACTGGCCCGCGAGCGGCGTGGGTGAGATTCGAACTCACGGAACCCTTTCGGGTTCGGCGGTTTTCAAGTTCCCTCGCACCCCTTGCGCCCCTTTGCGGGACGTTGCGTCCCCTCTCAGGCCCCCTCGATTCCGGGGGGGCCCGCTTGCGCCCACTGCCGCGAAATGGCGTGCTCTCCCCGGACTTCACCCCAAAATCACCCCACGCGATCGATGATGTGAAGGGCGCCGATTGAGACGGGCACAGTCAGCCCGCCCAGGACATAGGCTCGCCCGCGGTACCGCGCAACAACGCGACGCTCTGCGTCTGCCCTCTGCTCGGCGCCCTCCACATCATCGATCCGGATAACCGTCTCCCGCGGGAATGGGTCCCACTTCGGGGCGCGGCGACGGCGACCCTCGCGGCGCAGCTCGGGCGCGGTGCCAGTGACCCAGTTCCGCAGCATGGCCTTGCGTGGCCGGTTGGGCCCGTAGGGCTCGCTGTCGACAGAATCCATACGATACACCCCGCCGCCCTTCGCGGGGGGCACATCCAGACTGTCGAAGTCCACGCACCGGAGCAGGGCCTCCAGGCGGCGCAGTACCGCCTGGTCAACGGCTCCCGCTGATCCGCCGGGCCCCAGCAGGGCGAGGCGCAGCAGGGCGTGAAACTTCCGAAGGGGAATCCCGGTGATGGGCGCCTGGCGCGTCCCCGTCGTCCGCCGCCCTCGCGCAAGGTCGGTCAGAAAGGAGCCTGGCAGGCGTGCCACGTCCTGCAGGCGCGCCATACTCCCCCGCGTGGGTCCGCCGAGCGTCGCCCGGCGCTCGGCGACAAACGCCCGCAGGCCGCGCAGGTCCACCACCCGCACGCTCCCCCGCCCAACCGCGCCCCGCGTTCGCGCCATGCCGTCCCCGCCTCCCGATTGTTTGGAATTATAAACATGTTGGGCAAAGATTGCAGTGCCGGATCCACAAACCACAGGGGGACTCTCTTGACAGTTCTTGAAGCTGCCCGCGCGCTCCGCCAGAGCCGGGCCTGGGTGTACGACGCGATCACACGGGGGCGCCTGGCCGGCGGCTTCGATCCAATCACGCGCCACTGGACGGTGGACGACCGCGCCGTCGCCGCCCGCGCCGCGGAGCGCCTCGCCGACCACAACCCGAACCTCCCTGGAGCCGCCTGATGCCAAAACTTCCCGCAATCCTCGGCGGCAAGCCGAGCGCGCAAGAGCTGAACCGGCAACGTCTGGCGAATCTCGAAAAGACCTACGGCGCCAAGCGGCGCGTGCTCCCGTGGCTGCTGCCCGCGTTCGAAATCGTCAGCGACACCGCGCCGACCGAGTTAGGCGAATTACTCCTGGGCAGTAAAGTCGAACTCCGAAACGACCCAACCGCCGCGCGCCTCCTCGCCCGCTGGCTCCGCGACGGTCGGGTGAAGTTGATCACAATCTCCGAGGCGGAAAAGCGCGCGGCCTTCGAAGCGATGATCCCGGAGCTGACCGGTGAGTGAGGCGCTGGCATCCGACGCGGCGCGCGAGTTAACCCGCTGGTCGCTGGAGTGGGCCGACGTCACACTCACCGCCGATGCGGCGATCGTCCCGCGGGCGCTGCCTCTCCCCTCGCTCACCTGGACCAACCTCCTCCGGCTGGCGCATCACGGCGGCGCCGTCCTCGTGGCGGACTGCCCGCTCTGGCACCTCCCGGCGCACTTCTCCGCCGCCGAATCCGCGGCCCTGTCCGCCGCGTGGCTGGATTGCCTCCGGGCCGCGCGTGCGGGGCTGGAGGTGGTGGTACCTCCGACCTACGACCCGCGCATCGAAGAGCCGACCGCCTCGACGGCGGACGGCGGGTCGCTCTGGGGCGCCGCCCGGCGGCTGCCTGAAAGCTGGCACTGCTGGCTCGTGGATGTGCTGAATGGTCGCAGGCTCGAAGCCCTGGCCTGGTGGTGCCGGCAGAGCGGGGGATTCACGGTGGGCGTGACGCCGGTACCGGCCCCGCCGCTACCCGCCCAACGGTTCGCGCCGCCGGCGCGGGCCTGACACAGGGGCCGCCTGCGGGCCGGTGGTGCTGGACCTCCACCCCGCAGGCACACGGGCAAGCGGACATCACCGGACCGCCCCCGGCCTCCTATCGCGAGACCTCGAGATGCAGCTCCTGAAAGAGACCAAGGCCATCGCGATGACCCGCGATCGCATCGACCTCCCGCTTGGCGGGGACCGCGCGCTTGTGTTTCGCCGCGATCCGACCGACCCGGGCCGCTTCGAGGTGCTGCTCGCGTCGGTCCACCGGACAGGCGGCGGCACGTTTACCCGGCCGCTTGCTCCGCCGCTCGTGCTCGGCGCCGGGGACGGAGAGGCGTTGCTCCGGCTCCTCGCCGATCGGGGGGCGTGATGGCGGAGTCGCTGAACCTCCTGCGAACCCACTACACCGCCAGCCAGCGGGCGGCGTTCGCGAGCAAACTTGCGATCCTCAAGAAAGGCAGCAACCAACATGTTAGAGACCCTGTCGGAGCGGCAAGCCGGAGCCAGTTTCGGCGTCGCGCAAAGCTACGTGGCCGGAGCCAAGGCCCTCCGCCGCGACGCCGCGCCGGAGGTGGTGGGCGCGGGCGCGAAGGCGGGTGGGCGGTGAGCACCCTTGCCGAGTCTGCCCTCGAGTACGCCCGGCACGGCTGGCATGTGTTCCCCGTGAAGCCGCGGGCCAAGACCCCACTGGTCGCGCGTGGCTTTCTCGAAGCGACCACCAACGCCACGACGATCGCCATGTGGTGGACCCGTTGGCCTGACGCGAATATCGGACTGGCCCCCAGTGTCTCCGGCCTGGTCGTGCTCGACATCGATGGCCCCGAGGGTGAGGTAGCGGCCACTCGCCTCGGCCTCTATGCCGAGCCCACCCTGAGCGCGAAAACCGGCCGGGCCGACGGCGGGCGCCACCTGTTCTTTCGGCGCCCCGACTTCGCGGTGAGCAACGCCAGCCTCGCGCCCCGTCTCGACGTGCGCTGTGATGCGGGCTACGTCCTGATTGCCCCAAGCGTCCACCCGAGCGGCCAGCTGTATCGGTGGGAGACGAAAGGCATCGAGCCGAACGAGCTGCCCCAGCGCGCGCTCGACGCCTTGCGTCAGGTGCAGCGGTCGGGGGCTCCGGTTGAACCCGCCGCACCGATTGCCGCCCCCATCCCCGACCGGATCACCGAAGGGCAGCGCGACGCGACGCTCTTTGCGTTAGCCGGGGCCCTGCGCCGGCGCGGCGCATCCGAGGCCGTGGTCGTGGCGGCCCTTCGCGGCATCAATCGTGAATGCGTTGACCCGCCACTTGCTGACGGTGACCTCGCGCGGATCGCGCGATCGGTCTCCCGGTATCAGCCGGCCGAGTCCCTGGTGGATCATTACCGGAACGCGGTGAAAGCGTGAACACGCTCGCCGAGCGATCCGATACCGGACTGGGGCGCCGCTTCGCCGCGGACTATGGGGCCCGTGTCCGGTATGTCCATCTCTGGGGGGATTGGCTGGTCTATGAGCGCGGGCGGTGGGCCCGGGATGCCATGCAGCGCGTTCGGATGTTCGCCAAGGCGCTGGCCATGGAACTCGGCGAAGAGGCGGCATCGGAACCGGACGAGGAACGGCGGAAGGTCAAGCTCCGGTTTGCCGCGGAGTGCCTGGACAATCGGAAACAGCGCGCCCTCCTCGAGGCCGCACAGAGCGAGCCGCCGATTGCCGCGCATCCGGACGACTTCGACCGCGACCCCCTGCTCTTCAATTGCGCGAACACGACACTTGAGCTGCGCACGGGAGCGCCGCGACCGCACGACCCGGCGGATATGATCACGATGCAGAGCCCCGTGACCTTCGACGCCGCTGCGGAGTGTCCCACTTGGCGGGCGCACTTGGATCGAACGTTCGGCGGATGCACCGACACGATCGGCTTCATGCAGCGCTGGGGCGGCTACACGCTGACCGGCGACACCCGCGAACAGCTCTTCACAATTGAGGCCGGCCCCCCCGCGACCGGCAAATCGGCGACCCGGGAGGCGCTCCGGGGCGTGATGGGCGATTACGGCGTGGTGCTCAGCATGGATGCCCTCATGGCCCGACAACACGCGGCCACCGGCGCGGCCCGGCCGGACCTGGCGAAACTCCGCGGCAAGCGCGCCGCCGCCGCCGTCGAAACCGGCGCCGGTCGCCGGTTCGATGAGCCACTGATCAAGCTCATCGTCGGCGGGGACCCCCTGACCGCACGGCAGATCTACCAGGAGGAATGCACGTTCCTCCCGATGTTCAAGCTCTGCATCAGCACCAACTACATCCCGCTGGTCAGCACCGATCCGGCGATGTGGAGACGGATCGCGGTCATTCCCTACCTCTCCCCGATCCCCGAGGCCGAGCGCGACCAGGGGCTCGGCGCCCGCCTTCGGGCCGAGGGCCCGGGCATCCTGAACTGGTTGTTGAGCGGCTGCCTGGAATGGCAGCGGGCGGGGCTCGCCGTCCCCGGTGCCGTCCGAGCCGCCACGGCCGCCGAGCGCGCCCGCCTGGACGGCCTCGGCGGATTCTTGGCGGAGCGGTGCATCCGCCGCGACGGTTCCCGCGCCAAGACCGCAGACCTCTACGCCGACTACCTGGTCTGGGCCGTGAATGGGGGCACCGACGCCGTCAACAAGACGCACTTCGCCCGTATGCTCAGCGACCACGGGATTCCGAGCGGCAAGGCGAGCGGCACGCGTCTCGGCATCCGTCTTCGGACCCCCGAAGACCCGCCAGAAGGTGATGCAGAGGAGCTAGAGGAGCTTGTTACTAAGACTTCCTCTATACGCGTACAAGGGGAAGTCTTAGTAACAAGCTCCTCTAGCTCCTCTCTGGCCCCCCTCCCCGGCGATCCAGCCTCACTAACCGATAGCCAGCTGCTCGACGCCATGCTCCAGGGTAGGGCACCATGACCGCCCCCGAGACGCCTCCGCCTATCCTCGTCACCCCGCCCTGGACGCTGGCCCCCGAGGCGGCCGAGGTGATGCGCCGGCATATCAGCGTTGCTGCCGTTGTCGCTGGCGTGCCCCTCGAGTTGTCCTGGTCGCTTGAGGTCGATCCTGACCGCTACCACCTCTACGCCCCCCGCCTGGTCTTCATCGGGGCGGAGCGGACCACGCGGATTCCAGCGGCCGCCTACCGCCCCGGTTGTCTCATCGTTCACCAGCACCCGGGGGAGCGCCACGCCGTCCCGAGCCCGTCCGATTGTGACGCGGCGGCGGGGCCAGAGCCGACCTGTGGCTTCGCGGTCGCCAATGCCGACGTTAGCCGGCTGCTCATCATGCGCGCACCGGAGCGGCCACGGCCCCCGGCCCGCGGCTGGGCGCGCTCGCTCCGACTCGGGAGCTTCTGGTGTCACGTGGGGCGGACCGCATGAGTCCCTTCGGTTTTTTTTCGGGTCCTCCCAGCGCTTCGGACTACGGGTCCGCGCAGAGATCGATCAATCGCTATACAAAGCAACGACTTAGGAGGCTTTCCGATACCCATGACTGAACGCACAGCGAAGCGTGGCGAGACCCTCGACGGCGTGCAGGTGGTCTCCTGGGTCGATACCGAAACCGCGGCGGAGTGGTGCGGTGTGGACCGCCGGACGCTCACGAATTGGCGCAAGGTCGGGCTCCCCTCCCGCCGGGACCCGGACGGCTCCCGGTGGTTCGCCTGGCCACATACGGCCATCTGGAACACCTGCCGCCTCGACTGGTCGGACGGTGGGCGGCGGCGGGTCGAGCGGGTGCCCTTCGCGTGCGCCTGGGCGCGCCAGCAGTACGAGAACGCCTGCGGTGCGGCGGGGGTGGCCTACCCCGCGCGGGTCTTCCACGCCGAGCCCGGCGCCCCCGGTGGCGGGCCCGGATGATGACGCTCCCCGTGATGATGTTCACCATGATGACGCTCACCCCGCGTCGGTCGGCCGTCGGATGAGGGGGGCCGATCGCCGGCCGGTCCCGCGCCCTCCGGTCACCGGCCACACCACGCCGTTGTGGTGGTCGGATCGCGAGTGGGCCGAGTTTCACCGCCGGATCGCCGCGCTTGAGCTGGAAGGCTGGGCGCACGATCGCGCGCACGATCACGCGCTCCGGCAACTGACGCGGGGGCTGGTGTGAGCGTGATCGCCCCGATCTGCCTGACGTTGCCGGTGCCGCCCGCGTCGAATCGCTACTGGCGCGTCTGGCGGGGCCGGGTGGTCACGTCACCGGAAGCCCGCGCCTACCGCCTCGTGGTGCGGTCGCACTGGCTCGGGGCCACGCGGGGCCAGCTCCCGCTGGTTGGGCCGGTAGCGGTCACGGTGCGTTGGTTCAGAGCGGCTCGGCGGGGGCGCTGTGGCTGAGTCACTACGGGACCTTGTGGCCTGGCTCCGCTCGGCGCCGGCCGGTACTACCGTGCCGGCGGCAACGCTGGCGGAGGAGTTGGGCGCGCTCCTCGCCGCTGGTCCGGCCCTGGTGACGAATACGGCGGCGCCGCTCCCGTCCACATGGCGCGAGCGCCTCTGGACGGTGCCGGCCGAGACCCGCATGGGCGTCCGCGAAGTGGCCGAGGCCGCGGGCCGGCCCGTGTCATGGGTGTATCGCCGGAGTGGAGAGAAGGCGAAGAAGGCACGACTCCCGCACCGCAAGTTAGACGGCGAGCTGGTCTTTGTGGCGGGGGAAGTGCGGTCCTGGTTGCAGAGCCACGAAGCGCCGGGCGCCGCGCTCTTCACGGGCCCTCGCGCCGAGAAGGCCGCCTCCTGATGTGTGGCTCAGGTACGCGGGCGGCGCGTGCTGGCGGGGACGGTCTCGAAGAGCTCGTGAGGCGGCACGCCGAGCACCTTGGCCAGGCTCTCGATCGTGGTGAAATCCACCCGCTTTGTCCGCCCGGTCTCGATGCCGCTGACCGTGGCCTGCCGAAGGGCGGCGGCGTGAGCGAGTTGTTCCTGACTCAGCCCGGCCGCGCTGCGGAGTTCCTTGAGGCGAATGCGTAGAGGTGTCATGGCCTGCAAGATACGGCTAGGCGGATACTAGCGCCAATACGGCTACACGCATAGGTTGGTGGGGTCAGGGCGCTGCAGCCCGACCCACTCAGGAGCCAGACAATGAACCGCCGAATCACCACGATCACCGACGCCCGCGCCCTGATCTCCGACTGGACCGACGGCTACGTCACACCGATCACCGAGGCGCAGTGCCACCGCGCCGCCCGGGCGCTGGTGGACCACCTCGGCGGCTACGACCAGTGGACGCACGAGGTGGTAGGAACGCCGGACGACGACGATTTTACCGGTGAACTGGTGAGCCGGGTTGAGGGTTTCGATTTGGACGCCGCGCTCGGCGATGCCTGAGGCCGTTGCTCTGCTCCGCGCCGACCTGTCCCGCGAGCCGACGCGCGAGGAAGCCCGAGGGCTTCCCGATCCCATGGAGGACGACGATGGCAACGCATAAGCACCCCGGCACGATCGAGCGCCGCGGCGAGTCCCTGCGGGTGACGCTCTATGTCGGTGGCGTCCGGCACAAGTGGACGCTCAGGACCACAGACCGCCGCGAAGCGGTGGAGTTCCTGAAGCGGAAGGACCAAGAGCTCGAGCCGATGCGGGCGCGGGTCCGGGCGGGGCTCCCAGGGCGGACCCCGGTGTCGGTCCTCTTCGCGAAGTACGAAGCGGAGCGCCTCGCGCTGCTCGCGCCGAGTTCGGCGCGCACCTACCGGCTCTGCCTCGACGCCTTCCGGGCGTTCTTTGTCGAGCGTCTCGGCGATCCCGTTGTCGAGGCCGTGCGCCCAGGGCAGGTGCATGAGTTCCTGACATGGCGCCGGATGTGGCGCCGGAAGGAAGGGCACCCCGTCAGCGCCCGGACGATTCAGAAAGAGCGGACGGTGCTGCATACTGTTTTCGCGTTCGCGGAAGAGCTGGAATGGCGGGCCGGGAATCCGGTGGCCAGCACGAAAGCGCCGAGCGTGGAAGAGCGGACGCCGGTGATCCCCGACGCGGCGGCCTACGACCGTCTCCTCGCCGCCATCGGGCCCGATCGGCCGATGGCCAACCTGTTCGTGCGCCTGTTGGCGGAGACCGGGCTCCGGTGTGAGTCCGAAGCGCTGTGGCTGCGGTGGGAGGACATCGACTTCGAGGGGAACTTCGTGACGGTGCGGAGCGGGCGCGACGGGCACAGCACCAAGTCGAAGAAGACCCGACAGGTTCCGATGACGTCGGCGCTGAGGACGGCGCTTCGGGCGCACTTCGCGGCCTATCGTTTCGCGAGCTACAGCGGGACGCCGACGCCGTGGGTCTTCCATCACACCCTGGCCCGTCGGAATCGCCCGCCCGGCGAGCGGATCGGTTCCCTCCGCCGATCCTTCAAGGCGGCGGCGGCACGGGCCAAGTTGCCGAAAGAGTTTCGCCAGCACGATCTCCGCCACCGGCGGGTCACGACCTGGCTGGCGGACGGCCATGGGACGGCGCTGGTGCAGGAGGCGATGGGTCACAGCTCGCCGGCAGTGACACAACGGTACACGCACCTGACGCCGGCACACCTGCAGGCGCTCGTGGCCGAGGATCACCCCACAAATCACCCCAAGGGTGGGAAAGTGTCCGCGGCGTCCTAACGTCGTTGGTCGGGAAGTACCGGACTGACAAGGGGTTCACAGCGGCGTGGGTGAGATTCGAACTCACGGAACCCTTTCGGGTTCGGCGGTTTTCAAGACCGCTGCCTTAAACCACTCGGCCACCACGCCAGACTGAGTCCACACCGCGCCGCGGGAAATTAGGCGACGCCTCCTTTCCGCGCTATTGTCGAGATCTTCGCCGACGGGTCTCCTGCGGGCCGGCTGGTTCCCGTGCAACCGTTTCCCGTGTTACCGCATCCCACTGCGGTCGGGTGACAGGTCGCCCGGCGTCCGACTCCAGTCAGATTCATGCCTCAATCCGATTCTGAGACCCGGCAGGTGCTTCCGGTTGCATCGGCCATGGGCAGTTGCCGTTTCTCGGTCCGGTTCGCAGATTGATTTTGTTAGGTCGTCGAGCGCCGTGCGGCCAGGTTGATTCTTCTTCAGGAAGGGGAGCCCATGGGTTTCCTCAAGTCGCGCAGGTTCCTCCTCGTGGCCGGCATCCTGCTGATCGGGCTGCCGGGCGCATGGCTGTTCGCGCGGGACACGGCGGATGCCGGCACCGCGGTGACTGCCCGGGTGAAGCGGGGCGAGTTCAAGGTGACCGTCACGACCTCCGGCGAATTGCGTGCCCGCAAGTTTGTACAGATCACCGCACCGGCCGGCGCCCAGGAGGCCGAGATCTATCAGATGAAGATCTCGTCCATCGTTCCCGAAGGGACCCTGGTGAAGGCAGGCGATGTGGTCGCGGAGCTGGACCGGTCGGCGCTGGCGTCGAAAGTCGCCGAGGTGACGCTCGCCCTGCAGAAGGCGGAGGCGGTCTACGAGCAGGCCAGCCTCGACTCAACCCTGAACCTCTCCAAGGCCCGGGAAGAAATCCGCAGCATGGAGCTGGGGCTCGAGGAGAAGCGGCTCGCCAAGGAGCAGGCCGCGTTCGAGGCGCCCACCGTGAGGCGTCAGGCCGAGATCGATCTCGAGAAAGCGGAGCGGGCGCTGGCCCAGGCAAGGCTGGACTACACCACCAAGACCGAGCAGGCCCAGGCCAAGATGCGGGAGGTAGGGGCCGATCTCAGCCGGCAGCGCAACCAGTTGCAGGTGGTGCAGGACGTGATGCAGGGATTCACCGTCAAGGCGCCGGCGCCCGGGATGGTGATCTATGTAAAGGAGTGGAATGGCCGGAAGCGGACCACGGGGTCGCAGGTGAATGCCTGGGATCCCGGGGTCGCGACCCTGCCCGATCTCACCCAGATGGAGTCGGTCACCTACGTCAACGAGATCGACGTCCGGAAGATTGCCGTGGGGCAGCCGGTCGCGCTCTCGCTCGACTCCGATCCGACCAGGAAGCTGCAGGGCAAGGTGACCAGTGTCGCCAACGTCGGCGAGCAGCGCCCCAATACCGACGCGAAGGTGTTCGAGGTGAAGGTCGAAGTGCTCCAGGCCGATACCACGCTGCGGCCGGGGATGACCACCGCCAACGGGATCGAGACTCACCGTTCACCTGACGCGCTCTTCCTGCCCTTCGAGGCGGTCAATAACGAGAATGGCGTTCCGTTCGTCTACCGCCAGTCGGGTTCCCGCCTCACGAAGCAGGAAGTCGTCACCGGCGCGACGAACGACGACGAGGTGATTATCGAACGCGGGCTCGCGGAGAATGACCTCGTCCTGCTTGCCCCGCCGCGTAACGGAGACCGGCTCCCCCTCCTGCGTCTCCCCGGCTCCACCGCCGGCGCCCCCGCCGGTGGGGATACCGCCCGTTCGGCAACGCCGTTGCCGACCAGCCCGCCGGCTGCCGGCAGCACGACTCCCGCAGCACCGGCTGGCGCTGGTGCGGGAAAGAGCTGAGGCGGTGGGGCGCGATCGAGACGCGGTCAGTCGGCTGACGCGGGATGTTGTGGCGCACGGAGGATTCGCGCTGCGCACGGCGCTCGAGGCGGTCCAGCATAACAAGCTCCGCGCCGCGCTCACCTCCCTCGGCATCCTGTTCGGGGTCGCCTCGGTGATCGCAATGCTGGCGATCGGGAAGGGCGCCGAGCAGGAGATCCTAGAGCAGATGCGGCTGCTGGGATCCAACAACGTCATCATCACCCCGTTGGTGGAACAGAAGGAAGGCGCGGCGAAGGAAGAGCCGGAGAAGCAGGTGAAGAAGTATTCGCCGGGGCTCACGTACGCCGACGCCCAGGCAATCGCCCGGACCATTCCCGCGGTAGAAGTCACCAGCGCTGAAATCGTCCTCAACACCTCGCTCACGCGGGAAGGGCTGCGCCGCTCCGGTAAGGTGCTGGGGGTGGACACGACGTACTTCCGGCTGACCAACCTTTCCCTGGCCCAGGGCTCCTGGTTCACGCCGCTGCAGGTGTCGCGCGGACTCCCGGTGGCCATCATCGGGCATGGAGTACGGGTCCGCTTCTTCACCACCGAGGATCCGATCGGGAAGCCGCTCAAGGTCGGGGAGACGTGGGTGACGGTCGTCGGCGTGCTGGCGGACCGGAGGGTGGCGGCCGAGACGGCGGCGCGGCTGGGGATTCGCGATGCCACCATGGATGTCTACATCCCGGTGCACACGATGCTGCTGCGTTTCCGCGACCGGGCGCAGCTCACCCAGCGCGACATCGAGGAAGCGGCGCGGGCTGGCCGCTTCACCGCGAATGGGGACGACACCGAGACGGACGACCAGCGGCAGGAACGGACCAACCGCAACCAGCTCGACCGGATCATCGTGCGCGTGGCCGACGCGCGACAGGTGCCGGGCGTCGCCGAGGTGACCCGGCGGATGCTGTCGCGGCGGCACAATACGGTGGTCGATTTCGAGGTCGCAATTCCGGAACTGCTGCTCAAGCAGGAACAGCGGACCAAGACGATTTTCAACGTGGTGCTCGGCGCGATCGCCTCGATCTCGCTGCTCGTCGGTGGCATCGGGATCATGAATATCATGCTGGCGTCGGTGCTGGAGCGGATCCGGGAGATCGGGGTCCGCCGAGCCCTCGGCGCCACGCAGAAGGAAATCCTGTTCCAGTTCATCGCCGAGGCGACGTTGATCAGTGTCGCGGGCGGTGTGGCGGGGATCCTGCTCGGGGTCGGATTCAGCTCGGTCATTGAACGCGCGGCGGGCGTGCGGACGATCGTGTCGTCGCTGTCGGTGATCATTGCCTTTGGCGTTTCGTTTGCGGTCGGGGCGGTGTTCGGCATCGTGCCGGCCCACCGCGCGGCGCAGCAGGACCCGGTGACATGCCTCCGTTACGAATGAGCCGAACGATGCCGTGTCACTGTCGCCCATTGCTGGCGCTGATCGCCCTCCCGTTCCTCGCCTGGCCGCTGGTCGCCCAGACGCCGATCACGCTGCCGGAAGCGATCCGGCTGGCGCAATCCAACGGCTATCGGGCCCGCGCCGCGCTGGCCGCTCGGGACGCCGCGCGCTTCACCGACCGGGCCTTCTATTCGCGGCTGCTGCCGCAGCTCTCGCTCGGCGGGACGCTCCCGTCGTACAACCGGTCCATCATCCAGGTGCTCCAACCGGATGGCAGCACGCTGTTCCGGCCGCAAGACCAGGTGAACAGCTCGCTCACGGCGACGATTTCCCAGTCACTTCCGTTGACTGGAGGGGATCTGTTCGTCTCCTCCTCGCTCGCGCGGCTTTCGGTGAGTGGTCAGCAGTCGCTCCGGACCTGGTCGTCCACCCCGGTCACGGTGGGTCTGCGGCAGCCGATCTTCCGGCCCAACAGCCGGGGCTGGGACCGGCGGGAGCAACCGGTGCGCTTCGAGCTGGCGGAACGGCAGTATCGGGAGGCGCGAGAAGCGATCGCGCTGCAGACGACCAACCTCTTCTTCGATGTCTATTCCGCGCGGGTCGAATTCGATAACGCGACCGAAAACGCCGCCGTCAACGATACCCTCTACACCCTGAACAAGGGCCGCTACGAGGTAGGCAAGATCGGAGAGGATGACCTGTTGCAGAGCGAACTGGCGCTGCTCCGGGCCCGCACATCCGCCGACGGGGCCCGACTGCAGCTGGAGCGCGCACTGGCGGCGTTGCGCCTGGCGCTCAACTTGCCGCCGGATGATCCGGCCGAGATTGTCGCGCCCACCGATGTGCCCCAGTTCGAGCCCGATACGGCGCGCGCGGTGACAGAGGCGCTCCGCAACCGGGCGAGCGCGAGCGACGCGGAGCTGCAGGCGGTCCAGGCCCGCCGCCGGGTGACCGAGGCGAAGCTCAATAACGGGCTGGGTGCCACCGTCGAGGCGAGTTACGGGTTCAACGCGACTGGCCCCGGGGTGAATGCCGCCTATCAGAACCTGCTCGAAGCCCGCCAGTTCATCCTGTCGGTGCAGGTCCCCCTGATTCAGTGGGGCGCGCGGAAGGAAGCGGTTCAGGCGGCGGAGGCCGACCGGGAACGTGTGGCCAACACGACCCGGTCCAACCTGGAGGAGATCGCGCAGGAGGCGCACTTCGTGGCGCTGGAGCTGCCGCAGGCGCGGCGGAATCTCGCGCTCTCGGCCAAGGCCGACACGGTGGCGGGCCGGCGGTTCGATGTCGCGTACAACCGCTACGTCATCGGACGGATCGCGATCGACAACCTCTACCTCGCGCAGTCGGAGAAGAACGCGGCGGTGACCCAGTTCGTTCAGGCGCTGCGCGGCTACTGGACGACGCATTTCCGGCTGCGGCTGGTGACGTTGTTTGATTTTGAGGCAGGGGAGGGGATCAGATAGCCGTCAACCGTCAGCCATCAGCCGTCAGCCATCAGCCGTCAGCCGTCAGCCACTAGTGGACTGTAACTCAAGTTCCGTGGACACGGATGCGGCGGGTGGGATCCGAGTAGCTCCACACGAAGGGATGACACTGCTTGTTGTGCGCGCGGATGTACTGCATGAGCTTGCGCCGCAGATCG
>Ga0163153_10006266_pt1 | contig 13503 bp, 7 predicted proteins | sample OliLakLV19MP6IB1_FD_148629 | JGI IMG/M metagenome (GOLD analysis project Ga0163153, IMG submission 148629) | Freshwater microbial mat bacterial communities from Lake Vanda, McMurdo Dry Valleys, Antarctica - Oligotrophic Lake LV.19.MP6.IB-1 | ecosystem: Environmental > Aquatic > Freshwater > Lake... | reverse complement strand
GTCAAGTGTAAAGGGACGACCCAGATAACCAGCCGTAGCGCCGGCTTCTATGTCCGTTTCGGTGATCACTGTTTCCAACGGAGGGGGTGGTGTGCCATCAAGCAGGCGCAGTCCATTGGGATCAATTTCGGCGACCCAGCCTTCCGCCGTACTGTTATCGAGCAAGGGGGCGCGTACTTGCCACCACGTCAGCCCATCCGCACTTTCCGGCCCGGCCAGCACCATCACTGGTGCGCCGTAGGGGATCTGACCCAGCACATGGTCGCTGGGCTTGCCCACATAGCCGGGGTCGCGGCGTAGATTTAGAACGCTCTGGGCAAAGGCTTGTTGAATCTCGGTGGCTACGGCGCGTGACACAGCACGCGCAGCCGCACGCAAAGCCACACGGGTTGCCCGCGCCAATGATCGGGGCGCAGCCGACGACAGCAACACTTGCGTTTCTCTGGCCGCCGCTGCCCAGCCGGCTACGGTTGCCCCAGTAGCAAGGGTGGCGTGGATCGGCCACCAGATCAGCTCATCTTGCGCCACAGACGCACCCGTGACAGTGGCCGGCGCGCCCAGGGCCAACATACCGAGGACATCATCGCCGGCCTTATTAACAAAACCCGGTGACTTACGTACATTGAGCCAATCCTGGGCAAAGACCGTTTGGCCTTGGCTAAAGCTGCCATCGCTCGGCCCAACCGGTGTATCCACACTGCCCGTGCCGATCTTCTTGTCGGGTTGTTTCTTCTGGGGCGGACGCCAGTTGGGATCGATCTGCGCCAGCGCCTCAGCGCGCTCGCGGTAGGTGCGTAGCAGTTGATCCCAGTCACTGTGGAAGCTGCGATCCATGCCCGATTGGCGATCCCCGTCGCCATTATCAGGGGTCGCCATAAAGCCCCACTGCATATAGCCCCGCGCACCCAGGCCAAACCACTTGGTCATATCTTCGGCCACTTTGGCGCTGCGGTCTTCGCCCTGTTTGGCATCAAAGCCGGCCTCCTCAATGATAAAGGGGAGACTCAACTCTCTGGCCACGGGGCTGTCGTCCTCTTCGTTGCTGCCCTGATAGGCGTGAATCGTGACAAAGTCGAGGTTGGGTGATTCATACAACCGGCGCTTCAACGGGGGCGCAAAGAGCCAGGCATGGCGTGTGCTGATCATCCCCGTGGTGATAAGATGGTTGGGATCAAGCCGGCGAATAAAGGCCGCGATGGTATGGACAAAGTCGATGTAGTGCCGCGGGTTAGGGTCATTCTCATCGGCCTTGTTACCGCGATCCAGCTTTAGTTCGTTGCCAATCTCCCAGGCAAAGATCTGGGCTTCATCCCGGAAAGCCTCGACCACCTGACGCACAAAGGGTAGATAGTTGTTCTGATAGCCGTCCGTGAAAAATGCTTTTACCAACACATTATCTTGGTAAAAGTGATCATCCCCTGGCACACGCAGCGGCACATCGGCGTAGAGATTGGTCAGCGCCGGCAAGATGTACATTTCTGGGAAATGGGTTTGGAGTAACGTGATGAGATTGCGCAGCCGTTCAATGGTCTGTTGGACATTGGCATTGACGCTGGGCAAGAAGATCCGCACCACGCGCACACCGGCCTCGTTAGCGGCTTTTAGCTGTTCAAAGCGTTGACCATCATTCGAGGCCGGTAAGGTCTGCCCATCACCATAGTGGACAATGCCACGGATATTGACACCGACAAAGCGGAACTGCTGACCGTTGCGCACAAACTCGTTGCTGGCCACGCCCATAAAGGCCGAAGGGAGCGCCCGTGTGGCTGCTTGTTCTACGACTGGCCGCAGGGTGACAGGCAGTTCCAGCGTCGCTTGACAGGCAAAGCCGCTGGTAAAAGGCCAATATCCCTCGGTGCTGACATCGACCCGATAGTGGCCCGGCGGCAGTTTCGTGAAGCGGAAACGGCCTTGGCTATTCGTGGTTGTGGTCAGGGCATATTCCTCTTGGTCAACATTGCGGGGCAGGGTGTAACGCTCTTCGGCCAGGAAGCGTCGATCGGTCTCCTTGAGCGTTGGGTTGTGGCGCAACACCTGTTTTTTGAAATCAGCATAGGGGAGACCAACTACCCGATTGGCGACATAGTGCTGCCAGCACGCCTGGATCGAGCCGGCAAACGCCGTGAGCGGGCGGTCCCAGACAATCTCGGAATGATGGGGATTTTCGGGGAGGAAGTAGGCAAGGGTGGCGTTGAACTGCCCTTCACTTTCCTGTAACGCCGGATTGTAGAGGCTGACCAATTGCTTGAATTCAGCATAGGTCAACCCAGCCACGGTGGAGGCCACATACTTGCGCCAGCAGTTCCACACCGAGCCAGTAACACCCGTGACGCGGCGCGTCCAGGTGACGGCAGCCCCGGCGGCGGCGGCATTGCGCACCGTGCCCAATGTCTCCTGGCTGCCGACCAAGCGTACCGTCGCCCCGGCGACGGCCTTGCCCTGGCTGGTCACGCTACCGCCAATGGTGAGCGGCGGCAAGAGTGGGCGTGGGGCAAAGAGCGGCTCTAGCCCACGCGGCTGGGCCTCGTCCTTGAGCGCTACAATACGGTCGATCAGGCCAATCGGTTGGCCGCGGTTGTCCGGCCCCAGGTGGCGGAAGCTGGCCCAGTTGCCATGATGGCCCACTTCATAAAGACAGGCGCCTACCACATAGGCATCTTCCGTCATCTGCTGATTGTACCAGGCCAAGGATTGCCAGTACTGCTCCTCGCTCAGGGGGGCATCGCTGTTTAGCCAGCCCACATCGCCCCACGCCGGGTTTTGGTACATACGGGTCAGCCCGGCCTCGGTAATGATGACACGGTGGCGATCCCCATAGCGAGCGCGAATGCCCTCCATACAGCGGCGATAGCTGCCGCCGCTAGTGGCCGAGCCGGCTGCTGGATAGAGCGTAGGCCAGCCATATTCGTGAAAACCCAGATAAACATAATGCGCCAGCGTGTTGGGAAAATGATCCAAATAGTGTTCGGCCAGGCCAAAGTTACCGGCCCCAAAATTAAAGGCGATAGCCTCGACGCCAGCGATCTGTAATCGCTCACGGAAGGCGACCTGGAAGCGGTCATAATGATGTAACAGCCGCCTGGTTTCTGCCGGCTGTTGCTTGAACTGGTCGGAGCCAGGCCCCGGCACAGCTTCATTCAAGCTCATCCAGGCGTCGATTAGGAGACGACCATTAGCGCCGCGCTGGGTGGCTAGTCCAAAGTTGTAATTGAGGATCTCCTCGGCCAGCGCGCGACCCTGTGCCTCTGGATTAACGCTTTCCAGCATCTGCCGTTGCGTATGGCCATCCTTATAGAGACGGCCAATCACAAAAGCGTCGGGCGCACGGAAGCGGCGAATCTCTTGGAGTAACATGCTGTTGGCCGTGTCGGCATGAATGAGAAGCACGGGCGGCTCCACGCGCCGAATCGCCTCCCACAGCCCATGTTGGTCAGTTGAGAGGTGGAGATAGAAGCCCAGCTTATTGCCACGCTTTACCGTGAGCGGTTTGACGGCCGCTTCCACCTGAATATCGATCCAGAGCCGCTCGCCAAACCAGGTGCCGGCCGGGTTGCGCAGCTTCCAATAGCCCCGATAGGAGCCGGGTTTGCTAGGCGCGGTAAAGGTGACACTCAGATTGGCTTCGGTCCCTGGTGGTGTAGGCGGCGCAGCAATCGCCGTCATTGCACCCAAAGCCTCGCCGGCTAAGAGCGCCAGTTGATAGCCGGCCCCCCAGGGGGTCGTGCCACTGTTGCGCACTGTCCAACTCTGCTGGATCGTGGCACCGGGCTGGAAGCGACTGCCATCAGCGATATGGTCACGTACATAGATGGCGTTATCCTGGGCAACTGTATTACGCGCCGCGTCGGATGGATGGCTCAGAGTTTCTGCGCGTTGGCTAGTGTGAAACGACATAAAACGCTCCTTATGGGGTGATTCAATGCTCGTGTAGGTCGTCTATGTGGGTGTAGTGTAAACAGAGCATTTCCGTTGGGTAAATTGTCTGCTAAGGGATCAACGAAGAATAGTGAGTTTTTTGCATCGAATAAGAGCAAAGCTTCATTACAGGCGCTGTGAACAATAATTCGAGAAATTCGCTCGGGTGCCCACCGGGCGCGATGCAATAGCTTTGCTTTACCGAGCCGGCCCTACCCAAAAGGTAGCGCTTTGCAACAATTGATTGTCGCGCTGCCGGCGAAATTCGAGCCGCCACTGACCCGTCGGCAACCCGCCCAGCGGGGCATAAAAGGTATAACCAAAGCCGGCGGTGCTGCTGCGGTTGGCTTCCCAGACGACCGATGAGCGTTGAAAAAATGGTGCGCTGTTGTGATACCACACATGGGTAATTGGGCTATGGCTCGGCAAATTCTGGAAACTCCAGTTGACTTCTAGGCGTTTTAGCCCGATCGGGAATTGGTTGGTGGGATTCAGACAACGCTTGGCTTGGTCTATCGTTGTACAGAAGGTAATTGGTCCTACGATGGACGGGTCTGGTGGCGGTGGGGTTGATCCAGCCGGCGCTAGCCAATATTCACCCGGCTGCCCTTCCGCCGTCCACCCGATCACCCCATTGTCCGCCTGGACATACCACCAAACCGATTGCTGGGCGCAGCGCGGGCCATCGAGTAGCGTCATCATTTCACCCGGATAGATGCGACCAAGCAACGGTGACTGGCGACTGGGTTCACGAAAGACACGATTGGGCGTGGGCGGCTGGGGCAAGACAATGGCGCGCATCCCTCGTTGCAGCCGCGTAGGAATGGTGTTGGCGCAACTGTTAGCGGCATCATCGCCCAGATTTTCCATGACCGTAATCCGCCATTGACCATTGTATAAAACTAATGCGTTGCGGTAGCGCCGGCGATGATAGTCCCACCCCGTTCCGCTTTGTTCCGCGGCAATGATAATCGCTTCGACGGTGGCTTGGGTGGCGTTCTCCTGTACAGTGACAATTGAGCCGATAGTAAGCTCTTTGGTGGCAGCAAAGCCGGCCACAAAGGTGGGATAGGGTAGAGCACTCTGCAACTGTGGGTCAAAATAGCCATAGGCGGTGCGGAAATCGCCGGTGCGGATGCCGGTGATCACTGCCATCCAGAAGAGCCGGACGGTTTCACGCGGATTTTGGACCGTACTCACTGGTGTAGTTGCCAGTGTTGGTAGCGGGGTTGGGATAGGTGTGTAGATTGGCGGGCGCGTGGGCAATGGTGTCGTAGGCATTTGCAGCCGATCACCCACATATAAGGTCTCACCCTGCCGCTCCCACAGCGCTCGATTGGCTTCAATCAGCAAGGGATAGCCGATTCCGCACTTGTTGACAATCTTGTACCAGCCATCACCCGGTTGGACAATGTAGGGATTGGCGCAGGCAGCCTGGGCGCGCAGCGGCGCGATAGCGACAGCCAGCCATAAAACCGCAACCGACATAACCCACAGCAATAATCCACTGCATAAGATGCAGAGATCATTGCGGCCCGCCAGCGATTCTCTACCCATAACGCTTTCTCATTATCGTTTCCCAGGGAAATTTCATTCCATGCTTGGTGTGATTGAATGGCATTCTACCGCTATTATAGGCTATGGCATATCTACTACTAGAATCAGCAAAACTGACACAATACTAATCCTGGGTCGAACTGCGAATCAGGTTAGTTCATTTACGGAGGGAAGTGCAAGAAGCAGGTGATCAATTTGTAGTTGCCCAAACGCTGTTTTATTTTTTTGTGTGCGCTCTACTAACAAAAACAGCGTTAACAAAACATCTTCGGCACCCGCCGATAATGTGGCAGTTAGTTGTCGCTCAAACGCTAAATTGTCTTTATTTTCACTGATTTGCGTCTGCCCCTGACTGTCAACTGGCGGCTGTTCGATCAACATGCCTCTGGGTAGATCAAACAATGCGGTTCGATCTCCGAGGCTGACACAAAGTGTTGCGCGCACTCCCTCATCAAGCTCGACAATCCCATATAAGAACACAGTGACTATTGGTGACTGTGCACTTTCTTCAACCGTGACTGGAATTGTAAAGGCACTGATTTGACTTGCTGTCCGATCAAGGGTTTCATTAGTTAACTTTACGCCCAGATTATCAAACAAAAGTGTAGCCACCTGATGATGAGGTTCGAGCCCAAATCGTATTGCGTTGTCCTGAAAGACCATTCCAGAAAATTTCATAGAGTACCTTTCTTGATTGTTAATCGTCCAAAGTAAATCGCTTCGATGTCGTGTGCTGTGTCATACTGATAGGTTGCCCGATCATCAGTGCCGCCGAATCGTTGATAGACTCTGTAGAACGCGCTGTGTTTTGCGTATTCTTGGCGCACTGTACAGTAGGATAAAACGCAACATCATCGACATATAGGGTGCTGGGAATAGAATAGTCATTGGTCACGGCAAAATTCAGAACGATGTTGGTTGTCGTGTAATTGTAACTGTAATGTGTCATGCTGATCTGGCGCCGGACCCACTGTCCCGTCGCCGTGCCGGAACACAGGCTCTCTGGTCTAACCCAATAGCCATTGACACCGATACCACCATAGTCGGCATTACAAGCGTCATTGGATACAGTCCATTGCCAGTAAATTAGACAGCTTTGCTCTTTGGGAATCAAGACGCCTTGCGAAAGCAGCGCGATCTCATCGTTATGCGTGCCTAAATGCGCTGCCCATTGACCGGAGTGGGGCAGAACGCCCAGGGTCGTAACTGGGCGGATCAGCCTTTCCCCGGCTGTAGAAAATTCGTCCCATAAGAGGGGGCCATGCTCAAAGCCATCGTTCTCTGTAACAACCACCAAGACCACTTGCGAGATCAACGGCAGATACATATGATAAGTTGATCGTTTGCCCATCAAGATCAATGTACCCGAAATTATGACTTTTCCTGTAACGCTGAGTCCACCCGCCACCGTAAGTTTATTGGTCACTGTGAGTCCGCCGGCAACGGTAAGTCCGCGCATAAAGGTCTTCACAGTCGTAATCGTCAGAGTATGCGTAATCCTCTCCCCTGGTCTAACAACCGGTTTATCCACCACGAGTCCGCCTGTAACAATCAACGACGCACCCGCAACCGTAAGTCCGCCCGTAACCGTCAACCCTTGGGTCACTGTGAGTTCGCCCGTCACCGTAAGTCCGTCCGATAAAGTAAGCCCTTCCGTAAAGGTCTGCGCGTCCGTAATCGTCAAGCCGCGCGTAATCGTCTTTCCAGACATAATAATTGGTGGGTCTTTATGGGGCACCGCGATCACAATGTTTGATGTTGTTGCTTGTCCCACGCCTGTAGACCTGTGCGCGATTTCTTGCATGCCTGGCGAACCACTCAAAATGAGCAGGACAACCAGCATCACCAGTGCGAACCCACAGGAAATGTAGCTGTGGAACACGCTTTTGGGAGACATGAATTCCTCCGTCCGTTTGGAGCATTTAAGGCTAAGCAGTTGAAAGTTTGAACAAACAACAAAGACTTTTACCGCGAAGTTCGCAAAGAGCGCAAAGGTTCGCTTGTTTTTTCTTAGCGCTCTTCGCGTTCTTTACGGTGAAAATTTTTTTGGCTCCGGCTTGTCCAGGTTAGGGAATAAGGGAGCCAAAGAGCGCACGTAGGAAGCGCAACCAGACTGGATCATTTTGTTCCACCAACAAATTCACCTCTGCGTCATTGCCCCTTCCCAGGTTGCCCCATCGATAAGTCACCAACACCCTGCCGCGCTTGATGCCGGGCGTGGCTTCTTCGGCGACATAAAACCGTCTGATGAGTGTACTACTCGCGCCGGCCGTCAGCGCGCCGATAAACCACCGTGTACCGCCGCCACTGGGTGCAATCGCCGGATCGCTGCCATCCCGATCCCATTCCACGACAATCTCCGCAAGATCTACACTGCTGTTGTTGCGCACGATCAAGATCATAGTGAAGAGCTGACCGGGGTTGAGCGGTGCTGGAACTGCTTCGAACTCGACGACGACGGCGTTGCTAAGCTCAGGTAAGTCGACTTCACCTGGTGCCAGTCCCTGTGACGCTGGAATGTCTGTGCTCGTCGCCGTCGGTGAAACAGTGGGCACGATGGTTGCGGCCTCCGTCAACGCCGCCGCAACCGCTTCATTGATTGCGAGCGCCTGAACTGCTTCTGTGGCTGTCAGATCAGGCGGTGGGATGGCAGCTTGTGAGGCGGCAAGTTCGTCTTGCCGTTCTTGTACAAGTTCAAGCGTGGCAGCTAAATTAACAGTGGGTAACGGTGTCAATGTCGGCGTTGGTGTCACGGTCGGTGTTGCCGTGGACGTGGGCGTCAGTGTACTGGTCGGCGTGGGGGTTGGCTCCAACACGCGCACTGTAAGCGTTTCCGTCTGCGTGCGCAAGATAGTTTGATCGTTCAACATGTAAGTATATTCGATGTGGAGATTAATTTGGCGCAAGCCGCTGATACCGGTACGATAGCTGAGTCCTTTTGTCAATCCAATCGCCTGATTCGGACCTGGTGATGATAAGAATTCGGTTTCCTTACCGTTAACCGGGATCAGAGCCCGATCATCTGCCACATCTTGAATCGTTACGGCCAGATCGTTGATCCAGAAAGCGCTTGTGTTACGTAGAACAACAGCCAAGTCAAAGACATCACCATTGACAAGATCTTCAGGAATTGTATATAACTCTTCCGTCACCAACGTAACAGGTTCAGGCGTTGGGGAAGGAACAGTTCCTTCCTGACTGCTCGGCGCGGCCCAGCCTGAAGCCGGCCAGAATGTTAAAATTCCAATCAACCAGAGATATAGCAATAGTCTATTCATGGTGACTCGGCTCCCAACCCCACCAAACCTAATAAGATGCGCAGCCAAAGCGGTCTTTGCGGCGTCTGCATTGGCTGTATCACAGATAATCCCGATTGCTCAGAGGGCTGGCGCAGTAAGATAATCTGCTCTGTGTGTTCAGCCATTTGACCGTTTGCATTTGCATAGAGCAGATGAATTGGTAGCTCTGTAGCAGAATCAGACATTGGCGTCACAAAGGCAAACTGACCGGCAACGGTTGTTCTTTCTCCGGGCGGGAGCGGCTCCAACCACCACATCGTTCCCGTTCCTATCGGGACAATTGTCTCACTATTCCAACCCAATGCTAGTTGTTGTGCTGTTACACCACCTACGTTGCGCAAGATAAACTCTATTTGAAAAGGTTGATCACTGAGCGGCTGCTCGGGCAGGGTGCGATAGCCCTCAACTACCACGAGAGGCGCCTGGCTCAAACCAGCGGCATTGGGTAATGGGTTTTGTGCAGGCAATGACTGTTGGTTGACGCGGATAAGATTACCCTGGCCAGCCTGCTGGTTATTTGGAACCAACAAGGTTTCTCCGCCGATGAATGGGTCAGCCTCCGCCTGGTCAGGCGATGACCCTAATTCGCTCGTCATAATGTCCGATGAAGCCAAAAGAGCTGACGACGGCTCTGGAGATAGTAATTGTGTTGAAATGGGTGGCGGCGGTGTCGGAATGTTCGTAGCCACAGGAACCGTCTCGGCACCAGTAGCTATCACCAGATCGGCATCGGCGGATACCCAAGCCAGTGAGTCATTGAATTTAATCTGCCACCAAGTGCTATCAGCATTTCTACCGTTGATGGGAAATTGGCCGCTCCTGTAGACCAGAGCGATAATCGGGTGGTCGGTGCTTGGGCCTTTGCGAACGTTTAACGCGTCTGCTTTCACCTGTAGATGTGCGCCTGTGGGCCAATTCGTAGGGGTTGGTGTCACGGCCGGAAACGACTGCGGGTATAAATACACAATCTGGTCATCAGACCCCTTCACCAACTGGCCGGCATACCAATAATCATAGTTTATGGTCAGTGTTACTGTTTCGCCAACAGGCGGTGGCGTCATTGGAGCAGAATTCTCTGGAGGAGGCTTATATTGGTCAGCTTTATAGGCTAGAGTTTGCGAGGCCACTGCGTTAGCGCCGCGAGGTAGATTGGCGGGTACATACTTGCGACATTCGGATCCTACAGGGTTAAATTTCACACCGGTAGCGCAAAAGTTAATAAAGATATTGATTGCTTCTGCGTCGCCCTGGTTTTGCAACTCGACTACTAGCTCAAACTCGGGGCCGCCGGCACCTGCGATTGGCTGGCTGTTGATTACCAAAGGAACGGACGTGAGCAATTCACTGATGGTTGCACGCGCCTTGGCCGTCCACGTTTTTTTGACAATGAGATTGGGCTTGGGAAACTGCCTTTCCAGTACTGATGTTGGATCTGTAATCGTTAGTTCAGGCAGAAAATAGATTCCGACATCGAAGGGTTGATTCATCACAAGCGAGTCGACAGACTTTTTGAATTTTAACATCAACTTGGCAGGAAGTGTACCTTCCTTAACTTTGTCGCTGCCTGTTTCGTTCACTCTTTGAAAAACACGCAGGCTAAGTTTCACATGCACAGTTTGTCCGACTTCGATTACAGGAAGATCAACAAGGCACGGGCCTTCAGAAATGATAACCTTCCCGTCCCCCGCTGCACCACCCGCACAGTTAATATTTTCCAAGGAGACGTCACGGGCGGGTAGTGTTCCGACATTCTTGAAATCCAGGTGCAGATCAAATGGCTCGCGCGCGCGCACCAGGGCCGGCACCGTGTCGTAATTGACAATGATGATTTCCAGTTTTGGTACGGGCATTTGCGTCGGGGTTATTGTGGCTGTTGCTGGTACTTTGGTGGGCAGAATCGGTCCCAGAGTCGGAGTCGGTTCCTGGGCGTGTAATGGTTGCAGTGACGCCGTCCCTATTACATATAGCATTACATACATCAACAGGATGCAAACTATAATCCCATACCCAAAAAATCGGCGCCGATGATGAATAGCCACTTGGTGATCCCCTTCTTCTAAATGGTTTGCCTATAAAACTGCAACCATGCTGCCTACGATCAAAACGAGCAAGCTATAAATGACAACGACCAATAAAGCCCTCCCTCGCGACACCTGCACCCCAACGCTGACCGCCAACACCAACAACGTCAGATGCCACACGGTAAACAGATCAAACCAGCCCAGCAAAAAGCGTCCGATCTTTACTAGTTGAACAGAGCTATCAGCTTCAGCCAACAGTCCTGATAGACCAGGATAGGTCACCAGCTTGCCTGTGCCAACCATGGCGATCACCTGCGCAGTATTGCGCAGTGTCAATGGCAGCGTGGCCCACGCGCTCAAGAGCAACAGCATGAAAAAATCAGGACGCCCACGTAGCCACTTGCTCAAGCTGTAAAGGAGCGCGGCGCGCACCGGCCAGCCCAGCAAAATCGCGACTACACCGCCCGCCAGCGCCCAATCTTGCGATGGGGAGCCCAAGAAGGCCGCGGTGAAAAAGCGAATATAGAAGCAATAGAGCGCCAGCCCCAATGGGACGCTCCATGACCAGCCAGTCATAGCGGTGAGGCTGGTCAGTACAACATGGGGTCGCACCCAGATCAAGAGGAGCGCCGAATGCAGACGAATTGGCGCCCGTAGCGACGCATCATAGATTGTGGGCAGTTGCGGAATAGAGTCAGACATTGTCTCACCTCGCAATCAGGTTGGCGCTGTGCATGTGCAGAACCATCCTGAGACGCTATCACGAAACGGCAGTCACTATGCTGGCTTCCCAGCTTTTGTCGTCAGACAACTGCCACTGGATCATTTGGGTGATCCACAGCGGGTTAAGCGCGACGATCGCCGCGCTTCTTTTTATGGCAGTCTAGCACAAATTGTGTAAATCTCGACCCCAAAACACATTTTGAGATATACACAATCTAGCATACCGCCTTTTGGGATGCGATGAATAGTGGAATCTCCAGAGTTTAATGCAGATTGGCCGCATCTGTCAACCGTTATTTTTAGGGGGTGCATCCGCAAAAGACACCGACGACGAATTCAGAACAACATGCAAATGCGGAGAGAAGTGCGCCTCGTCTCGGTGGCGCAGGCCCCCGTTCGTACGTGAGCGTGCTCACTGCTCACCGAATTTGCCAACGATATCAAAAAAGTGGCGAAGGCGCAGCCTGTTCTGAAAATAGAACGCTGAGTGGGCGGGTTAGGCAGGTTTCAGCGGATAAAATCCGTACAGATCAGCTCAATCTGCCCACTCAGCGTTCCATAGTAATTTCCTGTGCCGCCGATCATTCCATGGGCGTAATGTGATGGTGTGTCCGTAATTCGTGCAATGACCAGCGGCGAAAAAAACGTTCGTCGCCCGTTTGCCCTTTTTGTTTCAGATAAGCTTCGGCAAGGGTACGCCCAAATTTACAGGCATCGGCAAAAGTGAGCGTGGCGATCTTGGTGGTTTCCAGATAGTCCCATTCATCACTCGCCGGCTTTTTTTCCCAGGCCAGCAAGGCGTGATATGGAACAATGACGATGGCAGGATTCATTGAGAGTGCTTCGATCAAGCTGGCAAAGAGCACGGTGGCGTCAATGCAATTTGCCTGCCCCTCCGTCAGACTTTGGCGTGGCAAGCGCACGCGTTGGCTGCTGGCGCCTTCATCGGGATTGTTGGCAATGATCGAATCGACATACGCAATGCCGGCATCCTGTTTAAGCGCCTGATAAATGGCTTCGATTTGCCCGGTTACGCTTTGCGGATCTTCGGCGACGCGATGATAGCCCTCCAACCGCCCTTGGGGGTGTTGCGCCGCCACCTTGCGCAAGAACGCCATCACGCTCGGTTCGTTGGGCGTGACAAATGCGCCGTAATACTGGGTTACATCGCGCCAAGCATTGGTTGCCGGATCTTTGATACTCAAGGGGGCGCTATTGCGCGCCAGCAACCAGATCGGCTCGGTCTTTTGCAGTTCATCCCGGCCATCTAAATCTTGCACCAGCAGGTTTAGGGTAGCCCGCGTGAGTTCGTGGAGCGCCTGAATGCGTTCGGGAAACAAGGTCGGCAATAACGCAAAACTATAGGATTTTTTGGCTTTCAGCTCAAAGGTTTCAATCGCTTGCGCCGAATATCCCTCAATAAACGCAACGACACGCACGCGTTTTGCCTTATTATCGTTGGTTGTGTTGGTCACCTTACAGGTAATTAGGGGCTGCTCTTGCGGTTGCAAGAGGTGATAGATACCGGTCGGCACATGCGCCATTTTCAAAGACACTTCAACTTCGATCCCCGTCGTTTCCGCCCCCAACAGTGCCGTTTTCTGTTTGCTATCTAAGATCAAGCCGCCGGGTATACCTTCGGTCAATTGCTTCTGCACGCCAGATAGGGTGCGCTCCGTCTCTTCCAGCGCGGCCAGATGTGCGACAAGTTCATTGGGCGCGATCTCGGTGTACATTTCGCGGCGCAGCCGGTTTACGGCCAAACGTAACCTATATTCTTGACTCTGTAGACTTTCCGACATGGGGTCGTCTCCTTGGATAGTTTCCCAAATATGAATGAGTAGCGGCTACGGCTGAAGTTGATATTTGATGGTCGGCGGTCCATACAAACAATAAAAGAGCCAGGAGGGATCACGCTCGTTTTGCGCTTGAAAATGTTGTTTCGTGGCGAGCAGGGCCTCACCAATGGACAATTGCTCCTTGAGAAG
>Ga0163153_10006263_pt1 | contig 13507 bp, 12 predicted proteins | sample OliLakLV19MP6IB1_FD_148629 | JGI IMG/M metagenome (GOLD analysis project Ga0163153, IMG submission 148629) | Freshwater microbial mat bacterial communities from Lake Vanda, McMurdo Dry Valleys, Antarctica - Oligotrophic Lake LV.19.MP6.IB-1 | ecosystem: Environmental > Aquatic > Freshwater >... | reverse complement strand
CGGCTCGGGCCTCGTCGACTGGTGGCGCGACCAGCCGTTGCTCGCCTACGGCCGCCAGCGCTCCGATCCGCGCGAGAGCGATCGCGTCGGCTATCTGCAGGATCCCGACACGGATCCGGTCGATACGCCGGCCTGGCAGTACTGCGATCGCGAGAGCTACCGCGCGAACAGCTATCGCCGGACGGCGACGGCGCTGCGCTCGCTGCAAGGCCTCGTGGGCGACGCGCGTTTCCTGCGCGGGATGCGCACGTACTCGGAGCGCTGGCGTTTCCGCCATCCCTACCCGGTCGATTTCTTCGACGCGTTCCAGGAAGGCGCGAAGGCCGACATCGGCTGGTACTTCGAGCAGGTCTTCCGCAGCACGGCGACGGTCGACTGGCGCGTCGAGGTCGCGCAGGAACGCGCGAAGCCGCCGCGCGGCTGGTTCCCCGATGAGGAAGGTCGCTGGGTGAAGGCGTCGACCGGGGACAAGGAGAAGCCCGACGACGACGCGAACGACGCGAACGACGCGAACGACGCGAACGACGAAGCGCCGGCCGCGGAGGCCCGGTCGCCGGGCGGCTGGAAGTCGCGCGTGGTCGTGGAGCGCAAGGGCGACCTGCTCCTGCCGCTGACGCTCGAGCTGAACTGGAGCGACGGCGCCAGCGAGCGCCTCGTGTGGGCGCGCGAGGACCAGGCGCACACGACGTGGTGGAAGCCGCTCGAGGGCCGTGCGCCGTCGAAGCGCAAGCTCGTCTCGGCGCGCATCGACCCCGATCGCCGCTACCAGTTCGACCGGAACCTCGCCGACAACGATTGGTACGACCAGGTCGACGTCGCCGCGCCGCTGCGCTGGTCCGAGCGCGTGTTCGCGCAGTACCTGCACGGCCTGCACGGGATCGGAGGCCTGGGTGGTTGAGGCCGAGAACGCCGACGGGCGCGTGGTTTCCCTCGACGCCCTGCGCGCGTCGCTGGGAAGGCCGGCGATCTGGCTCGTGATCACGCTGTTCGAGGCGATCCTCGCGCTCGCGCCGGCGCTGGCGTACCTGGCCTGGATGAGCACGACGACGGCGCACCGCTACGCGCCCGGGTCGCTCGTCTCGAACCTGGGCGCGAACTTCCGCTTCGACCACCGCGCGAATCTCGACGCGCTGGGCGACGCGATGGGGCAGGTCGGCGCGGCGCTGGCGCTCGTGGCGATGTTGTCCGGCTGCTTCTTCGCTGGCGGCTGGCTGCAGGTGTTCCTCGAGCGCACGCACGGCGAGTCGGTGCGGCGCTTCTTCCACGGCGGCGCGCGCTGGTTCTGGCGCTTCGCGCGCCTGCTCGTGTTGACGCTGCTGCTCATGGCGCTGTGCGGCTGGATCGTCTACGGCAAGCCCTGGAACCTGCTCGTGCTCGACCTGGGCATGGAGGTGCCGGCGACCGACTTCGAGCGCCTAGAGACGCTGTCCTCCGAGCGAACGGTGGTGACGCTGCGTTTCGCGCAGGCGATCCTGCATGCGCTGCTCGTGTGCCTCGTGCTCGTGTGGGGCGACTACACGCGCACGCGGCTCGCGCTGCACGACACGAACTCGGCCGTATGGGCCGGGTTCACGACCTTTTGGACGATCCTGCGACATCCGATCCGCACGCTGCGGCCGCACCTCGTCCTGTTCCTGCTCGAGCTGTTCCTCGTCACGGGCCTGGGCTTCTTCGCGCGCTCCGTCGAGGGCGACCTGGTCGAGACCGCAAGGCCCTGGGCCATCGCCGTCCTGTGCGCGACCGTGATCGCGGCGCTCGTGTGGCGCGTGATCCTGCGCGGCGCGCGCTACCACGCCGCCGTCCAGGTCAGCCGCGAGATCGTGCGCCCGATCGCGCGCCCCGACCCATGGAAGAAGACGATCGGCGGCCCCGGCGGCCCGCGCTACCCGATCGGCGGCGACGAGTACGCCGTGTCGATGTAGTCGATACGGTGCCAGGGACGACTCCGACAGGTTCGTCCGGCACCGTCCGTGCTGGGACCCATCGCGGCGAGGGTGTCGGAGTCGTCCCCGGCACCGAAGTCGTTCCAGGCAACGTACCGCGAAGGTGTCGGAGTCGTCCCTGGCACCGTACCGTCAACTTGTCGATGCAGATCGACGGTTCGCGGGGATCGGGCCGAGCTGCGCGTCGAGCTTGCGGTTCGCGGACGCGTGCAGGTCGAGGATGCGCCACCCGCGCGACTCGGCCATCGCGCGCAAGCGCGGATCCGGGCTGACTGCAACCGGGTGCGTGACGCGCTCGAGCAGCGGCAGGTCGTTGTGCGAGTCGCTGTAGAACCAGCTCTCGCGCACGTCGTCCCAGGCGCGCCCGCGAGCGGCGAGCCAGGCGTCCAGCTTCACGACCTTGCCGCCGCGGAAACAGGGCACGCCCGCGACGCGCCCGGTCCAGCGTCCTTCGATCCGCTCCGGCTCGGTCGCGATCAGGTGGGGGATGCCCAGCTCGCGCGCGATCGGCGTGGTGAGCCAGGAGTTCGTCGCGGTGATCAGCGCGACCTCGTGACCGCGCGCCGCGTGCTCGCGCACGAGCGCACGGCTGGTGCGCGAGATGCGCGGCAGGATCCGCGCCTGCAGCCACTCGGTGCGCCACGCGTAGAGTCGGGGCTCGTCCTCTTGGGCCAGCGGCGCGAGCTGCACGCGCAGGAATGCGTCGATGTCGAGCGTCCCGGCGTGGTAATCCGCGTGGAAGGCGCGCACCTGGTCCACCTGGATCGCGCCGGCCGCGCCCAGGACCTCGCTCCACTCCAGGTCGCTGTCGCCGTCGAGCAGCGTGCGGTCCAGGTCGAACAGCGCGAGGCGCAGGTTTGCCACCATCTGGAGCCTCGCTCGCGGCCCGCCGGAGGGCAAGGGTGCTCCCATGCGGTTTCGAGTAGGAAAAAGAGGGCATCGATCCTGAAGGACTGGTGCGGGGAGCCCCGAAAAGACTGCGCGGCGACTATCCTCCTGCCATGCCCAAGATCGTGTTCCTCCTCGCTGCCCTGCCCCTGGCAGGGGCCAGCGCCCACGTGCCCGACGTGGACCGCGCTGACGCGCGCGCCGATCGTCCCGTGGACGGGCAGGAACACGCGCGCAAGTGCGGGCTCGGCGCGCCGTTCCACGCCGGACGTCGCGCGGCCCTCGTGGCCGAGCTCGTGAAGGACACGCCCACCGGGCTCGTGCTCGTGCGCGGCCTGCCGTCGCAGCGCGACTACACGCGGTTCCAGCAGGACAAGACGTTCTGGTACCTGACCGGCGTCGAGAGCCCGAACGCGGCGCTGCTGATCGACCTGGGCACTCGGGACGAGATCCTGTTCCTGCCCAAGCCCAACGCGATGAAGGAGCGCTGGGACGGCGAGCAGTGGGACAGCGAGGACGGCTGGATCCGCGAGGTCACCGGATTCCGCGAAGTGCGCCCGGGCGGCGAGCTGATGGGCGTGCTCAAGGACCGTGCGCTCGGCGCCAAGACCGTCTGGATCAGCAAGGAGCCGTGGATCGCGCTCTCCGGCTGCCACGACCTGGCCGGTCCGCACGACTCAGCGATCGAGCACGATCCGCTGGACGGCCGCACGAGCCGCGAAAACGCGCTCGAGGACCGGCTCCGGGACAAGTTCGGCCTCGAGGTGCGCGACTGCTCTCCCGTGCTGGCCGAGATGCGTCGCGTGAAGACGCCCGAGGAGCTGGCCGCGCTGCGCCGCGCCGCCGACGTGGGCGCGAAGGCCATGGCCGAGGCGATCCGCTCGACGCGCGCCGGGCTGACCGAGCGCCACCTCGAGGCCGTGATGAGCTTCGTGCACCGCGCGGAAGGCGCCGCGGGTCCGGCCTACCACGGCATCGTCGGCTGCGGGCCGAACGCGCTCGTCCTGCACTACAGCCAGGTCGGCCGCGAGATGCGCGCCAACGAGATGGTCCTGCTCGACTACGCGCCCGAATTCGACCACTACGTGTCCGACATCACGCGCTCGTGGCCCGTCGACGGTCAGTTCACGCCGCGCATGCGCGAGATCTACGACGCCGTGCTGGCCTCGCAGGCGGCCGGGATCGCCGAGACGCGTCCGGGCAAGACCATGGCCGACGTCGAGCGCGCCTGCCGTCGCGTGCTGAGCGACCGCGGCCTGTCGAAGCTCCTGCCCCACGGAACCTGCCACTACGTCGGCATGGAAGTCCACGACGTGGGCGCGAACGGCAAGCCCTTCGTGCCGGGCGTCGTCTTCACGATCGAGCCCGGCGTGTACGAGCCGTCGACCGGCATCGGCGTGCGCATCGAGGACGTCGTCGTCGTGACCGAGTCGGGCTGCGAGGTGATCACGGCCGGCGTCACGAAGGACCGCCTCGAGCTGTCGCGCCTCGTGGCGGAAGAGGGGATCCTCGACCGCTGGGTGGCCGGCGATGCGCCGCTCCCGACGATCACCGGGACCACGGGCCCGCGCTAGGAACGAGCTTCCGTCGTTACGGTCCGCGGCACGTCCGGTCGAAACGGACTGCGCGACGGTGGCGGCGCGTCCGCCAGGGGCCCGCGAGGCCCTGCCCGGGTTCCGAAGCGACACCTTGGACACGACACCACGCCCGGGTCCGGCGCACGCGGGCTCTCCTCCGGGAGGGCCCGCGTCCTTTTGCGCGACGGGTCGAGACCCCAGCAGCCCGTTGAAAAAGTCTCTACTGCGGCTTCGCGGGCACGCGCGCTGCGGCGTCGGGCTCGTCGGGCCGTGCTCAGCGGCCAGGAAGGCCGCCTCCGCCGTCCCTCCGTCGCCCTCCTTGCATCGCACGCGCCCCCTTCGCCTCGCTACGGGACTTTCTCAGCGGGCTGCTAGGATCTCCGCCCCCATGGCTCAGCTGAAGGAATTGCAGGAACGGGCGGTCTCCCTGGAGCGGCGCTTCGAGCAGCTCAAGGAGAGCCTTTGACTACGCCACCAAGGAGCGTCGGTTCCGCGAGATCGAGGGGCTGCAGTCGAACCCCGACTTCTGGACGAACGCCGAGCGCGCGCAGAAGTTCGTGACCGAGATGAAGGAGGTGACCTCCGTCGTCGTGCCGGTGCGGCGCGTCGCGACCGCCTACGAGGAGCTGGCGATCCTGGCCGACATGGCCACGGACGGCGATGAGGCGGCCGTCGTCGAGGAGGCCGAGAAGGCCGTGCTCGCGATCGAGGAAGGCGTCCACGACCTCGACTTCCGCGTCATGCTCGGCGGTCCGAACGACCGGCTCGGCGCGTACGTGCAGTTCACGCCCGGCGCCGGCGGCGTCGACGCGGCCGACTGGGCCTCGATGCTCGTGCGCATGTACGTCCGCTGGGGCGAGAAGAAGGGCTACAAGGTCACCGAGCTCGACCGTCAGGACGAGGACGCGGGCGGAATCCGCACCGCGACGCTCGAGATCGAAGGCGAGTACGCCTTCGGGCGCCTGAAGGCCGAGACCGGCGTGCACCGCCTCGTGCGCATCAGCCCGTTCGACGCGCAGGCGCGCCGCCAGACGGCGTTCGCCAGCGTCGACGTGACGCCGCTGGTCGACGACTCGATCAAGATCGACATCAAGGACAGCGACATCGAGATCGAGACGATGCGCTCGGGCGGCGCGGGCGGCCAGAACGTGAACAAGGTCGAGACGGCCGTGCGCCTGCGGCACCTGCCGAGCGGCATCGTGATCCGTTGTCAGAGCCAGCGCAGCCAGCTCAAGAACCGCGAGATGGCGCACAACATGCTCAAAGCCAAGCTGATCCAGCAGGCCGAGCAGAAGCGCGACGCGGAGATCAACGCGCTGTACGGCGCGAAGAACGAGATCTCGTTCGGCTCGCAGATCCGCTCGTACGTGCTGCACCCCTACCAGATGGTCAAGGACCACCGCACGGAGGTCGAGACGGGGAACATCCAGGCCGTGCTCGACGGCGGGCTCGACGAGTTCATCGAGGGCTTCCTGCGTCAGCGCAGCAGCGGGGCTCCGAAGCCGGACTGATCGGCGATTCTCGAGGTGGTCACCGCGCGGTGAGCGGGCGCCGCTTGCGCTCCGCGCCGCGCGGTTCCGCGCGGCGCCACGAGGATCAGGGAGGCCGTACGATCGATTCTCTCTCGGCCTCCGCGCCGCGCGCGGTTTCGCGCGGCGGAGACTTTGCCCTGTTCCTGTCCCGCGACAATCTGGACCTGCTGGCCACCTACGCAGGCCAGTGAACGCGGCCGCCAGCTGCGCCCAGCCTCGAGCGCGACGGATGGCTCGAGCTCACGGACGAGGAGGCCGAGCGCGTGGGCGGGCTCGTTACCTGCGCGCTTCGCGAGGGTGAGCTGCGCCGTCCCGCGTCGAAAAGGCCACGGCCCGCTGGCAGACGCTCCCGGCGTGCGCGAAACTGCTCGGTCTGGACGGCCCCCGCCGATCCCGGCCATGCCCATGAACGCGCGACGCTCGCAAACGCCCGATCCCGACGAACCGCCGCCGGGCCGCCTCGTTCACAACCCGTTCGCGGCGTTGCGCGCGGACGGCAAGGCCGTGCCGCCGTCGGTGATCGCGCCGGCGCAAGCCGCTGCGGCCGGGCGTGAGTCGGCTGGCGACGAGCGCGACCGCATCGTCGTCCGACGCGAGAAGAAGGGACGCGGCGGGAAGGCCGTCACGATCGTGGAGGGTGCGGGGCTCGCGAGCACCGACCTCGAGGCGCTGGCGCGCGAAGCCGCCAAGGCGCTCGGCGCGGGAGCGCGGGTCGAAGAAGGCGCGCTCGTCGTCCAAGGCGAGCAGACGGACCGGTTGATCGCGTGGCTTTCTGGACGCGGCTTCACTGCCGTGACGCGGGGCAACTGACGCACACATGGCGTCTCTTGCAACCGAGATCGCTCGCCGGCGCACGCTGGCGATCATCAGCCACCCCGACGCCGGCAAGACGACGTTGACGGAGAAGCTCTTGCTGTACGGCGGGGCGCTGCAGATGGCCGGCTCCGTCCGCGCGCGCAAGGGACAGCGCTCGACCACGTCCGACTGGATGGAACTCGAGCGCCAGCGCGGGATCTCGATCAGCTCGACGCTCCTGCAGTTCGACTACGACGGGTACCGCATCAACCTGCTCGACACGCCTGGGCACAAGGACTTCAGCGAGGACACGTACCGCGTTCTGACCGCGGTCGATGCGGCCGTCATGGTCATCGACGGCGGCAAGGGCATCGAGAGCCAGACGCGCAAGCTGTTCGAGGTGTGCGCGCGGCGCGGGATCCCGATCTTCACGTTCATGAACAAATTCGACCGGCCGGCGAAGGATCCGCTGGAGCTCTTGGACGAGCTGGAGAACGTGCTCGGCATCGGCGCGTGCGCGATGAATTGGCCGTTGGGAGACGGGCCGGACTTCAAGGGCGTGTACGACCGGCAGACGCGCATGCTGCACCTGTTCGAGCGCGTGCCGAGCGGCAAATACGTCACGCCGGACGAGACCGCCGGCCTCGCCGATCCGTTAGTGCGCGCGAAGCTCGGCGATGCGCTGTTCGAGCGCGTGAAGGGCGAGATCGAGATGATCGAGGGCGCGGGGCACGCGTTCGATCCGGCCGCCGTGCTGGCCGGGAAGCAGACGCCGGTGTTCTTCGGCTCGGGCGTGAACAACTTCGGCGTGCAACTCCTCTTGGACAACTTCCTGCGCTACAGCTCGCCGCCCACGGCGCGCCAGAGTGGCGAGCGCCTCGTGCAGCCCGACGAGGAGACGTTCACGGCCTTCGTGTTCAAGATCCAGGCGAACATGGACCCGATGCACCGCGACCGCATCGCGTTCGCGCGCATCGTGTCGGGACGCTTCGAGCGGGACATGGCCGTCGTCCACGCCCAGTCGAAGAAGAAGGTGCGGATTTCCAGCGCGCACAAGCTGTTCGGCCGCGACCGCGAGACGATCGAGGAAGCGGTCGCCGGCGACGTGATCGGGATCGTGGGCGGCATGCAGTACGGGATCGGCGACACGCTGACGCAGGATCCGGCCATCAGCTACGCCGAGATCCCGCGCTTCGCGCCCGAGCGGTTCGCGCTGATCCACAACCCGCAGACGTCGAAGTTCAAGCAGTTCCGCGAGGGGTTGAAGCAGCTCCTGCAGGAAGGCGTCGTGCAGACGTTCGAGCTCGAGAACTCCACCGCGAAGGTGCCGCTCTTGGCCGCGGTCGGCGAGCTGCAGTTCGAGGTGCTCCAGTACCGCCTCGAGAGCGAATACAACGCCGAATCGCGGCTCGAAACACGGCCCTGGACGCTCGCCCGCTGGTGGCGCGCGAAGCCCGGCTCCGAGAGCGAGCCGATCGGGTGGCCGACGGGCTCGGCGCTGGCCGTCGACCCCGACGGCGGCCGCGTGATCCTGATGGAAGAAGCCTGGCAGCTCGCCTACTTCCAGGAACGCCACCCGCGCGTCGAGCTCTCGACGGCACCGTTCCGCGAGATGGGCGCCAGCCTCCCTGTTTCGGGACGTGGCTCGCCGTAGAAGGAAGCCACGCTTGACAACCGGCGACAGTGTGCCCAGGCTTAGAAACGCAGGCCTCCAGGTCCCGCATCCCACTCTTGAAAAGCGAACTAACCAAAGTGCCTCTTCAGGCGCGGCCTTTCCGTGCTGGAACGCTAGCGTTAGTGTGTGCGGCGCTAATTACGGCCGCTGCGGGACTGCTGTTCTACTTGAGAAGCAGGACGCTGGAAATAGTAGAGCCAGTGCCGGCAATGTTCTCGTCAGCTTCTTGGGTTACGAGGCGACCGATGACCGAATGTCGAGAGTGCTAGCGCAGTCGGATTGCACGGCATTACGAGGGCAACTAGAGAATCGATCGCGAGTGTTGGAAGAAAGAATCCAGGACGCGCTCTTATCCGAACGTCTAGTCATGGCTGCTGACCGTCCAACTGTACAACTTCATTCGCCACAAAGGAGGCGCTCACTTTCGCTCGTTGTTGCCTCACGAGCGCCTTTTGCGTCAACCCCCAGCATTCGCGTCATAAGCGAAGAACTGTACCCCGAGATATTCGTGCTTGGGGAAGAGATCGCTTGGTTGTCATGCCGCCTTCGCAATCGATGCGGCTACGGTCAGCTTGATTCCAATACAACGGTTTCCCTTCAACAGGACAATCCCCGCTAAGGAGGCCTCATGCGCCTGCTCATCTCGCTGCTGCTGCTTGCCGTAACCACGATACTGGTCTTGGCGCCTGCGGGCTCCAGTGCCTCACTGGCTCGGCCATCTCCTTTCATCATCGACAAATGCCCGGGCGGCAGAAGCTCAGTGATTTCGTGCAACTTCGGACTCTGTGGCGGCTGCATGATCACCGACACTTTAGTCGTCAATGACGCTCTGGACTGCGTAGCCTGCACTGTTACAGGCGGACTGTCTTGCGGAGGCCAAGCTGCAAGCGTCCCCATGGCATTCTTTTGTGAGTCACGGCATGCGGTTGGCGGAGTGTGCTCGGGCGGGCCGGGCTTTGGGTGCAGCCTCAATTGGTATGTCATGCTCTTCTGCAATGCGTGTGTTCATGAAGGATAATCACGCAGGGAAGGGCTCACTCGTACACCGTAGTGAAGCAATCTGACACATGGCCCAACGCACGATTGTCGTCTCGGCCTTCAGTGCTGTGGCGGTTCTTATTGGTATCGGCATCGCGATGAGCAAGAGTAAGGGCCCAACCCAAAGAACCGTCATAGACGAGAGGCCACGTGTCAATGCAGCCATTCTAGCGGACAAGCCGACACTTTCCGATCCGCGACCTGATTCACGCGCAGAAATGCCGTTGGAGTTCCCACCTCAAACTCGTGTTGTGCTCGAGCCGAAAGTGGCGGAAGAAATTCATTCCGAGACGTCGGCGTTCATTCCGTATCCAAACGGCGGAGTGGCCCCATTCGAGTTCAAATATGATGGGATGTCAGGTGAGGAACTGCAGAAGATCGGAACTGAGTTACAGCTGAGGCTCAATCAAGAGGTCAATGCCATCCTCGAGGACAGGCTTGCCAGAGGACTCTTCGATCACTCGGAGACGGTCACTGATACCCGAGGCGAGATCGTTGTCAATGCGGAGGAACCGACGGGAATGGGTAAAGTCTGGAGAACAGCGCGTCATGAACCGGGTCCGGACGGTTACTTGGTCAAGGTAGTATTCGTAACTGAAAGCGAGTACCCTGAGCTCTTTGATCACCGGGCGGAATATGAATGGGTTGCGAGTGCCTGGATCAAGACCACAAAGAACCCAACTCCAAAATAGGAACTTTGTGCAAATGGTGTAGCTAGTGGGGCGAGCCCGTAGATCGCAACATTAGTGCACCTCCGCTCGCCGTAATCGTTTCGTGCGCACGACGTTGGCCTTGGTGCAGTAGCGCTTCAGGCTGTCGAGGATCTGGTCCGCGGCCTCGTCCAGATGAAGGGTCTGGGGTCGTCGTTGTGAACCTGGAGGAAGGTCCGGATACGGCCTCCAAAGCTCGCGTGGAGCGGTGGACTCCGCGGCGCGTCACCCGTCGATCGACGTGCACCGGTCAACCTGGATTGACAAGTCTCTCAGCGCAGGAGTCCTACACGCAGGTCCGCGGCATGCGGGGCGCGCTCGGCCAGGTCGCGCAGTTGCGCTTGCCACTTCGTGCGGAAGTGGCCCTGCAGGGCGAACACGTTGTCCATCTCGAGCGTGTCACTCTTGACGTCGAACATCTCGAAGCGGTCCTCGCCGGCGGTGTAGACCAGCTTGTAGCGCGCGTCGCGCAGCGCCACGATCGTGCTGGGCGCCTGCGGCGGGTGGACCTCGGCCAGCGTCAGGCGGTCGGCGGTGCGCAGCAGCGACACGCCTTCGGCGCCCGGCAGCGGGTCCTCGCCGAGCATCTCGAGCAGCGTCGGCGCAAGGTCGACGACGCGCACGACGTCGAGCCGGCGGCGGCCGAGCTCGGCGCGGGCCTCGTCGTTCAGCGCCGGCTTGATCACGAGCGGCACGCGCAGGACGGCGTCGTGCAGCGCTCCGCCATGCCCGACCTGGCCGTGCTCGCCCAGCGATTCGCCGTGCGGCGCGACCAGGACGATGCAGGTGCGGTCGTACTGGCCGTTGCGCTCGAGCGCGGCGATCAGCTCGCCGATCGCGTGGTCGACGGCCTCGACCTCGAGGCGGTAGCGCGCGCGCAGCTCGGCCAGCTCGGGCACGTCGTGCACGAAGGCGGAGACGACGACTTCGGCCTCGATCGGACCGTCGACCTCGAAGGTTGCCGCGAAGCTGCGCGTCGACTCGCCGGTCTTGCCGCGCTGGTCCGTGCCCTCGAGGGGTGCCTCGCCGCGCGCGAAGTCCATGCGTGTCACGACGAACGACTCCTCGGCGCGCACCTCGATCAGGTGCTTGCCGGGCGCGACGTGCACTGTGCGCTTCCAGGCCACCGGGTCCGAGGTGCCGATCCGGTCGATCGCGCGGCCGTCGAGGTACACCTGCGCAAAGCGATCGGCCGTCCCGTGCGAAGCGTACGGCGCCGTCGGATCGGCGTAGTCGACGTACGCGAACCAGGGCGCGTCCTGACTCGCGCGCTGCAGCACGGGCAGGATCTCGGAGTTGATCTCTGCCGCACAAGCGGCATCGCGCGTGCGCGTACGGTCCAGGTGGAAGCCTCGATCGAGGCCTTCGCCGCGGTTCGCGCTGCGGATCTCGGGCGAGGCGAAGACGCCGAACGTCTGCCACCCGCTCGCGCGCAAGTGCTCCTGCAGCAGCGTCACGTCGGCGTCGACGACCTGGCCGTCCACGCGGACGCGGCTGGAGGAGGGGCTGCGCGCCGACAGGACAGCGGCGTTCGCCGGCAACGTGGCCGCGCTGTGCGCGAAGCACCACGCGAACTCGACGCCCGAGCCCGCGAGCCGCTGGATGTGCGGCGTGCGCGGCGAGCCCAGCGACGTGCGCAGCGCGTCGAGCCGGAGTCCGTCGACCGCGACGATCAGGAGGTTCCGGGGCGGTTCGGGTGCGAACAGGGAGCAGCTGGGTGCGAACCCCGCTGCTGCCAGCACGAACACGAGCCAGGGACCCAAGCGCACGATCCGATTTCCCCCACGATCCGGTCTATCCTTGTCTTCCCGGAAGCCTTGCCCAGCACCCGGTGTCTACGACGTGTCTACCTTGTCGCAATTCCGGTGCCCGGGTCTTGAGAAGGCTTTGTGCGTTCCCCGGCGAGCGGTCCTGGACGGCCGCCTGGGCGCGGTCAGAATCTCCGCCCCTCGCTTCCCCGACTCACACCGCCGACATGACCTCCAAGCGACCCCATCCCCACTTCGACGACCGCGGCACCTTGGACTGGCACACGCGCTGGAAGGACGCGCTGGCCCAGGCGCAGCGCGAGAAGAAGCGCGTCTTCGTGGAGCTGGGTCGTGAAGCCTGAGGCGGCTGTCGCTCCCTCGTGCAGGGAGTCGTGCCGCGGCCCGAGGTGGCGGCGATCCTCCAGGAGCATTTCGTGGCGCTGTCGGCCGACGCCGACGACACGGAAGTCGAGGTCGAGGACCTCGCGATGAACCTCGAGGACGCGATGATGCTGCCGTTCGTGCTGTTCGCCGACGCGGACGGAAACTTCCTGGAGGGCAGCTCCGGCGCCCAGAACCCCGTCGCCTTCGTCGCGGCGCTGAAGCGCGTCGCGGGCGCGGGCGGATCCACTCCATGAGCCATCGCATCCAGCGCGCGCTGATCAGCGTCTCGGACAAGACGGGCATCGAGAACTTCGCGCGCAACCTGGCGCAGATGGGCGTCGAGCTGCTCTCCACCGGCGGCACGTTCGCCGCGCTGAAGAAGGCCGGCGTGCCCGTGCGCGAGGTCAGCGAGCACACCGGCTTCCCGGAGATGATGGACGGGCGCGTGAAGACGCTGCACCCCAAGGTGCACGGCGGGATCCTCGCGCTGCGCGACCATCCCGGGCACACCGGCGCGATGTCCGAGCACGGGATCGCGCCGATCGACCTGGTCGTCGTGAACCTGTACCCGTTCGAGGCGACGGTCGCGAAGAGCGGCGTAACGCGCGCGGAGGCGATCGAGAACATCGACATCGGCGGACCGTCGATGGTGCGCTCGGCCGCGAAGAACCACCGGTTCGTGGCGATCGTGACGGATCCGGCCGACTACGGGCGCGTGCTGGACGAGATGCAGAAGGGCGCGGGCGCGCTGTCGGACGAGTTCCGGCGCGAGCTGGCGGCGCGCGCCTATGCGCTGACCGCGCGCTACGACGCGGCGATCGCGGGCTGGATGTTCGAGGAGGAGCGCGCGTCGGGCGCCGCGACGGCGCGCTTCCCCGAGACGTTCGCGCTGGCGGGCGTGAAGGTGGCGGACCTGCGCTACGGCGAGAACCCGCACCAATTGGCGGCGTTCTACCGCACGGTTTCTCCTGCTGGAGCGCGCGAGGCGTCGTTGGCGACCGCCGAGGTGCGCAACGGCAAACAGCTCTCCTACAACAACCTCGTCGACCTGGACGCCGCGCTGGCGCTCGCGCGCGAGTTCGAGGAGCCGTTCGTCGCCGTCTGCAAGCACAACAACCCGTGCGGCGCGGCAGCGGCGACGACGATCCACGAGGCGCTGACGCAGGCCTGGGAGGGCGACCCAGTCTCGGCTTTCGGCTCCGTCCTGTCGTTCACGC
>Ga0163153_10006261_pt1 | contig 13511 bp, 10 predicted proteins | sample OliLakLV19MP6IB1_FD_148629 | JGI IMG/M metagenome (GOLD analysis project Ga0163153, IMG submission 148629) | Freshwater microbial mat bacterial communities from Lake Vanda, McMurdo Dry Valleys, Antarctica - Oligotrophic Lake LV.19.MP6.IB-1 | ecosystem: Environmental > Aquatic > Freshwater >... | reverse complement strand
CTTGTCATCCCTTCATCTTGTCATCCCTTCATCTTGTCATCCCTTCATCTTGTCATCCCTTCATCTTGTCATTTGTGGTATACCTCTCAGTTATAGGTAGAGAATTGTGATAGGGTTGAGGAGACACCTGTAGCAAGGAAGAGAAATAACAGGAGGAACACATGGCCGATCACAATACACACACGGAAGAGCGCAAAGCGGTAACGGCGACTGTTTCGCCTCCTATACCACCCCCTGACCATGTACATGACAAGCCTCAGGCCCAGGAGGATAGCCCCGACAAAATGCATGGCGATTATGCCACGGCTGAGGCACACACCCAAGCCATTCACCAGGCCAGTCATGCGGCTGCCACAGGCCATTCGCAACAGGACACCCACGACGGACACGGTGCAAATCACAGTATTGACCACAGTGGTCATGAACTGCTCTTCCGCAATCGCTTCTGGGTCTGTTTGCTGCTCACCATCCCCGTGCTCTTCTATAGCCACATGTTGCAGCGGTGGTTTGGGTTCACCCTGCCAAATTTCGCCGGCAGCCAGTGGCTCGGGCCACTCTTTGCCGGCATTATCTTTCTTTATGGGGGTGTGCCATTTTTGCAGATGGCTGTCCCCGAACTACGCATCCGTCAGCCCGGCATGATGACCCTCATTTCACTGGCGATCACGGTGGCCTTTGTTTATAGCATTGCCACCCTCTGGATCGACCCGATGAGTGGCTTTTTCTGGGAAATGGCGCTGCTGATCGATATTATGTTACTCGGCCATTGGTTGGAGATGCGCAGCGTGCGTCAGGCGTCGGGCGCGCTCAACGAACTGGCCAAGTTGATGCCGGATGAAGCCGAGCGCATTCAGCCGGATGGCAGTGTCGAGCGGGTGGCGAGTAGCGCGTTGCAGGTTGGCGATGTGGTGTTGGTGCGACCCGGGGCCGGCGCGCCGGCGGACGGAGAAGTGGTCGAAGGCAGTTCCGAGGTAAATGAAGCCATGATCACCGGCGAATCGCGGCCAGTGCGCAAAGAGCCGGGCAGCAAGATAATCGCTGGTGCCGTCAACGGCGATGGCAGTTTGCGCATGCGTGTGACCGCCACCGGTGAAGAGACGGCGCTTTCCGGTATCATGCGGTTGGTGCAGGAGGCGCAGAACAGCAAGTCGGCCACGCAGGTTTTGGCGGATCGCGCCGCAGGTTGGCTTTTTTATGTTGCGCTGGCAGCGGCCATACTTACGGCCATTGCCTGGTCGCTTGCCACTGGTTTTAATGTTGCCGTGGTACAACGGGTCGCTGGGGAGTAATGGATAGGATCAGGCGTGAGGTTAGATCCTAAATCCTAAACAGCAAAGATTTCTACCGCGAAGCACGCAAAGAGTACAAAGAAAAACAAGAAAACCTTTGCGCCCTTCGTGTTCTTCATGGTAGAAAGTTTTTGGTTCTGGCTTCGCCAGATTAGGAAATTAGCTGGATGTAGAAGGGGTGCCGGTCACAGTGGGTTGAAACAACGCGTTCGCCTTGATCGCTAATCCAGCCAAAACTTTAGATTCGATCAACTCATCGCTCGTATACTGACCAAGCAGTGCGTACTCACCACGCGCCAAAGTGTATACTTCCACCGCGCGCAGCTTCGGATCGACCAACCAATACTCAGTGACGCCGGTTTGTTCATAGGTATCGAATTTGATCTTGCGGTCAAGACGAATCGAGCTAGGTGAGATAACTTCGACAAGTAAGTCTGGTGCGCCTTCAAAAAACTGTGTGCCGGCTGTCGGCTGCCGATCTTTGCGAATAAAAAGCACATCCGGCTGGACAGGTTTCGTCGTTTCGGACAGATGAACCTCAAAGGGTGCTGTCAGAACGACACCGAGTTGATGCTCTCTAACAAATGATTTGAAAAAGTAAATGATCTCAGTAACCGTAAATTGGTGATCAAAACCCGGTGCATTCGCCACGTACAACACCCCTTCAATAATTTCATAGCGTCGGCCATCATCGGGCAGGCGCAGATAGTCTGCATAGCGCCACTGGCCTTGCACCGGCCAGCCATTCTCTTCAGCCAACGCGGCAGCCGTAGGTTGCACCATAGTTTGGATGGTCATCGAACGAACTCCTTCTTGCTACGAACAACTGGACGCAGCCGTCTTTATAGGTCTACCGCGCCTTTTCTCTATCCAGCCCTAGGAGCAGTCTAGCATGGCTGTCTGCTTTGGTCAAACATAGAATAGTACACGGCACTCAAAGGGTGCCGTGTACAAATTTTGCTTTGTTAATCTTGACGCGTTTTGAGGCGATTACCGTCTAGTAAATCCCATAGTTTGTTCGATAGGACGTGTACACTCGTTGCTAGTGGTATCCATACAACGTTCTATCTCACTCACAGGAGGATTTTATGAACACCGTTCGTTCTTTCTACTACCGTACGCTCTACTATCGTGGTTTCCTATTTTTGGTATTGGTGCTATCTCTATTGACAGCGCTGCTGCCGGCCAGCACCCAGGCGCAAGATGGCGGAACGGTCTATCTGCCCATCATCCGCAACGGGCAGATAGACGCGGGTGGCGCTGTCACCTTTGACGATGATGCGGGCGCTGTCGCGTCGCGATTGTTGGACGAAGCCCGGCGTGATCTACCGGGGCCAGAGGAAGTTGGTGGCACAGTTACTGGTGACCCGGCGGCCAATGATTGGGATGGCGATGGCGTTGCCAATGATAAGGACAACTGCCCCCATCAGCCCAACCCACCCATCAATGGCAACCAGCCAATGCTCTGTGGTCAAGCGTTGAGTCAGCATATCAATGACTTTGTCTGGCTCAAGAGCCGTATCTTTCCACCCACCCAAGGGATCGACCCCACTTTACAGCAAACCCAGGTGCAAGAACGCATTCATGTGCTGTTGCACGTCCGGCCCAATGACAGCGGCGTAATGTTGTCACCCCAACAGCGCGCCCAGTTGGAGGCGCATAGCGTTCGTCTGTTGGGCTATCTCCCGCACAATAGCTTTTACGTCTCGCTGCCGCGCAATGGACAAGCGATCCGCCAAATTATTGCGCTTGAGAATGTCACGGGGATTACCGCGCTCCGTCCACGCGACAAAGTTGCGCCCCAAGTGCGTCTGCGTGGCCCACTACAAGGGCGCAACACCAATGGTACAGCTACATTGGATGTAGATTTCTTCGCCGATGTGCCAAACACGGTCATCGAAGCGATGCTGACCCAGGCCGGCTTGGCCTTTGCGCTTCAATATGACCAGAGCTATTTTGTCACCATCAAAACGCGCGACGATCTGCGCCGCCTTGCCATTCAGGACAACGTCTATTGGATCGACGACGTGCCTGATCCGGCCACCAATGACACCAGCAACGCGATGGCGGTGACGGGCGCGCTTCTGGTCAGCAGCACCTTGAACTTTCAGGGTGATGGGTTGGTGCTTTCGATGACCGAGTCTGGTTTGGCCGGCCCGCTGACTCATCCGGACATGAATGGCCGTATCATTGAGGGGAACGCCCCGCTCTTTGAGGTTTTTGCCAGTGGGGAACATGCCCAGAAGGTCGCCGCCATTATGATCGCTGATGAAAGCTCGGTGCCGGGCAGTGGCGGTGTGCTGCCGGAAGCCGCCTTAGTCACCTTTTCCAATGCCGGCTTGAGTCTCAAGCGCCAACATTTTGGCATCCCCGAAGAAGCACGGCTCGACCACGGCGCCCTGCTCAACAACAATTCCTGGAGCAGCTACAACTGTTCCAAGGTGGGCGAATATACTAAGCGCGCCCGCTTCTATGACCAGGCAGTCTTTGAAGTTGGCATCTCGATTCTCAAGTCAGCCGGCAATGGACGGGGCGCGAACGGTTCCTTTGTCACCGATACCCCCTTTCAAGATTGCACGCCCGATCTCTTCAGTCTGCCTCATGCTTCGGCCAGCAAGAATGCCCTCGTGGTCGGCAACATGAGCGTCACGGGCGTTGCGCCCTTCCAAATCGGCGCGCTGAGTTCATCCAGCTCCGCCGGCCCAACCGCTGACGGACGGCTCAAGCCTGATCTAGTGGCGCCGGGCAATGGGATCTTCACGGTAGACTTTAACGAAGTGACCAGCACCTCGGTCTTTACGACCTTTAGCGGCACATCGGCCTCGACCCCCTATGCCTCTGGTGTAGTAGGGCTATTGGCTGAATCGTTTGAGAACCAGGGTGTGGACTCGAATACGGTGGCGCCGGCACGCTACAAGGCGATCCTTACCCATACAGCCCAGGACATCGCCCCCAGCGGCCCAGATTTTATGAATGGCTATGGCCTGATTCAAGTGGACGACGCAGTGCGCATTGCCGAGGAATGGAGCAGTTGGGGGCGCGAAGGGGCGATGGATAACAGCACAACCCTGTTCATCTTCCCCTTTGATGTCAACACGCCGATGACGGCCTATAAAGCGACCCTGGCTTGGGATGATGAGGACGGTGAACATACCTCAACCCTGGCGCTCAAAAATGATCTCGATCTAACGTTGGTCAGTCCTAGCGGCGTAGTCTTCCGTCCCTTTGACGTGGTGTTGCCTGGTGGCGCAACGGTCGATGATGGGTCGATCCCCTGCGCGATCCTCGCCTGTCGGGATGAACTCAACAACGTTGAACAGGTGTTGGCCGATCCAACTAACAGCGACTTCTTGGAACAGGGAACCTGGGAAGCGTTGGTGACAACCAGCCGTTTGGTGAGTGCGGAACAACCCTTCTCACTAGTGCTGACGCCCCCTTGTCCGGTGATCATCAGCAGCGATGTCACCCTGACCAGCGACATTTCCTGTGGCTATCAGCCACTGGCGCCCGAAGCGGTGATCATCCAGGGTGATGGGGTAGATCTGAATTGTAACGGGTTTAAGATTCTGGGTACAGCGGCCACCGCCGGCAATTTCTCCGGCAGCTATCAAGGGATTCTGGTCAGAGGTAACAATGCCACCATCCGCAATTGCACCATTCGTCGCTTCGATGTGGGTCTTGCTATCGATCCCGTAACGCCCTCGTTCACTAATGCGCGCATCGTCAACAGCACATTTGACCGGCTAGGCAGCCGCGGCATTGATCTGGTGGGCAATAGCCACACGGTTCAGAATAACAGCATCGGTCAATTGCTCGACCACACGGGGATTGGCGTTCGTGTGAAGGGCGACTTGATCGACGTATTGGATAACATCTTTTACGAGGCGCTGGTGGATACCGATGCGGGTCAGGCTGTCGCGGTCGATGTGGTGAAGGGAAGTAACAGCGGCCACGTAGATAACAATGACTTTAGCGGCCTCTGGTGGCAGGGAATTCGGCTACATAGCAGTGATTCAACCCTACCAGTCACGAATTACAGCGTCGCCGGCAACCACTTTGAAGGCATCATCGCGACGCCGATCCGCTTGGCTGGGGATGTGCGCACCAGTGTGGTAAGCGGCAACGAGGTCACCGCCTATGGTCAGGATAATCCAGGCATTCTCGTCACTAGCGACGCTGGGTTGCGACCAGTCGATAACACGGTGAGCGGCAACACGATTCTCGGCTTTGAAAACAGCACCCAACTTGGCATCAAAGTGCTGGAGGCGGACAACACGTCGGTGGTGAACAACCCCTCGATTGTTGGTGTGGGCATCGGCATTCTGGATGAAGGAGCCACCGGCAGCACCATCAGCGGCAATGTGATCAACAACGCGCTAGATATGCCCCAGTTCTTTACAAAAATCGGCATTCAGTCGAACAATGCCACCGATAAGAGCGCAGACATCACAGTGATCAGCGGCAACACCATCGGTCTGAGCGATACGGGCATCCAGGTATCGGGGGGCGCAACGACGGCCTCCGGTGGCAGCAGCGTGACAGTCTCCAACAATACAATGAACGTCCGTGGCGTCGGTATCGTAATCGACACCACCACTACCCCGGCCACGGTGAACGGTAATGGCATCACCACGGATCTGCTCGGGATTGGCGTCGCCAACAGTCCGAACACCGTGATTGGCGGCAACGGTGTAACGCCACGCACAGCAGGATCGGGCCAGGGCATCAGTGTCAGCACGAGTAATGCCGTGGTGGTAGGCGGCAACACGCTGACTGATCTCAATGTGGGGATCAGCGTGCGCAATACCCTCTCCGGCACCGTGATCAGCAACACGGTAGATGGTGCGGTTACGGTAGCCCTTCACTTCAGCGGCGACACCGGTGCGCAGATCGAGGAGAATATCATCACCAATAATAGTGCGCTGGGGATTCACTATGCTGAGGGAAAGAATGCCGTGATCTTGGCCAATGAGGTCACCTCCGTCGGGGCCGGTATCGGCATCCGTCTGGGCGAAGGTGGTATCGTACCCTGCCCTATTGATGTCGATGGGCTGCTCGTCCAAGATAATGTTCTCAGCGGCGGCGCGCTGGGGATCGAGACGCTGTGTGATGCGGCAAATGTGACGCTTGTGAACAATTAAACAGATTGGACATGGTAGGTGCGGTTTGTAACCGCACGTTTCCCTGGAGCACGTGCGGTTACAAACCGCACCTACCATGTCTGTTCGGTTGAAATCGTGACAAGTACACCACCGGTAAAGCGCGCCTCATGCGTTACTTCGGTTTTGGCAAAAGTGGGGAATTCTAGCGCCGCCATTGCCTGGTCCGAATCGAACTCAATTTCCGCCAATACCAGCCCCTGCAATGCCCCCTCAAAGCAATCAATACTCCACCGTTGACCTTGCCAATGATACCTGTAACGACGTTTGGTGAGGATTTGTGCATCTAAGCTCAGCAACAGCGTATACTCGGCTTCATTGAGATAGAAGTTGGTGATGATCGTTCGCTCACCGGACTGCCCATCCGCGTCATACTTTTGGGTCAGCTTCAAATCGATCATGTCGCCAGTGGCGGTCTCGATACGACGCAAGCGCAGCCGTGTCCCTATCATGTAACGGTCGATGATACGCTGATAGCCGTCATTTAGATCGAGATCGCTGGGCGGCTCGGTCAATAAAAAGCGACGTTCGCGCTCAATTTTGGCATATTTCATCGGTTATCCTCCTAACCTGGCAAGCCAGAACAAAGATTTTTGCATCGAATTTCTCAAATTATCAATTTGAGAAATTCGATGCAAAAATCTTTGTTGTTTATTTGAGTTTAACAACGGAGTAATTGTAGCTCTCGACCCGCATTCTGACCAATGCAGGTCGTTTGTTGTGTAGCATAAACGCGTGCTACAATACAGGCACACAACAAAAGCAGACTAATTCCAACCCACCAACCATAGAGAAAAGGGGGAAACAATGGCCGAAGAACGCAAATATCCGGAGTGGATGGGGAAAATGCGTGGCTTGACCGCGGCGGAAATCGCCGAATTTCTGGCCGGTCCGATTGTGGCGCGCGTAGCTTCGATTGATGCCGATGGGATGCCTTATATCACACCGGTCTGGGAAGAGTGGGATGGTGAAGCTATGTGGATCGTCCCGCGTGAACGGGCGGTGTGGGTCAAGCAAATTCAGCAAAATCCCAATGTAGCGGTTTCCTGTGCATTGGACATCAGTCCCTATACGCGTGTGCTCATGCGGGGTCAGGCTGAAATTGTGGAAGGACCGATACCGATGCAGGGTAAATGTCTGGATGTCGCCAACCGCATGGCGGTGCGCTATCTGGGCGAACGTGGCCCGGAATATCTGCTAGCCACCTATGACCGTCCGCGCTATCTGATCAAGTTCACGCCGACCAAGATCGTCAGTTGGGAAGGGGTGGAGTGGCATGAGAAGTATACGAAGTAAATTAGGAATTACGAATTAGGAATTAGGAATGGGGTCGAGGTTGTGATTGTTTGTAGATAAGAATGATTGCTATGAAATTTTTTTGGCTGAACTATGACTCCTTCTGCTGTTCACGCATCACGCAGCACGTTACCTTGCGCCGCGTTTTTATCACCTACGGCGTCTACATTTCGCTGGCGCTCTTTTTGGTGGTGGCGGCGCTCATTACGCCGGGGCTTTATAATGGCAATACGCTCTTTCTGATCCTGCGTCAGGCATCGCAACTGGGGTTGGTGGCGGTTGGGCAAACGGTGGTGATGTTGGTGGGTGGGCTAGATCTGTCGGTTACGGGCGTCATCGTCCTGACCTCAGTGATTATTGCCGAGGTGGGGGCGGGCCAGGATCGTCTGATCTTGCCGGGCGTGTTGCTGGCGCTTGTGATCGGGGCCGTGATTGGCTTGGGCAATGGGCTGTTGGTGACCAAGCGCAATGTGCCCCCCTTTGTGGCGACATTGGGCATGTTGGTGCTGATTCGGGGTGCACAACTGGCGCACACTAGGGGCATTCCCAGTGGACAAGTGCCGCCAGGGATGGGCGCGCTCAGCGCGGCGCTAGGGCCTGTGCCGCTGTCGTTTCTGCTTTGGGTGGTCATTAGCCTAGTGCTGGGGTATCTGTTCTATGCCACGCCGTACGGTCGTCGCATCTACGCCGTGGGGAGCAATCGCGAGGCGGCGCGGCTTTCGGGTCTTGCGGTTCACCCACTGCTCATTTCGGCCTATGTGCTGTGTAGCGTGTTGGCAGTGCTGGCCGGCATTGTCCTCAGCGGCTATGTGGGCTATGTGGATCGCTACCTGGGGCGCGGTTTTGATCTCGATTCGATTACTGCGGCCGTGGTGGGTGGCACTGCCTTTACCGGCGGCAAGGGGAATCTCAGTGGCACGATGGCCGGTGTGCTATTGGTGCAATTTCTCAGCAGTTGGATGCTGGTACTGGGGCTGGATGTCCAAGCCCAGTTGATCGTGAAAGGGCTGGTGGTGATTGGAGCAGTGGCGCTCTATTCAGGCTTTGCGCGTACACAATGAGTAACCTTGCAATTCATACTTTCTGAACTTATAATGCTGAGAATTGTTTAGTGGATTTTAAGATTATTAGCACCATTAGCGCGATTGAAACCTTTGCTGAGGGTAAGGGTGTACGCATCCGACACTATCTCAATACCACCTATGCTGGCGGACGGAAGATGTACTGGCGCCCACTGCAAAGGGCGTGCTACGGTGCAGTATGTCAATGGCGAAATCTGGGACGCCGAAGTGCATTGGTTTGATTGCCACGGCTTGGGGCGTTTTCGCGAAACTGTGAAACGCAGAATTAGAAGGTTAGATAAATGAGCAAGCAAAGAGCGCAATATGTTCGCTGTTTGAATAATCAACCGTATGTTGGCTATGCCGATCAGCCTTTGCCTACCAAACCCCTGGTTGGGCTGGTTGTTGGTCGGGTTTACAAAGTTGCTCCGCCTGAGGAAAATGATGGTGATCTTTGGCGTGTCATCGACGAAACCGGTGAAGATTACCTCTACCCGGCGCGCTATTTTGAACCCTTAGACTTAACTGAAACTACCGCCGAAACGATTACGGCCCAGGTGCCAGCCTGGCTCAAAGGTATTCTTCATGCTGAAGCAATTGCCTCGCATCGCTCGATGAGTGCTGTTCTGCGCGACTGGCTTGAAGAACGGCTTGATCTGGCCCTCAATTAATTTAAAGTTGTCCAACGCAATTTTAGGGCAATGCGCCCCAAGTATTGTCCCTATTTTGAGATTTTACCATAAATTAACATCATCCAGTTCATTGACTGCTTATCCCATAAACCAAAGGACTACCCATGTTAAAACGCATGCTTCCATTGTTGGTGTGTATCAGTTTGTTGCTGGCGGCGTGTGCGCCTGTCGCACCAGCCGCGGCACCGGCCGCAGCAGAGCCGACGGCTGCTGCGGCTGAAGAAGCCGCGCCCGCCGAAGGTGGCAATCCCTATCTGGACAGCCTCAACAAGCGGCTGACCGCGACCTATGACACGACGCCTTTCAAAAAGGATGGCCCCTATGTGATCGCCTTAGCCGCCCAAGGCCCCACCAATTCGTGGGCCACGCTCTTTGACGAACATGCCCGCGCCTATGTGGAGGAGAAGGGTAAGGACGTGATCAGTGAGTTGCTCTATGCCGACGCCAATGGTAGCGCTGATATTCAGGTGCCGCAAATGGAAGATCTGCTGAGCCAAGAGCCGGATGTGTTGATTCTGGTGCCGATGGGTCGCGCAGCGCTCTCCGCCCCCGTGGATCGGGCAATGACCCAGGGTGTGCCGGTGATTCTCTGTGCCAGTGGTGTGGAGACCGATAATTTTGTCACGGAAGTAGGTACTAATCTCTTTGATGCCGGGGCCGGTATGGCCGAGTTTGTCGTAAGTGAACTGGGTGGCAAAGGCAACATTGTACAAATGAATGGCATCCCCGGTGTTGACACGGCGGAGATCATGGCGCAAGGCGCGGTGGCAGTGTGGGGCAAAAACCCTGATATTAAGGTATTGGATACGCAATACGGTAACTGGTCTACGGCGGATGCTAAAAAGATTGCCGAGCAGTGGGTGGCCCAATATGGCGCCGACATCAACGGCATTTGGTCGGGTGGTGCGCAGATGAGCCAGGGTATCATCGAAGCGTTTAATGATGCCGGCGTGCCGGTGCCACCGATCGGTGGCGGTGAATATGCCAATGGTTTCCTGCGGCTGGCCAAGGAAAATGATATCAAGTTTGCCGGCTGGCAATATCCCAATGCGATGGTGCGTGTCTGTATTGATGCTGCACTGGACACCCTCGCCGGCAAACCCGTGAAACGCTTTATCGACTTCCGCGACGTGATCCCCAACACCGGCACCTTTAGCAACGCCGACCTCGACCAGTTCTACAATGCCAACTGGAGCGACGATGTCTTTGGCCCCATCTTCTTGTCCGATGAGAAGATGAAGGAATTGGGGTATATGAAGTAGGGATTGGCTATTGGATATGAGGTATTGGATACTAGGTATTAGGTGATTTCGACAAGCTCAATCACCTAATACCTAGTATCCAATACCTCAACCTCCTGCCATCGGCATTCCTTTATGAGCCAACCCACTGCCCTCCTCGAAATGCGTCACATCTCCAAAGCTTTTGCTGGGGTGCCGGCGCTACAAGATGTTTCCTTTACCTGCCGCGCCGGGACTGTCCATGCGCTGTTGGGTGAAAATGGCGCGGGCAAATCGACGCTGATCAAGATTTTGGCCGGGGCTTATCAGGCCGATGCCGGTGCGATCCTCTATAAAGAGCAGCAGTATGCTCATCTCACAACGCGCCAGGCGCTTGACAATGGCATCCGCATCATCTACCAAGAGTTGAATCTGCTGCCTGAGTTGAGTGTGCTGGCGAATGTCTTTCTGGGCCATGAGCCGCGCACACGCTGGGGATTGCTTGACCATAAGGCCATGCGCGAGCAAGCACAAGCGCTCTTTGCGCGACTGGGCATAGTGCTTGACCCGGATAGACTGGTAGGCGACTTGAGTGTCGCTAACCAGCAGATGGTGGAGATTGCCAAAGCGCTCTCGCAACAGGCTGACTTAATTGTGATGGATGAACCATCGGCCATTTTGGCGGGCGACGAGTTGGCGCGCCTTTTTACCATGATCAGCGCGCTCAAGGCTCAGGGCGTTACAATTATCTATATTTCCCATCGGCTGCCTGAAATTTTTGCCATCGCCGACGAGGTGACAGTGCTGCGTGACGGGCGCGTGGTGGGGACGCGACTCATTGATCAGGTGACGCGGCCCGAATTGATCCAGATGATGGTAGGACGACCGCTGGAAGAGATCTTTCCACCCAGCCAGGGAGCGCGCGGTGAGCCGGTGTTGACCGTTGACAATCTAAGTGCCGGCCCTGTACGCAATGTGACCTTTACCCTGCACCGTGGCGAGATTGTCGGCCTGGCCGGTATGGTCGGCTCTGGGCGCACCGAGTTGGCGCGCGCCATCTTTGGCGCTGATCAACGGCGCACCGGCACCGTCACGCTCCAGGGAGTTGAGCTGGATCGGCAAACGCCCCAGCAGGCCATTGCCGCTGGTTTGGCGCTGGCACCGGAGGATCGCAAACAGCAAGGGCTTTTTCTCGACCAGCCGATTCGCCACAACTTGACGTTACCCATTCTACAGCGTTTGACCCAGTACGGTTTTATCCAGCGCAGCCAGGAAAGTGTGTTGGTGGAGCAGGCGCGCGGCGATCTGTCGATCCAAATGGCGTCGGCAGGGCAAGCGGTGCAATATCTAAGTGGCGGCAACCAGCAGAAGGTGGTGTTGGCCAAATGGCTCCAGACCAAACCGGCGGTAATGATCCTGGATGAGCCGACGCGCGGTATTGATGTCGGGGCTAAATTTGAGATCTACCATCTCATGCGCCGCCTCACCGATGCGGGGGTCGCCATTCTCATGATCTCCTCGGAATTGCCCGAAATCCTGGGCATGAGTGATCGCATCCTGGTGATGCATGACGGCGAAATTGCCGGTGAATTGTCCCATGCTACAGCGACCGAAGAAAAGATTATGGAACTTGCCACCACAGGAACGGCGATCACGCCATGACAACGGCCACAATTGCTCCATCCGCTGCAACACGCGCTTCATCGGGTTTTAGAGACATAGTACGACGTAACGCTGCGCTGCTGGTCGTGTACGGGATGTTGGTCGTTATGGTGATCGGTGCGTCGTTGACGGCTGACCGTTTTCTCACCGACCGCAACATTTTTAATGTCCTACGCCAAGCAGCTTTTCTCGGTGTCGCCGCGATTGGGCAGACGTTGGTGATCCTGGCTGGTGGCATCGATCTCTCGGTGGGGTCGCTGGCCAAGTTGGCGTTACTGATCTCGGCGCTGGTGATGAATGGGCAACCAGCCCTATTGTGGCCGGCGATTGGGGTTACCTTGCTGCTGGGCGCGCTGATTGGGTGGCTTCATGCCTTGCTGATAAACCGGTTCAATGTTGCACCCTTTATTGTGACGCTTGGCACCTATAGTATTTTGCGCGGTGTTGCCTTGGCGATCACCACCGCGCCAATCGGTCGCGCCACACCGGGTCTGTTGGCGCTCTATGATCTCAAGGTGGGGCCGGTCCCGGTGCTGGTAATCGGCTTTGCGCTGCTGCTCGGCATGGTCATTTTTATGTTACGCAACACACCCTTTGGTCGCTATATTTATGCGGTGGGCGGCAATGAACAGGTGGCGCGCCTTTCCGGTGTGCCGGTGCAACGGGTGAAAACTGGCGTCTATATGCTCTGTAGCCTATTGGCCGCCGTGACGGGTTTGCTCTATCTCAGCCGCATGGGCATCGGTGATCCCGTGGTGGGCGACGGGCTGGAGTTGCAAACGATTACCGCCGTGATTCTGGGTGGTACCAGTTTATTTGGCGGGCGCGGTGGCGTCATCGGCACCCTGGGCGGCGTTCTCTTGCTGGGGCTGACCAACAATCTGCTGGTTGTGCTCAGGGTAAATCAGTGGATTCAAGATCTGATCGAAGGGCTGATTATTGTGGGCGCGGTGGCGCTCTATAAACAGAAAGAGCGCTGATGCTGAAAGTAATAAACTATAATGAAAGGAATTCCTATGAACTGGCAATTTGAAACGATCCTCGAACCGATTGGCTTGACCGAAGGCCCAGCCTGGGATGGCGGTGGGCTGCTCTTTACCAACATCCCCAACAGTCGCATCATGCGTTACGA
>Ga0163153_10006259_pt1 | contig 13520 bp, 8 predicted proteins | sample OliLakLV19MP6IB1_FD_148629 | JGI IMG/M metagenome (GOLD analysis project Ga0163153, IMG submission 148629) | Freshwater microbial mat bacterial communities from Lake Vanda, McMurdo Dry Valleys, Antarctica - Oligotrophic Lake LV.19.MP6.IB-1 | ecosystem: Environmental > Aquatic > Freshwater > Lake... | reverse complement strand
CCTTGGGCTGGTGCGGGTTGTTCGGTGGGACGGGCGGCGTGGCGGCACAGATTGTGGCGCGCATGTCGAACCTGTGCGATGTGGTCTGGAACAACGAGAGCAAGGACTGCTTGCACGTGATCCCGTATTAACTCGCGCGGTCGGTTGAGAGGCTGGCTAACCAGCCGGTGAGAAATAGAGAGACGTTTGACGTCCTCGGTCTCATATACGGGCGACCTCCTGTCAAGATGGGGGTCGCCCGTGTTGTTTTCAAGTCAAGCGTATCACGAGATAGAGGAGGGAGCTCTCGTAGGTTGCACCGGGAAGGTTTATCTCGCTACCCGTTTTGCAGTGCAGTGTTAAAGGTGTTCTTTGTGCTAGCAGGCTGTTGATAAAGTCCACTGCCGGCGTGCTCGCGGCGCTCAGACGCTCAAGGTCAGCTGCAAGTACGCGTACCTCTCCGATTGCTGCGGTCTTTATGGATAGTCTGCGAGTGATGCTGCAAGAATCTGTGAGGAAACGGATTTCACGTTCCCGTCAAGCTCAAGAAGTGTGACACCAACATGCCAGGAGAATGTTTCCCCATTGACATGAAGTTGGAAGCGGGAGTATGAAGAGCGCGACTGTGCTCTCACCTTCAGAGAGGAAGTCACTGATGGAAGACCTTCGTCCACCAGATTAGAACGGCCCCGCCGGATTGAAGGCGAGTGGTTCGGCTGGACTGTCTGTTCCATCTTCGACGGTCACATCTCTCCCGGTGCGCGGATCAGACAACAAGACTCAACCGATCGAAAGACGGAAGCGAACCACGAGGCTCGACATATGAAGTGAGCCACATTATCCACGTCGAGTAGGCTCACGATCCTTAATCTCACGCGGGTACTCTCCACTATCACAAGTAAATCACGGTCGTCGGCATCCCCAGGGTCCCCCACGGGCAGCACAAGGGCTGTTTTTTTCTCCCTTCCCTTGATGGATGCGAATAGCGTTTCTCGTGCTGATGTCACTCGGGGGTTGTCTGGAGGGAGAAGTATCCCCGATCTCATTCACCAGAGGAGGCCACCATGCTAGTCCAAGACGTCATGTCAACCGGAATTGTAACGGTTCAGAAGACAGATACGATCCGATCAGCCGTGATGAAAATGATGCACCGTCACTGTGGGTCCCTTCCTGTAGTCGAGGCAGACAATCGGCTTGTTGGAGTGGTGACGTTGCGCGATGTCTTGATACAACTGTATCCGAACTATGGCGACTATATTCACGATAACGTACACAGCCGGAGTTTTGTCGAGATGGAGGATGGGTATCCCGAGGTGCTTGCTGGGAAGGTCGAAGACATCATGAGCAAGAATCCAATGACGGTCGCGCCTCACGATCCTATTCTGGAAGCTGCCTCATACATGGGTCTCAAGAACTTCCGTCGCATGCCCGTCGTCGATAAGGGCACGCTCGTCGGGATAGTCAGTATCAGTGACATCAACCGCGGGTTATTCATCGAGAAAGGGATGCAGCACTGAGCGAGGACGCCTGCGAGGTACCTTCCCGGAAACAGGGTTACGCGCATCAAGCCGACCATACCGAAGAACCCGTATCCTCTTTGGCCCCTACCGTTTGTGCAGCACCGTGCGAATGAACGGACTGCTTGCACATGATCCCGTACTAAGCCCTGCCGGTCAGCTTCGGTGGGCTTCCACAAACCGGGCTGGTTAGAAAGAGAAAGACCGTTGGCGTCCTGATTCCATCCACGGGCGGCATTACACCTTGTGGGGTCGCCCGTGTTGTGTTGTTCGCGAATGAGGCTAACCAGGTGGAGCGTGGCTCCTGGTTATTCCATGACCCACAGCGTATAGCCAGCGCATCCCGCCATCACTGATCCGTGACCCCTCCGCCGAAGAATCGTGTAATTCCGTTCGAACCCTGACGACGAATCACGAATGTTCCATAGCTGCCAGTCCGCGCGCTTCATTGAAGAGAGTCTGTGCGGCAGCTCCATTCCGGCTGAGCTTCAGCATGGCACGATCCAGAGGAAACTCGGCCTTCCCGACCAGTTCCAGCGCCTGTTACAAAATCGGGTAGTCCATCACGTGCGGGTGAGCGATGGAATTCTGCGACCACCGGAAACACGAGTGCGGCAAAGTCCCAATAGCGCATGCGGATCGCGTCCGAATGGGTCCCAGCTTGGAAGACGATCTCCTCGTCCTCCGTGAGCGATTGATCGACATACACAGGGAGCCTATAGAGGTTGCCGAATGGCGGCATGGCGCCCAACTCGCAGTCGGGAAATAGGCTTGCGAACTCATCTTCAGTCGCGAGCCTTACCGAATGTGTGGCGAAGGCAGTCCTCAATCGATGGAGATCCACATTCCAACTTGCAGGCAGCACCGTCATCACGAACTGCGTATCCACCTTTACGATCACGACCTTGGCCACTTTCCTCTCCGGGGTATGGAGCATCTGCGCAATGGCAAGAGCGCGAAAGGCCTCTGGATGTTGCAATACGTCATAATGAACTCGTTCGTGATTGAGATACGCGTGGAGTGTTTGCGAGATGGACATGATGACACCTCCTGTGGTGGCGTGACTTCCCGGCAGAGGTCGCTGGAATGGTTGAGAAGGATGGAGGGCTCCTCGATACCAATGCGACTGGGGGAAGGGGCGTGTTTCATGATCAAGGCCCTCTCTGATCATGAGGCGTACGGACATGTATAGTATACGCCGTTTGAAATGTTCAAGTCTTGAGGAAAAATTCACGTGCACGACAATGCGGAAGGAGAAAGGCTCGAGCTGCTCAGGAACGTCAGAGGCGGTGCCATCCACATCGAATGATCGCGTCGTCTGTCTTTCGCGGAGATTATTGCGGCCCTTGACATTCCTTGTTTGGAAGCGTTGGAATAGAGGGTAACAGTACTTCCATTCCAGCATCGGGCATTATTCATCGGTGCCCCGTGAGGAAGCGAGTCAGTCTTCAGCGCTCGATCACGCTTTCGCAGCGAACCTTCATGAATAATGCGGGCTATGCGCTCCTCCCTATTTTCCCCTCCCACCTATCATGCAATATCGGTATTCTGAGCCAGATTGACATCAACCGCGACAGGGTTGTGCCCTATCCCTACTGCAGCGTCATCCGCATGGATACAAGAGACAACCTGAAATGACCAAAGATGTGCAGCAACAAACCACGTTTGACGAGATATACTTCACAGATAGAGAGAATGAATCTGGCAATTTATTAGCTTCCAGTCTGTGCCGGTGGCGCAAACCATTTTCCGTTTTTAAGGAGAGCTGCCTATGAGACCAATAGGTAGAGGGTCATGGTGTGTGATCGTGGCGGGACTCTGTGTGCTTGGGGGCTGTGCCGGGCAAAGCCCGTTCGGGACCTTCGTGGACTCCACGAAAGATTGCGCGGAGATGCTCTTGCAGGGAGATGTTCAAAAGGTAGCGAAGACCAGAGAGGAGCGATTCTTAGGGAAGGTGCCGGACACCACCGCTCGTTGTCTTGGAGGAAAGAAGGCTGAGAGCCTGAGAGCGGGGCCCTGGCAGGATTGGCCGAATTATTGGGCTGCCGGTGATGCCACGTCCCGCGCTCCTGCGCGGCTTCTGGCCAATGCCAAGGTGGTCGGCCCCAACGCACATGGGATTAATGGCACACTCTATGAGCTGGAGCTGCAACGTATCGAACTCATCAAGTTCAATCTCTTCGACAACAACAAAACCTACGAAGCGTACGTCACAGGCCGCGACGGCGAAGCCGGGCCGGTGCTCAATGCCTGGCCGGAAATGCGATTGCCGCAGAGCCATCCCGACTTCACATCTGTCGGTGGGGATCAGGCACAGGTCTGTCGCGGAGGGTTGATACGCTTCCGTACCCTGACCGGTATCTGCAACGACATCCGCAATCCGCTGATGGGATCGACACATCAACTCTTTGCGCGGAACGTGGACTTCGACACCACGTTTCCCGATCTGGGTCTGAATGAGCTGACCAAGAATCGCCATGGAGATCGAATAGGGCTACTGAAACCGGATCCTCAGGTGATTAGTCGAACACTGTTCACTCGCACGCAGCCGCAGCCGGACAAATGTCGCGAGGGGTACGGTCTGCCTGGTAGCGCAACAGAGGCCGAGTGCGAATACAAGAAAGCCCCGTTCTTCAATGTGTTGGCGGCGTTCTGGATCCAGTTCATGACCCACGACTGGTTCTCACATTTGGAAGAGGGGCGTAATCGACCAGAATGGATGGGCGTCGGCTGCACGACGCAGTTGGTCAAGAACATCGAGCAGCCGTTGACGGGATCAGATGCCCAGAAGCTGGGCTGTCGGCCCGATGACAAGATCGATACGGCGATCATCGCTGAAGGGACGGAGCCCAGGTCCTTCACGCAGGGCGGCAAGACCTATCTCACGCGGGCGCCGAAGACCACTGCCAATCACGTGACGGCCTGGTGGGATGCCTCCCAGCTCTATGGATACGACGAGCGGTCCGGCCAGCGAGTGAAGCACGATCCGAAAGATCCAGCCAGATTGTTACTGATGCCGGTCAGAGAGAGGGTAGGTGAGAGCGACAAACTGGGGTATCTGCCGGTCTTCGAACCGGGTGACCCGATCAATCCTGAGTGGTCCGGCCAGGAGGCAACGGCCTTTCCGGACAATTGGAGTATCGGGACCAGCTTCTTCCACAACGTCTTTGCCAGGGAACACAATGTCTTTGTGGACGCATTCCGGGAGCAGGCTGTCCGAGCGCCCGATATCGACAGCGGCTTGAGAAGCCCCGCCGACACACATCGAGTCATCCGATACCGCGATGTCACACCGACCGAGTTGTTCGAAGTCGCCCGGCTGGTTGTTGCAGCCGAGATTGCTAAAATCCACACCATCGAGTGGACGACACAACTCCTCTACAACGAGCCGTTGAATCGAGGTATGAACGCCAACTGGAGTGGGGTCTTTGGGAAGCAGGGTGTGGTGGCGGACGCGCTGAAGGAAGTCGTGCGCCGCCTCGGCGACTCGGGGAACGCTAAGAAGACGAACAGCCTCTATGCGGCGTTCGCCGGCGGACCCGGCATCTTCGGATTGGGCAACCGGGTGTACGAGGGGGTGCCGCTCGTGGGCCTGCTCGATCCCAATAAGGAAGATCGTTGGGATCTGAACAATGACGATCATATCAACGGGGGTGTCAACCATTTCGGTTCCCCCTTTAATTTCCCCGAGGAGTTCATTACCGCGTACCGGTTACATCCATTGCTGCCGGACTTGATCGAGTACCGTGAGTGGAACAAAGATCCGAACGTGATTCGGCACAGAGTGCCGGTGATCGAAACCTTCCGAGGTAAGGCAACCGAGGTCATGAGGCAGAAGGGCCTGGCTAATTGGGCGCTCAGCATGGGCCGCCAGCGGCTGGGGGCGCTAACCCTTCAGAACCATCCGCAGTTTTTGCAAAATCTGAAGATGTCCCGCCCGCAATCCTCCACACAACAGATCGATGTCGCCGCGCTCGACCTCATCAGGGATCGGGAGCGGGGCGTCCCTCGTTATAACGAGTTCCGCAGGCAGTATGGTCTGAAGCAATTGACCAGTTTCGATGATTTCGTCGATACGCGCATATTCAAGTTCTCATCGGCTCGACGTGAGCAGGAGGCACTCGTGGAGACGTTGCGGGAAGTCTACGGGCAGCACCAGTGCGATGCGTCTAAGAAGATCACCGAGGCTCAGTTGAACGACGACACATCCTCCATCAACGATTGTCTGGGCCATCCGAACGGCAGCCTGATCGACAACATCGAGGATGTCGACACCGTGGTGGGATGGCTGGCGGAATTCAGGCGGCCGCATGGTTTTGCCATTTCCGAAACCCAGTTCGTCGTGTTTATTCTTAACGCCTCTCGCCGCCTCTTCAGCGACCGGTTCTTCACCTCTAGCTTTCGCCCGGAGTTCTACAGCACGTTTGGGGCTGATTGGGTGACGAACAATGGACCAGGTCCGGAGATGATGGAAGAGGAAATGCCCAACGGTCATGAGCAGCCGGTGTCTCCCTTGAAGCGCGTCCTGCTGCGGGCCATGCCGGAACTGGCAGGCGAACTTCAGGGGGTGGTAAACGTGTTCGATCCCTGGGCGCGGGATCGCGGGGAATACTACAGCCTGGATTGGAAGCCGCGGGCGGGGGCGGAAGGGGATGAGGCGTTCGCCAAGAAATAAGAGATGAGGGTAGCCTAGTCGTCCTCTTGCTCGCGCAACGCGCGGCCTCAGAAGGCCCTCGTTGGACGCGCGCAGTGGAAGATCAATCAGCCCCCATCCTGAGGAATAACGAGCAAGCTTGGAAGGATCATTTATATCGTTCGATGCGTGCAGTGAGGGGCAATCCGGAGACTCCCTCGGCCGTAGCAGGTGGGCCGTGCCTCAGCTCGAAGGAATTTTTCACATTTAATCGTTCTACTTTTTGATCAGCTCATCCGCGCACGCAGATGGCTCAGTAGTTAGAGTCCTGAATATCAAGATGCCAGAATTGAGTCGAGGCTGTTGAAGTGGACGATAAGAAGAAGGAAGAAATTTTTTTTGTTGCCCGGTTTCTGGAAGCGGCTGGCATGGCCTATCTTATTGAGCCTAGAGAATCGCCAGATTTCTTGCTCAATAAAGAAGGAGCTTCTCTGGGCCTAGAAGTAACTCAACTGTTTCATCAGGCAACTCGTCCGGCCTTGTCGAGAAGGAGAATAGAGAGCCTGCGCGATCGAATAGTGTCACGGGCGCGCACCTTTCTCCGCTCAGATTGGAGATGTGTCCATTCCCCAAGAACTGTGGCAATTAGATGACATATGAGCTCCGGCTTAGTCATTCTGCCACAGTGCGCCTGTGGCTCGCGCATCTTCCTCATGAGACAATTCTGATCTACCACTCATGTCGCTGGCTTCTTTGGTCTTTTACCTGTCGGATCATGGTGCTCTCTCGTTTTGCCGGTCCAGCATGGGTCTTGCTGTATAGATGGAAGGCGACTCACTTGTTGCAAAATTGAGGAGGGTCACCCCATGGGCCAGATATTCCACAGTGCGATAAGTCGAGGCTCTATCGGTCCCAAAAAACGTATCAGCACGAGTTGGGCTGCGACCGCCAGCCTGGTTGCACTATTGGCGCTGACCGGAACTGGTGCGGCTGCCGCTGAGCTGACTCCTACAGAGGCTGTGAAGAGCACAATTGCCGAAGTAGTGCATATCCTCGACAATGCTGAGTTGAATAAGCCTGACCGCGCTGCGGAGCGACGCCAACGGATCGAGCAGGTCGTGAGGGATCGAGTGAGTTATGAAGAGATGGCCAAACGTGCCCTGGGTGTTCCCTGGACGGAGCTGACGGACAGTGAACGGCAGGAATTTGTCGGCCTCTTCGTTCAATTGCTCCGAGACACGTTCGCCGGCAGGATCGACGACTATACGGGCGAGCAGGTGTTCTATCTATCGGAACAACTCGAAGACCGGTTTGCCGAAGTAAAAACGAGGCTGGCCGACCAAAAGACGGACACGCTCCTTGATTTCCGATTGGTGAACCGGCTGGGCAATTGGCTTGTGTACGATGTAGTCATCGATGGGGCCAGCATCACCGGCAATTACCACGCGCAGTTTACCAGCATCATCCGCGACCTCAGTTACGCAGGGTTGGTGAAACGGATGAAAGAGAAAACACTTGTGGTCAAAGCGTTTGAAACGACCATGGCTCCCTGATTGCCGGAGCACAGAGACGGGGGTTGCTCAAGTCGTTGATGACGTGGGCAATCCCCCTGTCAGTACTGGCGATTCACGCACTTTAGCATTCGGTCATGCTTGTCTCTGTTAGTATCCTTTCCCCAGCATTTGTCGGCATTCCTAACACCGTAATAACACCTGAAGTAAATAGCATCCTACCCTCCGTACCCCATAATTCTCCAAATTCAAAATCCCACGTGGGAAGTCATTCCGCTGGCGCACCAATTTTTGACGGTTGCAAAAATGCCCCCTCGGTAGACAGCTACTGGATTTGTAAGGCCCTCAAATCCCACCCCCTATGACCGCTATCATCCCGCCTCTCTCACCCGTCCAAAGGAGACCCTCATCGGCACGTAAACAATCTTGGAATGCTATTGCAAAGAAACTGATCGGCAAGGAAGCCGTTTATCGGGGTGGCGACGGTCAATTTGCGTTTGTCACCCCGTGTAGGGAGGTGCACTACTCTCTATGGCCGACTAGAGAGAAGGCGGGCAAACGCAAGGCGAAAGTCGATGGGACGGGGTGTGGCGGTGAGTGCAGACCGTGGACTCACTTCATCCTCGATCTTTCGAGGTGGTGGCTTAGAGAAAAGGAGAGGTGCGCAATCGTTGCCTACTCGGGTATCCTTGCACGTCGATCTTCTTTTCCGCCTCAACATAGATCGCTGAGTGTGGAATCTTGGCGCTATCCAGCATCCATCATTATAGGACACCTACGACCTTTCCCTGGTCGGCAATCTTGAACTGCGGGCCTGATCCATCAAGCGGCATGCACCAGACGGCTGTCACCTTAGTCACACAGACCGCATCACCAACCGCAACAAATCCAGAATCCCCTACAATCGTGCCTAGCTTAGTGAACTTCCCGTTGAGGTCCAGGCTCCAGGTCCCTGATGGTCGGCGCACGATAAGCAGATCGCCGACGATGAGGTCCACGAACTCGTTGTCCGTCATGGTCATCAACAGCTTCTCTGGCCCACCGCTGACCGGTACGGCTATCAGTTGATCACTACCGGCGAGATTGCGGCGAATAATCGCCTGGCTGGTCGTCACCCCTTGCAGGGCTTCATTGGCCGGGTGATTCGCGAGCGTGACCCTGCCTGTGCCGTCCAGATTGACGCTCGAGACATCGCATCCTGCCACACCAAACCCTGAACAATGCGGATAGACAATCCGTCGCCCACTCGAAATGGCTATCCCGACGTCGGTCTGCGCATCATCCAACTGCACCGCTGCACCCCCGGCCAAGGGCACGGCATAGAGATCTGACAAGAAGCCGTGACCATCATCGAGAACAATTCGATACACCAACGTATCTTCAACGATCCACGTACCACCGAACCTCGTATATTGCTGTCCGTAGTCGTCGACGCGGGCGTGAACGACCTCATCCGTCCCATTCGTGGTCTTTGAGAACAGGGCGTACTCTTCCATCACCATCACACGTTGCCCGTTCTGAAAAAAGGCGAACTCTGCGGGATAGCCGGTATTGTTCATCACAAATTGGGCCTGCGTATCCAGTCGGAGACTTCGACTCTCAACCTGAGGATCGGTAAGGGTGTACATGATCCAGGGGCTTGAGACCGCGTTCAGACGCTCCCTCGCGGGCGTATTGAGCAAGGCATGATCTCCAGTCCCATCTGTGCGGACCGTCCAAATATCCTCCTGCTGGACCACGTGACCACGTGAATACACCACGTCGCCCTGACTGCTGAATACTTTTTCGCGGTGCAAATTGGGCTGTGCGAAAATCAGGCGCTGCCCTTGTCCGTTCGCCTTGCCACGGAGTAATCCCTGTGGGGTGGCGGTGAGCATATCAGGCTGCGCCGCAGGGGTGGCTGGCGGTGGTGCTGGGCTAGTCGTGGAAGGATCTCCGCCTCCACCGCTACAGCCTGCTAACAAGACCAATCCTATTAGCGCAATGATGTTTCTAGTCATAGTGTCCTCGGTGGTGGGTTGGCTAGGGACGTATCGGGAAGGGCATAGGGGCCTCACAGGAAGGAGGGGCATTATAAGATAGGTCTGTACGACGACGCAATGGTTCCGAGTAGGTAAATATCCCTTCGTGTTGGAGCAGGAAAGCGCGAGGCTATGTCTGCCAGCCTTCTAAAGGGTGCTTGGTTGAATATCTGCCACAATCTGATCTTCGGTCGTATTGTTCCTCTTCATCTTCATCACCCGCATCCAGACCGGCTCGTTGCGTAATGCCGGGTCCACGAGATCTACGACCAGAAAGGTATTGCCTTCCTTGGGAATGTCCGTGCAGTAATGTTCTTTCAGCTGAAATTGCGGCTGGTAGGTACTGAAGTGCACCAGCCGTTCACCTACTTGACGTAAGCATGGGTCATCTTCTCCGCTGGCTGCTTCATGTGCCGTAGCGACTTCAGGGTGGTACAGTGCGGCAAGAAGGATGAGTACCATACAGCCGCTTCCTGTCACGTGTTTCATCATGGCCGAATCCTCCCGGACTGGACGTTGCAAGGTTGAGGCGCACCGCCAAATTTACTGTGATCTGACCGAAGGAGGCCCTACGTGAAGGCATTACGTCGCAGGTTCTGCCAGATACTCTTGCTCATCCCCTGCGCCGCCCTCGAGCGAATCGTTAAGGAGGCGAGGGAGGAGTGCCGCGTTGTGAATGCCTGAGTGGATATCACCGCTGACGATGGAATATATCGATGTGCAGCACGAGCGGGATCGGCAATTGCGCCACAGTGGATGTGACGCCTTCCGGAACATTCATCGCTTTTGGACTCGTGCCCAGAATCTTTCGACTTCTCACGTGTCATCAGTCCACCACCGCGTGGGCGTCCACCGCACGCCTCGATTCTTTACGGGATCGTGTGTCTGATTCGTTGCATCGTTTCCGCTGATCTTTTCGCTAGAAGAAGCGAAGGAAGGATTGGGGGCTCGTTGTGCTCACGCTCCTGCCTGTCGTGTCCTCAATAAGAATGATGTGCTTCGGATTTCGATATGCTTTGAGCAGCTTATAGGGCGCTGGCATTCTTGTCTAAAAAAATTGAAAAATTCCCCCGGCTACTGAGGAGGGAGGGTCGCCCAAGAGTTCTCGCGTGAGGAGTAGGTCGTGAGTATGTATGCTGGATGTAGGGGAGTGTGGGAACTAGGGGTTCAGATCTTGCCATCACACGCCTACGCAGAAAGCCACGGCTAGCAAGCCGTGGAGGAATGCGCAGCGGGTGTTTTCCGAAGCCTTGGCGAAGGAGGGTATGCTTCGGCGGGTTTCGCCGAAGATACCAGAGAGACCACGGCTGTCAAGCCGTGGGGCTCCACACATTGCGGAGGCAATCTGTGTGCGAGGAGTTATACCATGGTGACGGGGGATGCGTTTCTGGAGGGGAATGGCTCCATCAGGCTGAAAAATATTCCAGGGACCATTAAACAGGGCGTATGTCTTATTAGGGAGTCTTCGTGCCAAAAAAAGATCGCCGCATCTGTGCGAGCATTATTTGGAGCGGCTGCCAACAGTCGGCGGGTTGGAATATCGAAGTACACGATTCCCTGGAAAGTGCTACCGGTGAAAAAGCAGGGCGGCCCACCGAATATCACGCTCTGATCGAAGACGTTTCCGCGAGTCCTTGCCGTTATTTTACCTGTAAACGTGCACGTGCTTTGCTCGATCCCGGTAAACGTGCCATCAGCTGCGGCCGTCACAGTTGCTGTCTGCACGCCCCCAGAGCTACCGGCCTGGCCGGTGTAGCGGCCGGCGAGACTGGCAACGGTCGGCGCCGTATCATACGCGGTGTTGTAGGAACTGGTGAACGTCACCGTGCCCGCTGCAGAGTATGCGATTGAACCATTGAGGAACTGACGTGAAGCATAGTCGGCAGAGATGGTTGCCTCCTGCACCGCGCCGCCAATGCCGAAGTCCTTCGTGTTCGGCGATGTGAAGCTCCCGTTGTTCGAGATGCCGGCGCCTTGTATGACACCGGCAATCTGATTGGGATTCACTGCGAAAGAATAGAAGAAATAGTACGTGCCGTCGTCGAGGACCGCGGTCGTAAGAGTTCGGTTGGTATTGGTTGTCCCAGCCCAGAGCCCCTCAGCCGTACTTGCCGAGGGTAACGTTGGATTCTGGTCGGAAGTTTGGTCTCCACCACACCCACCCGCACTCAACCCCAGAGCAATTCCAAGCAACGTGAAATATCGTCCTAGCATCGCGTTCCTCCCTCTCTTCTTCCAATCGATCATGTCGTGTGAGTGTCTCAGTGTGCGGTATCTGATGAAGGAAAACCACCCCTACATGCGTTGGGGCCGTGATGCAACAGTGGAGTGTTCTAGATTTGTATGACGCCCAGCTTAGATCGTATCAGTCTATCTGCCGCCCACCGCACATGTTTTCTCTGTTGCGACCTTTCGCGGAGGCTCGTATGATGGACGCATGAGTGTGGAGCCCGTCACACGCATCAAGTCGAAGACGCCCGTACCCTACGAGCTCTCGGCGATTCATCACGATACCCACGACACAAAGACGTTCTGCTTTGCCCTTCCTGACGATGCCACGTTGGACATGCTGCCAGGCGATTTTCTCTATGTCCATACGTCGATCGACGGAAAACAGGTCAAACGGCCCTACACGCCGTCGTCGATGCCTGGTGCTACGGGATATTTCGACTTGACGGTCAAGCGCTACGAAACCGGCGTGGTGTCGAAGTATCTCCATGCGCGGGGGCCTGGAGATCGCGTGCTGATGAGCGGGCCGAACTCCGGCGGCCATTGGGTGGATGGCATGGCGAAGCAGGTGGGGTTTGTGGCCGGCGGCACGGGCATCACCCCGATGATTTCTATCATTCGCTGGATTCTTGCTCAGAGTCTCCCTGTCGAGTTGTTTCTGGTCTTTGCTAACAAGGCCGAGGCCGACATCATATTCCGAGAGGAGTGGGACGAGGATGCACGCGAGCACGCGAGCTTCCATTGTTATCATGTGCTGGAGCAGCCGCCCGCAGGTTGGTCGCAAGGCACGGGCCGTATCACCGAGGACATGCTGCACGTGCATCTGCCGCCGCCCGGTCCTGATACCGTGATCTTTCTCTGCGGCCCCCCACCGATGGCCGACGCACTGGAAACGACACTCAAATCGATCGGCCATTCCGAGCAGGCCATCATCCTTCCGTAACCAACTGCTAGCAGGATGCTGAAAAAGTCCGCGAGCGGCGTTCTCGCATCGCTCAGAGGTTCAACGTACTGAAGTGTACGTCTCCCTCTTTATTCGCTGACGCCGTGCTGGGGACAAGGCGCGTCTCGGCGCGCCAGGGTTGGGAGGGTGAGAAGGCCGGCCGTTTTGAGCATCCTGATAACTGTACTGCTCTAGCGCTAGCCCGCATTACTCATGAGCGCAGCAGCCCGCAACTTCTTTCGCCTCGCCACGAAGGCATTGTCAGGCAGGCTCCTTGCCTCGGCAATTGGGATGGGGCTTGCCTTGGCAGCCCCTTGGAATCGGGGAATTCAAAGGAGAGGCGGTTTCAAGTTCCACGTGCAACGGGTGAATAATGGCGCAGGTGCGCATAGACTTCCAGGGGCGTGGCAACGTCGAGACATTTCCTCGGGCGCGTGTTCAACCGATGGGCGATGGCATTCAATTCACGCTGGGTGTAGCGAGACAGGTCCGTGCCCTTGGGCAGGTATTGGCGCAGCAGGCCATTCGTATTCTCGTTGGTGCCGCGTTGCCAGGGGCTGTACGGATCAGCAAAGAAGATCTGGATCGCGAGCCGCTGGGCCAGGCGTTCGTGCTCGGCCATCTCTTTGCCTCGATCATACGTCAGGGTTTTCCGCAGCAGGGCGGGCACATGGCGGAGTTTTTTGG
>Ga0163153_10006256_pt1 | contig 13523 bp, 9 predicted proteins | sample OliLakLV19MP6IB1_FD_148629 | JGI IMG/M metagenome (GOLD analysis project Ga0163153, IMG submission 148629) | Freshwater microbial mat bacterial communities from Lake Vanda, McMurdo Dry Valleys, Antarctica - Oligotrophic Lake LV.19.MP6.IB-1 | ecosystem: Environmental > Aquatic > Freshwater > Lake... | reverse complement strand
GGTCAGGGGGTTGCGCGCGCCGGTCGCTAGCACGCCGCTGTTGTAAATCCCGGCGGCGAACAGCTTGATGCCCTTTTCCAGGCACAGATCGAGCAGCGGGCGCGCGGTTTGCTCCAGCAGCGTGTAGCGGCCGGCGATCAGCAGGCAGTCCACGTCGGCGTGCTGGGCGAACTCGGCCAGCGGCTGCCACGAGTTCATGCCGCAGCCCACGGCCTTGATCAGGCCCTCGGCGCGCAGTTCGTACAGCGCCGGGAAGGCTACGTCCAGCGCCTCGCGCTCCCGGCCGTCGGGGTCGTGCAGGTGGCAGATGTCGAGGTAGTCCACGCCCAGGCGCTTCAGGCTGCCTTCCACGCTGCGGCGGATGCCGTCGCGGGTGAGGTCGTGCTCGATCTTGTCGTCCGGCAGCAGCGCCCAGCCGGCCTTGCTGGCGACGAAGTAGCGGTCACGCGGGTAGTCGGCCAGCACGCTGCCGATCAGGGTTTCGCTCGACGAGTGGCCGTACATCGGCGCGGTGTCGAAAAACGGCTTAGGGCCGGCCAGCAGGTGGTGCAGCAGCGCGATGACACCGGTGTGCGTGGTGGCCGGGTTGACCGGCCAGGTGCCGGTGCCTAAACAAACGCGCGGGATGGGCCAGCCGGCCAGGCGGGAAGTCTTCATAGTGATCGCGTCCTTAGAATGGGGAAGCTAGCGTTTGACCGAAATTTCGGGTATCCAACCGAGCAGCCGCTCGGCGCGGGAACTGTCAATCGTCGAGCCATACTCGGCGAGATTGGGGCGGATGGCCGCCTCAGGAAAATGGCGTTCGAGGTACACCCGGGTGGGCACAGCCAGGCTGCTGTCGCGCGCCGCGGCCATGAACACGGTGTGCGTGCGCGGCGGCAGCGGGGCGACGGCCCCCAGGTAGCAGGCGCGGGCGGCGTCCTGCACGGCCACCCAGGCGAACAACGCACCGAACGGCACGTCGGGGTCGGGGCGCGGCATCAGCGCAAAGTTGGCGTCGTTGGCGATCAGCGGAAAGCGGAAGCTGGCGACGGTCAGGCCCCAGTGGGTGGCAAACGTGTCGGCGCAGATTTCGCCCACGTATTTCGACAGGCCGTAGTCGTCCTGCGGCGACACCGGGTGATCCTCATCCACGGGGAAGTAGTCGTAGGCGATGGGCGTGCGCGGCGTGACGGTGTGGTTGACTTGCAGGCTGGAGGCGATGACCACGCGCGGGATCTTCAGGCGCGCGGCGGCCTCCAGGATGTTCCAGGTCATGCCCACGTTGTTGAAGAAGGTGTGGCCGCTGGGGTAGATGCGCTGGGAGGCGATGGCCGCCAGGTGCAGCACGGCGTCCGCGCCGTCGATCACGTCATAAACTTCGCCGGCCTGGCGCAGGTCGGCCCGCAGGTACTGCACGCCCGGTTCGAGCACGGTGGCCGGCAGAACGTCTACCGCGACCACTTCGATCCCGAGCCGGCTAAGATAAATGACGGTGGCGGCGCCCAGCATCCCGCGCGCGCCGGTGACGACCAGGCGCATTCTAGGCCGGCCTGCCGCGCGCGATCATGGTCATAGCCGCCTTGATGTAGCCCATCGCAAAGGCCATGCCGGCGTGCCAGGGCGCGGCGCACTGCATTTGCGGCGTGTGGTCGGGGATCATCACACCGTCAAAGCCGTTCCGGTCCAGAATGGTCAGGAGCCGGATCATGTCGGTGTCGCCCTCGTCCACGAAGGTCTCAAAGTAATGCGGCACCTTGCCGCGCACATTGCGAAAGTGGATGTAGCCGATGCGGCCGGCGCGGCTGACGGCGTCTACCGTGTCGTAGATGTCGCCTTCGGCCATCTCGGCCATCGTGCCGACGCACAGTTCGAGCGTGTTGGCCGGGCTGGGGTTGAGATCGAGAATGTGCTGGTAGCGGGCCATGGTGTACGACAGGCGGTGCTGGCCGCGCAGCACCGGCATGGGCGGGTCGTCCGGGTGCAGCGCCAGCTTGACGCCGGCCTCTTCGGCCACCGGCACCATGATGTTCAGAAACTCGGTGAAGCGGCCCTGAATTTCGGCGTCGGACACGGGCGGCAGCACCTGGTCGGCGCGAGAAGGATCAAAGGCCTCGGCGTCGTAGACCATGTTCCAGACCATGCCACGCGGGATGGGGGTCTGCGTCGTGGTGGCGTCTACGTAGCCGCCCGACAGCGCGCCGCCGCGCGCGGCCGGGGCCATTTGGTGGCCCCACACGCCCGCCACGCTGAAGTAGTAGCCCATCACCGGGATGCCCACCCGCCCCATGTCGCGCAGGATGGTCTTTAGGCGTTCGTACTGCTCGGCCTTGCGCGGGCCGTCGAGCAGGATGTCGTACCAATCGCCGGGGGCGAAGTTCTCCAGCGCCTCCAGCGCCAGGCCCTCCGAGTTCACCAGGGCCTTGAGGTCGCGCAGGCCCGCGTAGCTCCAGATCGGGTCGCCGCCCAGGCCGTAGCCGTGCCCGGCCAGCTTGCCGTATTTCGCCATCACCTGCTCGCCGGTGGTGTTGGCCGGCGCGGGCATGTGCGCCACGATGTGCGTCGCGCCGGCCTGCTTGGCGAAGCGCAGGTCGTTGGCGGTAAACATGGTGCGGTACAGCCCCATACCTAACTTCATCGGTCTGCTCCCCGCCCGCTGGGGCCAGTGGGTGGCCGCCAGGCGAGCGCTTAGCCCAGGCCGCTAGCCCGGACGGTTAGATCGCGACAATAATAATACCGGGGCAGGCGGGCAGAGTTGGCCAGGCGGCCGAGTAGTTCGGCCCGGCCAACGCGATGCCCGGTGCCCCGGTGTTCAGAACGAGCGGCGAAAGACAGCCACAGGATAAGCTCGCCCCACGTCGCACCGCCATACTACAACCACGCACAGTCCTATGTGAGATGTGATTGTCGGTTGAGCGGCGATCACGACAAGACCAACTGGCAAACCGATCCCCCGACGAGAAGCGCGTAGACCGTTTTGTCCTGAGGGTAATCGGGCGACAAGGCCACGGAGATAGCGCGCTCGCGCCCAAAATCGTACGCCTCCTCCCAATCCTGGCCGTTGGTCATGGTGAAGAGGCGGCGGCCAGTGCCGACGATGAGCAGTTGGCCGACTTGATTCTGAAGCCCAATCAGCTGCAAGATGATCTCGCCTGGCTCGGCTGGGGTAAACACTGTCGCCGGGGCGCCGGGGCGGCCTTTGCGGGCGCTGAACTTCCAGACCTGATGGCCAAAGCCGGCATACCAAGCCTGGTTGGGGTTGGGATCGGCGGGCACGAACAACGAAACCAAGGGGTTGGGGCCAATGGGTTCGGTGAGCACTTTCTCGTATTCACCGGGCTTCCCGTGCCACAAGCTGACGGTGGCGCCTACGCCTTCGAGCAAGGCGACGTGAAAATAATTGGAGTTCGTGACCGCCAAGGCTAGGATGCGGCCACCGACGTCCCACTGACCAGGCACATGATGCCACGTCTTGCCCTGGACTTCTGACACGCCTATTCCGAGATTAACCAAGCTGGCGGCCAGCACCTTGCCGTTCGGTGAATAGGCCACCCAATCGGCCTGCTCCTTAAGCGAACGCTTCCAGGTTTGACCGGCATCGTCGCTGATGAGGATGCCCGCGTCGGCGGCCACCGCCAGGCCGTGGCTGTCGGCAAAGTCGGGGGCTATGGTCAGCGCCCGGAATTCGAATTTGGGCAGGTCGGCCTGCAAGGGCTGCCACGTATGACCGCCATCGGTGGTGTGCCAAATGCGTTCCTGAGGGCCATAGAGATAGGCCGTGTGGTCGGCTTTGAAGGCGGGTGACAGGGCCAGGCCAACAAAGGAACGCGAGGTGAGGCTGGCGACGGGCAGCCACTCGCCCTGGCCTTCCGCCAACCAGATACCCTGCTCGATGGATCCCGCGACGCTCAGCCCAGCGCTCGTCGCTAAACTAATGATATTCGGGCGATTAAGCTTCAAACTCCAGGTTTTGCCATGGTCTACTGATTGATATACCCCCGCCTCGGTCGCGGCCGATAACTCGGCTGCCCCCTCGATCCATTCCAGTGCATTGATGCAAGCGGCGGGCAGGGGCAACTTTTCCCAGGCTTCACCCTGGCCGGCCGAGCGATACAGACCATTGGCTTCAGTGCCCACGTATACCATTGGTGACGAGACGCCGGGCGCCACGGCCAGACTGAGGATCGGTGCACTCGCCTCAGGGAAATGAAGGTCTTTCCAGGCCAGGCCCTGGTTATAGCTAAAATACAAGGCCGTGTCTGTGCCCGCGTAGAGCGTGTCATCCGAGTTGAAGTCGGGCGAAAAGGCGACCGCGAAAATGGCGGTGTCCAGCAATCCAAAGCTGCGGCTATACCAAGTTTCACCACGGTCTTTGGAGATAACCACGCCATCTTCAAGGGTTCCGGCCAGCACCATGCCGTCCGTGGGGTAGTGGGACGAGAAGCAGATGTCGGGCACGCGGGAGCCCGCCATGGGCATGGTCGCGGATTTCCAGGTTTCGCCGCCGTCGCGCGAGAGATAGATGCCGGTGTTCGTGCCGGCCAAAACGGTCGGGTCGGCGGCAAAGTTAGGCGCGACTGCCAGGGCTAAGATGCCCATGGGAGCGGTTGACAACCGTTCCCAGTTGGAGACGGCTTGGCCGTCTTCAGCGCGCGCGCGGTAAAGGCCGACGGGGGAACCAGCGAATATCGTCAGGCCGGCAGCGCGGCCAAGGGCCAGCGCCGAGATGGTGCCGGCTGCCGGGGCGCCCAGCCGGATGAGTTGTGGGGCCTGCTTGTGGATTTTTGAACGGGTCGACATGGGTTCAGGGCTCAATGGATATTTCGGGTACTTTGTGGTGAATGATGACGTCGGTGGTGATGGCCGCAGCCGCGCCGCTGACGGCGATCTGGAGCGCGAGCTTAAGCACATGCGCGGCATCCATGATGCCCGCTTCGCGCAGGTCTACAATCCGGCCAGTGCGGGCGTCAAAGCCGTAGCCGGGTGGGCTGCCCTTGACCTTCTCGATCACCACGTCCGGCTGATATCCGGCGTTCGTGGCGATGGTGCGCATGGGCTCTTCTAAGGCGCGCGCTAGGACCCGGTAGGCAATGGCGTCTTCCGCCACTTCAACGGGCAGGCCGGATAGCGCCGATTGGGCGGCCAGCAGGCTGCCGCCGCCGCCGGGGAGCACGCCGCCTAAGACTGCGCCGCGCAAAGCCTTAACCGCGCGTTCGGCCAGGGTGGTGCGGGTATCAACCTCAGACGCCGTCGCCCCGCCGACGCGGACGATGGCCGTGCCGCCCGCCAAATGACCGAGGCGCTCCTGCAATTTCTTCTTCTCATTGTCATTTTCGGCCTTAGGCAGGCTGGCCCGCACCGTGGCGAGGTGCTGGCGCAGGATGCGTGGGTCGCCTTTGCCGCCAAAGAGCCCAAACAAGCTGTCGGTGGCCCAGGCGCGGCGGGCGTGGCCGAGGTCAGACACCTGGAAGTCGGCCAGGTTATCGTTGGCGGCGGAATAGAAGACCCGGCCACCAGTCATGGCTGCGATGTCTTCCATTGAAGCCACGCGGTCCATTTCAGAAACTTTGGGCGTGCGTACGGCCACGGCCTCAATGGTCTTGGCCTGACCGTTGGTGATCAGCAGTCCGAGCGCCGCATCCGAAAGCTCTTTGGCCAGGACCATCAGGCGCTTGACACCGCCCCGGAGGCAACGCTCTAGCACGGGCACCAACTGGCGCGGGTCGGTGATGACCAAGTCGGTAATGAGCAAGGCGGGGTCGTTGAATAGGGTGCGATGCTGGGCGACGTCGGTGACTTGCCGGCGCGACATCCAGCCGCTCAGTTTCCAATAGGTGCCCTCGATGTACTCGTGCTCCAGGTTTAGGCTAGTCCCTTTATCGACGACGATCAGGCCTTCCGGGCCGACGACATCAAAGATTTCACCTAGGATGGCGGACAACTGGGTATCGGTCTGGCACAGGCCCGCGGCCATACCGGCAATGGCGGTTCGGCCCGCCAGGGGGGCCGCCTGCTGGTCGAGGGCGACCAGGACGGCGGCCAGGCCTTTCTCTAGGCCTTCGCGCAAGAGCATGGCATTGCACTCCATCCGGGTTACGTAGCGAAGGCCCTCATTCAGCAGCACCTGGTACATGACGGCCATGGTGCTGGCGCCATCGCTGGCCTCCAGGTGCATTTTCCAGAGGGCTTGGCGCAGCAGCATGGCGCCCACATCCTGCCCCCGCGGATTGATTTCGACGACCCGTCGAGCAATGGCGGCGCCGTCATCCAGGATGTCAGGCGCTTCGGTGCGGAGCAGGCGTTCCAGCGCGACCAGCCGCGGTTGCGGCCCTAACGTCGGGCGAATCGCATCAGCAATGAGATTAATACCCTGTTGAAGCTGGGTTGACGTCCGGGGCTGCAGCACCACCGCCGGCTTGGGATACTTGAATTTGGCCGGCCGTTTCTTACGATACCCCGGGGCGCCGGGTATATTTGGAAAGCTCAAGCTCATGTGGGGTCAGCCTCGAATGGGGTGGAGTGGGACGTATTATATAGCAGATTGGGCCAGGGTGAACCAAACGCAGGGCAATTGCATCTAAATCCGGACCGCCCGCAATTCATAGGCAATCAGCGTCTGGCGCATTTGAGCAAAGTTTCAAGGGCTCACGCCAATCGCCCTGAAAACAAGATCAACGGCTAACAAAGGCAAATTAGATGCAATTGCCCTGGAACCAAACGCTGGGGCGGGTCGTTCCAGCCGAAATGTATCGGATTCAATTGCCACCTATTTGCAATACCTTCGCCAGTTCTAGGCAAAGGTGTATTTGGCGCCATATGTGGCGGTTAAACCCGCTAGGTAGCCGCCAGATATGGCGGGTATGACCAAGCTTAGGGATTTTGGCGAAGGTATTGTATTTGAACCGTTATTGGAGACAATCGGAAGCTTGCATTCTGCGCAGGTTTGCTTTATGATCACCTCTGGCTTTCCAAACACAACGTTCAGCTTATGCGGCACTTCTAGAGTTGCTTGCTGGGTGTTGCAGCCGTAGGCTATTCATATATAATACGGAAATCAATTTCCAGGGGATGGCCTGTGATTGTGTAAATGGTGGCGCTGATCTCCATGCCGAATCAATCCGCGCGTGACAACAGGCGCACGAACCGGGGCCCCCCGGGCGATGCACGCCCTACCATCGCGGCTGAGATTTGACTCGAACTCATGGGTCAATCTATACTTTGGGCCTTCGCAACCTTAGAGGGCATCATTTAGTCAGTGCAAGACCAAGGAGAGAGAAGACATGCACAAGCACACAATTTCGAGGCGTGAATTCATAAAGGCGGCCGGTTTCGCGGCAAGCGCTGGCCTGTTGGCAGCGTGCGCGCCGGCGGCCCCTGCGGCGACAACCGTGCCCGCCACTTCCGTGCCAGCCCCCACGGAGCAGCCCGCTCCCGCGGTGTTGGATATCTGGGCCATTACCACCGTCGAGGACCTCGACGCCGTGTGGGCGCCCGATCCGGAAAACGCGGAGTTCAAGAAGCAGTGGTGGACCGGCGGCATGATTCGCCTGCAAGCGAAGGCCTTCCTTTCGAAGCACCCCGGCACGACCCTCAAGATCACTGGCCACAACTGGGACTGGGCGCTGCGTGAAAACCAGTACCTGGCTCTCGCGGCCGGTCTCATCCCCGACACGGGCTACGGCGAAGCGTACGTCGGCGAGTTTGCGCAGTTGGGCATCTATCAGCCCATCTCGGCTGCCTCAGTCGCCCTCTTCCCCCCGAGCGTCCTCCGCTCCATGACGGTCGAGGGCAAGGCCCTGGGCCTGCCCGAGACCACTGGCGCCAACGCGATGTTTATCAACCTCGATCGCGTCGAGGAAGCGGGCCTGGATCCGACCAAGCTCCCGACCACCTGGGACGAGCTGGTGACGATGGCGCAGGCCATCTCTGAAGCCGGCAATGGCGAGTCGTTCTTCACCTATGCTCCCGCGCAGCAGAGCATCGGCAGCATCTTGCGCATCTCGGCTTGGTTCGATCAGAACAACTCGCCGATTGGCAGCGACCTGGGCGTGCCCACCGTCAACGCCCCCGGCGCGGCCGACACGTGGGTCTTCCATAACAAGCTGATGCACACCTCGACCGTAGACAAGATCCTGGAGATCGACGCCGGCGGTGAGGGTATGGCGGCCACGGCGATCGCCGACGGCACCATCGCGTTCGAGATTGGCTGGACCAATAATGCGTCAGGCGTCGGCGCCATCGAAGGCGCCAACGTGGCCGGTATCGAACTGCCGATCCCGCCCGGTGGCAAGAAGTCGGCCAACCTGGTCGGTACCCAGATGAACTCGGCCACCAAGAACGGCCCGAACCCCGAATTGGCGCTGGAGTACATCGAGTTGAGCGTGACCGACCAAGAGGCGCAGGAATTCAAGCCGAACGGCTGCGGCATCTGGATCCCGGCCCTCAAGTCGATCCTGGAGAGCTACGAGACCTACGACAAGCTCGGTGGGTTCAAGTCGGAAGGCTCGAAGGCGCTGGTGCGGGTGACGATGGCGGCGGCGCTGAGTGGCAGCCCCATCCCCGGCTGGCCGAAGAACGGCGGCCGCATCTGGAATGCCTGGAACGACTCGTACGGCCGCATCTGGAAAGGCGATCTGGGCAAGGCCGACATCCAGGCCGAACTGGATACGCTGCAGACCACCGTCACGGGGCTCGTCAACGCCTAATCGGCCCCAGCTGCGACGGCCTATCCTGAACCAGACTAGCGAATAGCAATGCGCTTTGCCCCTCACACTGCGCTGATGGGCAGACTGGCCGGGTTAGTAATGTAGGCCCAGCGAGTTCACGTAGAAGCTGGGCAGCCTACTCATGGCTGCCCAGCTTCTGCGTCTATACTGGTAATTACCGATTCCGCTGCGGCAACTGGCCGGTCGCACGCACACTGGAGGCAATAGATGGAAACTAAGCTGCCCCGCGAAGCTATCCAGGTTGAGCCCGTTGTTCAGGGTGGCAGATTTGACACATGGTTCAATTGGATCAGACGCAACCGCGAGGCGGTCATCGCCTGGTCGTTTCTGGGGCCCATGGTCATATACTTTTCCATCATGACCTTCGTCCCCATGGCCTTCCTGATTGGCATTAGTTTCACCAAGTGGAACCTGATTGAACCGCCAACCTGGGCCGGCTTCGACAATTTTAAGACCATCTTTTCTAGCCAACAAAACTGGTTTTATCTAAAGGTTATCGGCCGGACGGTTCTGTATGGGGTCGCCATCTTAGCCCTCAATGTCGTCGGCGGATTCTCCATTGCCTTGGTCTTGAATCAGAATATTCGTTTCAAGAGTATTTTTCGCACCATGTGGTACCTGCCGGGGGTCTTCTCCGGAGCCGTCATCGCGTTTCTGTTGAGGATCTATCTGCAGGGTTCTTCGCAGGGGATCCTGAATCTAATGATCGGGCAGTTTGGTCTCAAACCCATCGATTGGCTCAGAGACCCATTCTGGATGCCCATCATCACGGTGTTATTTGTGGTTTGGCAGGGCATCGGTTTTACGGTTATTTTTTTCCTGGCCGGCTTGCAGGGCGTGGACGAGAACTTGTACGATGCCGCCAAAATCGATGGCGCGAATGATCTGCAACTCCTCACGAACATTACCATTCCTCAGATGGTACCGGTGCTGTTGTTTATTACCATCACTGGGCTGATCGGATCCATGCAGATGTGGGAAGTTCCGAAACTTATCACCGGCGGCGGCCCCAATGATTCCACCTATACCCTGGTCTGGAGCATCCAAAGTGATGCTTTTGGCGCTCTACGGGTGGGGTTGGGCACCGCCCAATCGCTGGTGTTGTTCCTTATGCTGTTAGGTTTCATCGGTTGGCAGCTTAACCAATACCGCAAGCAATACAACGTCTAACTCAGGAGCGTGAGTCATGAAACAACGCCAGCTAATCATCAGGGGCTTCAGTTATATCTTCCTGATTGTTACCAGTTTTATCATGATCTATCCGGTCCTGTTCATGGTGCTGGGATCGTTTACGACGCCTCAGCGGTTCTTGGAGAGCATCATACTGCCCATTCCGAACACCCTGAACATAGCCCTGTTCAGGCGCGTTGCCTCCACTCTTTCGAGTGCCTATACCTTTACCCTGATCCGGGTAGCTTTCTATATCGTCGTCACCCTCGGGGTGGGGTTGATTGGCGGTTATATCTTTTCCAAGATGAATTTCCCCGGAAGAAACCGGGTATTCCTGCTGTTCCTGTCCGGCATGGTCATGCCGGCCATCCTCATGCTTGTGCCGTCATATTTGATGATGGCCTGGTGGCCCAACACCGGCGGCAACAATTGGCTAGGCCAAGGTGGTCACGGCTTGATCCAGGATTTGCGGGTCCTTTTCATCGGCGGCTGGGTGCCGGTCTTTGCCATCTTCCTGCTCAAGCAGAGTTTTGACATGTTGCCCACCGAATACCAGGATGCGGCCAAGCTGGATGGCGCTGGTTTCTTTACCATCATTTTCCGCGTCTATGGGCCATTGCTAAAGCCGCCGCTCGTCGCCCTGACCATCCTGGTCTTCCTGGGCATGTGGAACGACTACCTGTGGCCAAGTTTGACGATCACAGGCACCGACAAGTGGTACCCGATTGGGATGCGGGTGGGGCAAGTGATGCAGGCAGAAATTTCACCATCCGGCGAAATCAACTACCCGATTGTATTTATAACCGCCTTCCTGGCGACCTGGCCGCCAGCGGCAGTGTATTTCTTGCTGCAGCGGTACTTTGTGCAGGGGTTGGTGGGCAGCGGCCTGAAGGGGTAGTTTGACGCGAACACCGGCCAGGTTTAGGCCGTCGGCCCGATCAAGGGTGCCGGCGGCTAACCCTGGCTGTTAGTTGCATCCACCGATAGACCGGATTGGTCGCAGAGCTGCGATAGGGGTCAGCACCGCGCTTTGGCGCTGACGCTCTCGCCCACCTTCGCGACTGACCGGACCGCCTATGTGCTGCTGCTGGGCGGCTCGATGTGCAAGCTGACGATCAATTGACGCTCCCCGCCTGCCAAACAGCCGCGCCGTCGCGTCCAACGCCCCATCCCACCCAACAACTACGCGAAATTTCAACCCCAAGACGAGCCAAACCCTATGACTAATGCTATCGCGCCTTACTGGGTCTTTGTCGGAACCTACACTGAAGCCGCGCGCGCCGCCGGCCAGGCCTCCGAGGGCATTTATGTCTACCAGATGGACCCGGCCTCCGGCACGCTCACTTACGTTGGCTCGGCCGACCCCGGCCCCAACCCGTCGTTCCTGGCGGTGCATCCCAGCGGCCGGCACATTTTCGCCGTGAGTGAGGTGGCGGAACAGGGCGGCGGCGTGAGTGCCTTTGCCTTTGACCGGGCGACCGGCAAGCTGGCGGTGCTCAACCAGGAGTCGGCGCACGGCACCACGAGCTGCCACATCAGCGTGGACGCGGCCGGCAAGTTTGCGCTGGCGGCCAACTACGGCAGCGGCGACGTGCTGGTCTTTCCCATCAACGCCGACGGCACGCTGCGCGCGGCCAGCCAGATTGTGGATCACGCCGGCCTGGTGCCGGGGGCCGTGGCCGGCACGGCGCGCGCGCACTCGATCTTGCTCGACGCCACCCAGCGCTATGCCCTGGCCGCTGACCTGGGCCTCGACCGGATTATGATCTACCAGTATGACGGCGCAACCGGCACGCTGACGCTCAACCCAAACCAGCCCTGGGTGCAGGCGGTGCAGGGGGCCGGCCCGCGCCACTTTGACTTCCATCCCAACGGCCGCTACGTCTACCTGATCAATGAACTCAACGCTACGGTGACGGCCTTCGCGTGGGGCGCGGAGCGGGGCACGCTGACCGAGATGCAAACGCTCTCGACGCTGCCGGCCGGGTATGAGGGCGGCAAGAGTTGCGCCGACATTCACGTCGCGCCCGACGGCCGCTTCCTCTATGGCTCGAACCGGGGGCACGACAGCCTCGTCACCTACGCCATTGACCCGGCCACCGGGCGGCTGACGCTGATGGGGCACACCTCGACCCAGGGCCGCACGCCGCGCAACTTCAACCTGGACCCGACCGGCGCGTTTCTGTTCGCGGCCAACCAAGACAGCAACACGATTGTGACCTTCCGGCGCGACGCTTTGACCGGCACGCTGACTCCCACTGGGCAAGTCATCAACGTGCCGTCGCCCGTTTGTATCAAATTCCTGGCCGCCGCCTAGCGCGCTGGCCCGGCCCGCCGTTGAACCAGCCAGCCAACAAGGAGCCGTCATGTCAGAGCTTGATCCGCCTACGGAACTGCGCCACCTGGATATTTCGGATAATGAGCGCGTCGAACGCTACCGCACCGCCGGCTATGGCGGCAGCGTGGCCGATTCGCTCTATACCTGCGGCATCCGCAATACCGTGGTGTCGTCGGCCTTCAAGCCGCTGCGCCAGGGGATGCAACTGGTCGGCCGCGCCATCCCGATCAAGCTGCATACGCAGGTGGAGCTCGAGGCCTTCCCGGAAGAGAAGAAGCGCCAGGAAGCGCGCTGGGAGGCCGACGGCGGCCACCCGCAGAAGCGCATGATGGATATGGTCGGCAACTCGGAGCCGGGCAGTGTGCTGGTGTTTGACTGCGGCGGCGATTTGCAGCCGGCGCACTTTGGCGAGATGAGCTGCCAATTGGCCTATGCCCACGGCTGCCGCGGGATGTTGATTGCCGGCAATTGCCGCGACACGCAGTACGTGCTCAAGATGCCCGACTTTCCGATCTTCTCGCTCGGCACGCGGCCCAACGCCTACGGCGGGTGGACCATCATTGACGTGAATGTGCCGATCTACGTGCCCGGCCACACGCACACCTACGTCACCGTCGCGCCGGGCGACTTTATCTTCGGCGACAACGACGGGGTGCAGGTCATCCCCAAGGATTACGTGGACGAGGTGCTGCTGCGCGTCGAGTGGATTTTCCAGCACGAGAACAAGATCCGCGAAGCCTTGGCAGCCGGCATGCCGATTGACGATGTTTATCGCGTCTACGGCCCGCTGTAAGACCCTGGCGCTGTGGCTTAGACCCGCCCCCTTCAAGATCGGACGCTTGGATGATCAAAATCGCTGAAATTCTGCCCGGAACGCACACGCCGCTGTGGAACCTGGTGAAGCAATGCGGCATCACCTACGTCGTGGGCATGATGGACCTGACCAAGGGGCTGGACGGCGGCGTGGAAGACAAGCCCTGGAGCTATACCTCGCTGCTGCGGCTGAAAAACTCTTACGCCGGCGCCGGGCTGGAATTGGCCGTGCTCGAAAGCCGCCCGCCGATGGAGCAGATCAAGCTGGCGCTGCCCGGCCGCGACGCCCAGCTCGAGGCGGTCTGCGACCTGATTCGCAACATGGGCAAGGTGGGCATCCCGGTGTGGTGCTACGAGTGGATGCCGATCTTCAACTGGATGCGCACCTCGCTCGACACGCCGGCGCGCGGCGGCGCCCTGGCCACGGCCTTCGATTACGCCGCCGTGGCCGCCGAGCCGCCGACCGAGTATGGCACCGTCACCGAAGACCAATTGTG
>Ga0163153_10006252_pt1 | contig 13532 bp, 30 predicted proteins | sample OliLakLV19MP6IB1_FD_148629 | JGI IMG/M metagenome (GOLD analysis project Ga0163153, IMG submission 148629) | Freshwater microbial mat bacterial communities from Lake Vanda, McMurdo Dry Valleys, Antarctica - Oligotrophic Lake LV.19.MP6.IB-1 | ecosystem: Environmental > Aquatic > Freshwater >... | reverse complement strand
AGTGTGACGAACGCTTCAGATCACTTGGCACGAACGAGAGAACTAACCAATGAAAACCGACGAGGCTGAGTGCTCTAGTGGATCTGATTGTTCGTCACACGCGTGGCAATCGGAGGATAAAGAACCAACAGTGCGAGGCTGGTACTTGTGCGATGCCGTTGATGGTCGCTGGGGACCAGAAAAGCGATATCGCGCATGGGGCGAAGGGTCGTGGTGGATACCGTTGCCGGACGGCTGGCTGTCATCTCCGATGGGGCTGTATCGATGGACTGGACCAGCGTACGACATTTTTGGGCCTTCCCCAGATGGCCATAATCCAGTGTGACGAACGACTACGCTAACCCGTGTTGCGGACAAACGGGTATCCATTTTCAGAAACCGAGGGCCGCAACTCGGATTCAGCGTTTTGTTAGATTGCGATGGTGGAACTATGGCTAAAGTCGTAGTCGTAGCGGTAGATGAAATCTCAAAAGCGGCGGCATCAGAAGTTCCTAACGGCGCGTATTCGGGGGTCTGGTCAGGTTCTGAAGTCTTCGCTGTGTGCGGAAAAAAAAGATATCGATTCGTCACCCAGGAATGTGTCCGAGGCACAGGTCTCGTGTGCGTGGTAAATGTGCAGGACGGTGCAATTACGGTTGAGATTGATTTGCATTTCGAGTCAAAATAACGCTTCAGATCACTTGGCACGAACGAGAGAACTAACCAATGAAAACCGACGAGGCTGAGTGCTCTAGTGGATCTGATTGTTCGCACGACATCCGTGTGGCGATGGCTGTGGGGAAAAACGGCTCATGGGAATTGTACGGGAGCAATTGCGAAAACGATGAGGAGATGATCGACTCGGTCAGAGAGCAGTGCGGTGGCTGGGACGAGTTCGGCGAACCACAAATCACAATCGTCAGAGTGGTGATGAAATCGAATGTCCGTCTTTCTCGCACGATAAGACTCTTGCCATAAGTGCGAACGACGACGCTAACCCGTGTTGCGGACAAACGGGTATCCATTTTCAGAAACCGAGGGCCGCAACTCGGATTCAGCGTTTTGTTAGATTGCGATGGTGGAACTATGGGTGATCCAAAAATACCAACAGAGTCTGAGGTCGCGGAATTGGTGTCTCGGACTGGAGAGATTGCGAGGGGTCTGGCTTTCGAGCGTGACCAGCTTCGTGAGCTGGTCAAGGCGAAAGATCGGTATATTGCGTGTTACAAGACCGGTAGGAATCCATCAGAGGTGTTGTTCATGAAGCTGTCGAAACTGACAGAGTTGCTGATTCGCGAGTCAAACTAACGCTTGCGGTAACCGGAACCGCTGAGCGACGTTCAAGTTGCAAAAACAATCCTTGCGGTTTCCGGTTCACCGCATTGTTATTTGCGAGCGTGCCATGAAGGTTCAGTTGTGCGAAACAGTTTCAGTTGACGTCGAAACTGAAGTGGATGTGGACGTCAACGAAGTGCTGATGGAATGGTCGCGGCGTCTAGAAACATTCGAGATGAATGACGACCTGCCGCCCTACAAAAGCCTGATGTTACCAATGGTTGATTTTGCAACAAAGCTGATGGGCAAGATACCACATGATGCTATCGTGAAATGCACAGATGCGCAGCGGGCGGAAGTCGTGCGGCGCTTGCAATTCGAAATCGATCGGTGGAATACGATCATGGTGTCTGCTGAGTAGCAAATAACGACCAAAATCACATGGCCGCGACGAGCTGCGGGCACGAACGAGAAAGACAACCAATGAAAACCAACGACGATGAGTGCTCTAGTGGATCTGATTGTTCGTCACCGTATCCCGGTGGATTGACGCCATACGAATGGATCGACTACTGGTCTTCAGGTAACGCGGCACATGTCGCTGACGGATACGAGATAGATCCATCCATAAGGTTGGACCTCGCATGGGCCGCGCAATCGCTCAATCACCTGCTGGCGACGATGCGAGCGATCTCAGTACTGGACTACAGCCACGCCGCAATAAACGGCGCGGCATATGACGCGGTGCTGTTTGCGAAAAACGCATTGGCGGAATATCAGATCACGGAGTAGTGTGACGAACAAGTATTCGGCAGAATTATTTCTGCATAAGAGGGGATCGGACAAGAATATGACAAAGCGCACATATACAAAAGGAACCATGCGTGTCCACTGGGATGCGGATCTCTGCACGCACTGCGGAGAGTGTATCGCTGGGCTTCCGGCGGTGTTCAATCTGAATGAACGGCCGTGGGTCAATTTGGCGGGAGCGTCAGCGGAAGAAATTCGGCAGCAGGTGGGACAATGTCCCAGTGGTGCGTTGTCTGTGATTGCGGGAGGTGGAGCATGAATTGGGAGCGAGGTTATAGATGTCACCTACTTTACGACCGGAAAAAGCATCGACTAGGTTACGTGAGGTTGGACACAGAAGGAGCGTATCACTGGACTCGCTATAACGTGTGTTCAGGAGTCGCATCGAGCCTCAGAGTGGCAAAGCGTGAAGTAGAATCACGATGCCGCGAGTCGCTCTGACGATTTTCAGGCCGTTTTCCCAGCGTTTCAGCAATTTTAAGAAATCTTTCTGAAATAGGTGCCTATTGCTTGAGGGCTGGCCGATACCTGCTAAAGTACCTCCGTCAGACACGCAGTGTGTCTGGGAAAAAACAAAGTCGAGGCCGGAAGCCTCGGGGGAGAAATTGAAGATGCAAACAATCGAACTGAGCGTGATCGACGGAGTGGGATTTTCGCAAGTCTACGCAACGACGGCTGACGGGACTGTTCTCCGCATTGGTGGAGTGGATCTCGCTGACGGGGCTATCTACCCAGGTGATCACATGCACAACAATTCCGACTTGAAAAAATTGGACGAGGCTCTGGGCTGGCTTGGCGGTTACTACTACTCCCACCACCTAGCGAGTGCTCGCGACCTGCTGTCGACCGTGCGTGAGGCGGCGCGGCGCGTGGGTGGAATCAGTGACGTGTAGCGTGATCTTCGTCCCAGCTGCAACGTGCGGCCGGGGATTTTGTGGCACAGTCGAGGCCGGAAGCCTTGGGGAGAATGAACGATGCACACGACTGCAACAGACAACTCAGCAATGTTCAGAAATCTTTCGGCAATAGGTGCCTATTTGGTTGCGGTCTGTCCGAGGCCTGATACAGTACCTCCGTCAGACACGCAGTGTGTCTTGGGAAAAAACCAAAGTGAGGCCGGAAGCCTCGGGGGAGAAATTGAAGATGAATATTTACACAATTGCGTGTGACGCGATCCGGTCTGCCGAGTTGGCAAAACGTCAGCTCGCAAAAAACACAAGCCTCAGTGTCCACCTGCGGTCTGTCGACGGGACGGTCGTATTGACGAGATCCAGAACAGATCGGCCGGAGATTATTTCTGAGCGTGTGCTGAAATTTGATGACCCACTCTGATCACCCTCCTCGCCAGTCCCGGTGCGGGCTCCAATCCGTACCGGCTTCGGTCGTTCAAAGCTGGGGCTGGCGACTTTCTTTGTGAGTGAATCAATGCCGGACGCGATTTCAAAAGCCAATATCGGGCTCACCGAGTACGCATTGGCTATCGCCGACGAGCTGCAGGCCGAGCACGGCTGCAAAAGCCGCTCAGAGCTATTCGAGTGGCTCTTGCTGTGCCAGCGTCACACCGCGAAAGATGCCGCCGCGCTGTTCTCTCGCCGCCGTCAACGTGGCCAGCGCGGGGCGATCGTGGTGCTGCCGGACGACGCGGTGCTGCCGCCTGAGGGGTGAAGTCGGAAACCCCTTGCATTTCTGAAGTTTCCGAGAATCTACGTAGCGAACGCGCTGCGTAGATGCAAAAATCAAAACCAGTTCCAAAGGAGTACTTCCAGGCATCCAGGAGGATTTGCCGTGAAAGACTGGTTTCGTAGCAAGACTTTGATCGTCAATGGGCTGTCCTTGGCCGTCGCGGTGATCACCGCAGTCGCCGGGTCGACGCTCGTGCAAGACTACCCGCAGGCTGCCGCTTCCTGTGCAGCCGCACTCGCCGCCATAAATATGGCGTTGCGGTTTTTGACCGTGACTGCATTGAAATAAGCACAGCACCAGCTTAGCTCCAGCGAGAAGGTGCAGCGTGTGCACTGGCTCCAGCGAGAAGAGCGTTGACCGCGGAAGCGGACCAATGGCAATTGATCTCAACTGGGAGCCAATAGCAGGCTCAGTGCTGATCGCAATCGGGGCCGTGTGGTCACTGATCACGGGTGGTCTCGCCTGGCGAAAACGTCAATCGTCGCGTCCTCCCAGGCCGGAGAGGGAGCGGGCGAATGACTCGCCGACAGCGGTAAGCACCTCCGCTGACTCTGTACGGAGTGCGGACGCTCCAGCTCCAGCCGGGGCGGTTGAATGGGTCGTAGATATCCTCGCAGCGATGGGAAAATCAGACTCCGACAGTGTGCTCGAGGCACTGACGGCTGGTGAGTCTCGCGACACGGCCCGAGCTCGCCGCATTGCAGCTCTGGAAAGCGTTAAAGTCATTTCCTTTGTCGCGGAGCCCACAATATGAAGTGGCTGCTCCCTGCAATCCTGATGATGGTCGGCGGCGGATTTCTCGTGCTGCCGGACGGTGGCGGCGGTCGAATCAAGCCCGCTGACCAGTCCCCGCTGGCCGTCGCGTGTGTGACCTATCGCGACCTGCTGACGACCGTCGCAACAACCGCGATCGGAAAGCTGGAAGCGGGAGAACTGGCGACCGATATCGCCGCTCGCGACTGGATTGAGGCTGCTCGAAAAGAGGCACAGCGAACGGCCTGGCGAAAGATCGCGGAGCGCGATCAGGAGAAACTCGGCGGAGGCAAATGGTCGACCGCGGAACATGCCGCAACGCTCCGAGAAATGATCGGAGAATAACGATGCAAATTCTCGACAATTGCCGCCTGGAATTGGAAGACCGTGACCTATTGTCGCGGCTCCCGGAACTACCGGTTGAGTTCCTGACCTACTCACGACCGGCTGAAGTCGGAGTCGAATGGCACAAGACGGAGAACCAAGGCCGGATCGGGAGTTGCCAGGGAAACGACCTGACATCCTGCGCCGAACGGTTGCAGTTCGTTCGCACACTCGACAAATCTAAGGTGGTTCAGCTTTCCCGGATCTTCGCGTATCTCGCGACGCAAAAGATCGACGGCCTGTTGGGCCGCGGTGACGTTGGCTCAACAATCACCGGCGGCGTGAAACTGCTGCTGACATCCGGTGTCCCGCCCGAGTCGCTCACCAGCTATCCGTCAAGCTATCCTGGATCCGGGGCGATCCAGCGGGTGCTCTCAAAAGAAAACTACGACGCGGGCGAGCCATACAAAGCTGTTTCGACGTGGAAAGTGCCGGAAGACCCTGACGAATCTATGAATTTCATAGGTGGCGGCGGAGCAATCTCAATCGGAATTGCCTATTACAGCGGGCTAATTCCAGCCAATAGAATCGTCAGCCGCTTTACTCCGCCACGTCGCTCCGGAGGTCACGCGATGGCCGTCCTGGGTTACACGAAATCGGGCAATCTGGTCGCAGTAAATTCGCACGGCGACGGACGCTACGAGATCACTCCAGATGCCTGGCGGTCGATCGTGCGGCATCAGCGTTCGGCATGTGTCGGACTGGTGGGGACAAGCGAACCGACGCCGGTCGATTGGATTTCTGCAAGCCCGTGGAGCGATTGAGATGAAGACCACGACAATCCTGATTCTGTGCCTCGCCGGCTGCACTGCACTGCCCGCCGAAGTCTCGCCGCTCACGGACGACGACCGTGCGGCATTCGCAGCGGACCTTGACAGGTTGACTGCGACGACTGAGGCCAGCACGGAAGCCGAACACGCACAGGTCGTGTTACTGACTTCCATTCGAGATGAGGTTGCACAAATCAACGAATCACGAAAGGAGGTGATCGCTGTATCTGTTGACGAAAACACGGAGTCGGGCGACGACCAATCCAAGAGCCCGATCGGCTCGGCTGTGACTGTGGACGATTCGCCCGACTCCGATTTGCCAGTGCTGCATGTGACCTACGCGGGCTTCAATTGCCCGCCCTGCGACAGGCTTAAAGCCGCAATTGAAGACGGGCTATTCAATGCGTTTCGTGTTGTCGAGGCTCCAGACTTTGACGGTAATCGAGGCTATCCCGCGATCCGCTGGGACGAGGACGGACTGTGGAAACAAATCAACGGATACGACTCTCAGACGATCCGTTTTTTGTCGACGAGATTGCTGCCAGTGGCAGCAGCTCCGGCTCATGTTTCACCGCGTGAACTAGCCGCAATCAATCACCTGCATAGCGTGCATGGAATCGACGGAAGCGGCATGAACCTGCAACAACTGGAGGCCGCTCATGACGCCGCTCACGGTGGCAGCGGGTATCACTTTCCCGGCTATGCGTCGCTGCCTTTGCCGGTGCGTTTGATCAACCGCGGGACATCGTGTCCGACGGGCAACTGCCCGACATCTCGCCGCGGTCTATTCGGGAGGCAACGCAGATGAGCCTCGCGACTCTCGACGCTTCGGAATTCAGCGAGCAGATCCGCTCCGCTCTATCAGCAATCGTTGCCGGGAAAATCGGACCTGTACTGTTGCCGCGGCGTCTTGATTTCAGCGTGCAGGTCGACGGCGAGTGTGTGACTGTCACCTGGCTGCAAAAGATTGAGGCAGACCTGCCTGGCGTGAATCCGGATCTGCTCAGAGCGAAGTGCTATCCGGATCACGCAATTATCGACCTGCGAATTTCCAATCTTAGGGTGCTCTACTAATGGTCGTCGCATTCACCGCAGTTGAGGAGAGAATGCTCCGTGACGAGATGCTGACAGCGTTCGGCTGCTCGCCAAATCAATGCATGTCGGCTGTGAGTCGCAAGGAAGCCCGGCGACTGTCGCGAGAGGCGGAGCAGCGGGAGATCGCGGCTCGGAGATACTTCGCGGTCATGAATTCGGACAACCCGCCGAAAACTGAGGACGAGGCTGTTGGGCTGGCGATTCCTTTTGGAGCGTGGCTGCTGTCCTTCATCTTTAAGTCGTTGGCGGAAGCTGTGATTCGCTGGCTCTGGCAACGATCGCAGGAGTCTTGAAAAGTGGCGACACAAAAAAAAGAATATACGAATCGCGTTCGTGCTAGTTTTCCGAAGGGAACGCGGATTTACGGTTGGCGTTTCAATCACCCGAAATTCGGATGGTGCGGCGGAAATAACAGCGACGACTGGTCCGAGAACAGGGCAGTCATTCAAAGAATAATGCTGCACTGCGAATGGGATTCGGAACTGATTGAGGTGGTGGCATGAAGACAGTTGATCCTACACCAGAAGAGATATGGGGCGTTGGCGGCCTGGCGGAGAAGGAGCGGCTGGCTCGCACGGAACCGCATCGCCGCGACTACAATTCTTATCACTTCGACAATCGCGGCGAGCCACTGTATCGACTACCGCAACACCTAAAACACATGGACATCGTTCGAGGACATTGAAAGAAACGGAAATGCAAAACGCGACAATTGAAGGACTGTGGACAATTTCACTTGGTGACTGTGCGATGATGGCCGCAGGCTTTGTGGTGCTGCTGGCGATGTATTGGTTGATGCGTGCTCAGACTCAGAAACGTGAGGCGGCCACCACAGCGACTGTCATTCAGTCGTATAAGTCGTTGCAACGGGAACTGGAACACCTGCGCCGAAACGTCAAGGCTATGCACGAGACCTGCGAAACCGCAGAAACAGTGACGACGAAAGCAGATCAATGACGGATGAACACGATCCAATCGTAATCACAAAAGCTCCGTGGTGGATGGAGTCGTTCAAGACGCTCGGGCTCCCGACAATGTTTCTGCTTGCGCTGCTGTATATGATCTGGAAATCCGGTAGCTGGGCCGCCACCACTGTCATTGTCCCGCTGTTTGAAAAGCAGGTGCAGTTCATTGAAGAGTCGTCGGCAATGACTCAGAAAATGAGTGAGACAGTCGAGTCGATCGACGCGACTATTTCCGCACAAGGCCAGCACGCCAGCGAGATGATGAGTTCTCATCGCGCGATGCGCGAAGCGGTTGACACAAACCTGAAGGCCATCCATGCCACTCAACAGGTGACTACGATTAACCAGGATTTTTTGAAGCGACAAGAAAAGGCGAGCGAAGAAATTGTGGACATTCTGCAATCGATCGACGCGACGCTGAAAAAGACGAATCCGTGAGCGAGGATGAAACATGACGACGCTGAATGAACTGATTCAAACGCACGCAGCAGCAGCCGCAACCGCAGCCAACTGGCCAGCCGTTGCCGGAGTTCTGAACGCAAAGACCGTCACGATCACTGACACGACACTGCGGACCGCTCGCTGGCTCATGAACCAATTGACGGTCGTTTTGAATCCCGCAACAGGGATGACGGAATCAGACGTCGTGCTCGGGACCCTGCAAGCCGCAACAGTCCCGCGAATTAAGGCAGCTTATGACAGCCTTGTAAGCGACGGGCTTGACCTGAGCAACTCGCAGATCCAAGCAATGCTGCCAGCCATCTCGACTGGGGCAAGCTGGCCTGCCGGGCTGGCGAACAAGATTATGACTGCCGGTGTGTGGTTGGTGTCACCGGCTGAAAACGCGGGGCTCGGAAGCGTGACTGCTGAGCAGTGCAGCGACGCATGGAATCTGGGGCTGAAGGAAGTCGCAGTAGAGTTTGTGAGAAACACCGCAGCGGAAGCCGCACAACAAGAGTATCGCAAGTCAGGGTCAACACCAGCGTCTATCATTGCGGCTGCTATCACTTCGCTCGGAGGAGCGTAAATGGCCGTAGTCATCCGATACTTTTCGACCGTAGGTAATGGAGCAGCAGACGGCACATCGTGGGCTGATCGTGCTGCGTTGTTCGCCTCTGGGAACTGGTCTACTGTAATTACCGGATTCAATTTTTCTGGGTCAGATTCTTTAGTCGGACGAATCGAAGGGGCATTAAATTACACATGCTCACAAACGCTGGCCAATGGCTTGTTCACGAACCCGCCAACCGTTAACAACAATCTCACGCTACATGGATGCGACAGTTCTGGTAATCTCGTAGCGATCCCAGACCCCACGTGGGTTAGCAGTGCTCCGCCATTCTCGCACGCGACCCTGCCTACGATAGAGACGACAACGAACATCGCGACAGTTCTTCAAGCACACACGCTCTTTCGGCTGATACGAGTTACGGCATCTGGCAGGCCGGGGCTTATGTTGACTGCCAGTCAAATTGACTGGTGTTACATCGAGCAAAATACCAGCAATGTCGCTTCCTTAGTGACCAGCTCCCCGACGACAAACACGGTCGCAATTCTTGGGGGAACGACGTTCGACGGATTTATTTCTTCTGGGTTACTGCCAATTCTTAACAACGTCAGAATCGATGGTAAGGCAGGAACTGCCGGAGGCAATCGGTACGGAATAAATGCCACCACCAGCGGAAATGTTTTGAATCGCGTTACGGTTATTGGATGCGTTGGCGGCGGTGTCGTTTGTGCTGGCGGATCAGCTACGAGATTTTCAGACTTGTATCGGTGTCTGATTGTGGACTGCGGAACCTACGGCATTAAAGCCAATGCGACGGCTAGCCAGACGGTGTACCACACGTTCGTGAATAACGTGATCGTGAACTGCGTGAATGGAATCGATGGCAGCTCAAATGGTCGATTGCTGCTGAGCAATAATCGGCTGCGAAATAATACGACAGCCGATCACACGAACGTTGCAAACGCAAACACGTCATTTGACACTGTGACAACAGGTACAAATGCTGACGAATTCGTGGACGCGGCTGCTGGCGATTATCGCATAAAGCTCGGATCGTCGATTTGGGGCAAAGGTTTTGGGCCTGGCGATCAACCAGCATCTGGTGGCGGCGGTGGCGGAAACCTGATCAACAGTCAAGCACTTGTGCGAGGGATAGTGATATGAGAGACCGCTCGCTCGGTGCAACAATCGGGATTTTGTTCACCACACACACGCTTTCTACAGGTGTCGTGGTTGCGCCGTCTGCGGCTTTAGCCGTCGCGGATTTTCGGATCTACAAAAACGGCTCGGCAACGGAAAAAACATCTGCGAACGGGATCACAGTCACGAGCCCATTCGATTCGCTGGTCGGCAGTCACCTGATCGAAATCGACACAGGAAACGCGACAGGCGACGCTGGATTCTGGGCGTCCGGATCTGCATATCGCGTCGTGATCGTGACGGCAAAAACAGTGGACTCGAAAGACCCGTCGAACGTGTGCATCGGTGAGTTTTCGTTGGAATTGCAAACGGCGGACGTACGCAAATTTGGCGGCACTGCAGGCACGTTTGCGGCTGGAATTCCTGACGCGAAAGTCGCGAGCATCGCAGCAAATGCAATCACTGCTGCATCGATTGCTGCCAGCGCCCTGGCGATATCCAAATTTGCAGCGGACGTTGGCACGACCGCGTACGCAAGCAATCCAATCGCACAGGCAATATGGGAACGGCTCACGGCTGCACTGACGACAGCCGGCAGTGCGGGTAAATTGCTTGTGGATAACCTTAACGCAACGATGTCCAGTCGATCGACCTATGGCGGCGGAGACACGAGCGGGACAACAACGCTGCTTGTCAACGTCGCTGCGCTCAAAGTCGTCACGGACAAGCTGGACACCGGACTTGTGGTAGACGGTGCTGTCTGGCAATGGACAGTCAATGCGTTGGAGTTCGCACCGTTGGGCGTTGGAGTCGGGGCCATCGAGGAGGCGTTTTAATGGGTCAGACAGCGTTTCCATATCAATCGATTTTGGATCTTCCAGCAACACAACTTGCTGTCGGTCAGGGTGCAGGGAGCGGTCTCACCGGACTGGAGGTATCTGCGTTCGTCCGCACGGTGCTCGACGATTTGGATCCGGGCACATTCCGCTCGACGATCGGGCTCGGAACACTGGCGACCCAAAGCGGGACGTTCTCCGGAACGTCAGCCAACACGAACACAGGAGATCAAGACCTGTCGGCGTATCTGACCTCGGCTGCAGCCGCGTCCACCTACGTCACGATAGCCAGTGCTCAATCAATTACTGGCGTCAAAACGTTTGCACCGGCAGTATCTACGAGCGGCTCGCCAAACACGTTCGTGATCACGGCGGCGGCCCATACCACTCTTACTGCAGCAACTGAAGCAACCGACGTCAATGTTAACCTTGCCCGCACGGTGCAATTTTCCACGGGGGCGATCACAACGCAGCGAGCCATGCGGGTGCAGGCTCCGACGTACGGGTTTGTCGGTGCCAGCGTAATCACGACGGCAGCGACCTTGGCTATCAGCGGTGCTCCGGTTGCTGGAACGAACGCCACAATCACAAATCCGTATGCACTGAGTGTCGAAAACGGAAAATCATACTTCGCCAAAAATCTGCGAAGCGATGCCGTGTCGGTCACCTCTGCATCCGCGGCTGCTGGTGCAGACGGGGTGAACTACGAAATGGCGTATCCTGGCCACGGGTGGGCCACTAACTCGAACGGCGAATGCGTCGCGATGATCAACAGCACGGGGCGTGTCAGGCTCGGTTTTAATGTTACGTTAGGTTCCGACCTTGCAGTGGCATGGTCAAGCGCAATTAACGTCGGGACAAACAATACACCAGATCTGTATTTGTATCGGGATGCTGCGGCGATAGTCGCTCAACGCAACGGGACAACCGCTCAGCTTTCCCGCATCTACAATACCTTCATTTCCGCGACATCCTTCGAGCGTGGCAACTTCTCATGGCTCTCGAATGTTCTGACGATCGGCACCGAAAAAGGCAGTGCAGGTGGAGTTGCCCGGGATCTTGAGATTCAGACTGACGGCGTCACGAGGCTGAGCGTCAACGGCACGACAGGTATTGCTGCGTTTATTTTTCCGATGTCGCTTGCCCCGTACACGTTTGCCACGGTGCCTAGTGCGGGTTCACACACGGGTTGCGGGATTCGGATAACCGATCGGGCTCAACGACAGGCTTACAGCGACGGCACAAATTGGAGATTTGTCGCAGATGACGTCATCATTTCCTAAAGGGTATTCATGGCGACGCAAACCGTACAATTCACAGCAGCAGCCGGTCAAACGGGGACCTGCAAACTGTTTGCACCGGGCAGCGATGTGCAGGTCGCGTCGGTTGCAATCACAGAAGCGACGAATCGCACGGGCACATACACCGCAGCGTTTACAGATGTTGCCGCGGGTACGTTTCAAGTGCTGATTCTTAGCACCGGAGGCACGAAGCTGGCCGATTGGTGGGTTGAGCTGCTACTGGCGACCGGTACGTATTTCGCCAAGTCAGAATACCCCGGAACAAGCTCCGGATCTATTTACACTGTGATCGAACGATCAGTAAACGACACGAATCCGATTACGTTTTCGTGGCCAGTCGCAGGGGCTGTGATCAGCGGTTCGGTGTCGAAGGATAACGCAATACCCTACGTCAACGTCGCAGGGGCTCGTGCGTTTCTTCGCACGGAAGGGGGCAAGCATTATTACACGCTGGCCTATAATTCGGCTGATCGTCCAACCGCGGAGGGCACGGCCCGCTATGCGTTCACAGATGATACGTATACGAGGTACGTGACGCTGCGAGTGGGGCCGTCAATCACTGCGTCACTGACGACGCAAATGACGGAATCCTATGCGGCTGACGGAGTGGCCCCAACGCTGGCTCAAGCGGTGTTTTTGATTCAGCAGCACTTATCGGAATCTGCTATTTCGAGCACCACGAAGACCGTCAAGAAACTGGACGGCACGACATCGGCCGCGACGTTTACGCTGGATTCAGCAACGGATCCAACATCAATTACGAGGTCAACATAAGATGGCTGTCGGAAGAATACTGACGCTCGGGCTGGGGTCTTTTGGCGGGAAGAAATATCTGCCGACGCTGGGGATTGGGCCTGTCACGGTTGCGAGTACAGCTCCGAATGAAGGATGGGTTGCGACGACTTTGTTGCGCGTGGTTGTTGGCAACGATGACAGGGCCGTGAAGGCTAGTGGAATAACGCGAGTCGTGTGGGCAGGGGGGCAAGGGCGATGACTGATTCCTGTGTCGATTTCGAAGGCACAATATGCAAGCACGTCAGCGATACACTCGTGCGGTTTGCGGACTTCGGGCCGATGCTCACGGCAGCTGAAACGATTAGCAGCGCGACAGCGACATGCACGGTTGACGCTGCGTTGGTAATAGGCACTCCAACGGTGTTGTCTGTGGATACCACCGTACCGACCAAGTCAGGGACGCGAGTGATCACAGCAAGCAAAGGGATCTCGTTTGCCCTGTCAGTCGGGACGGTGATAGCAGCGACGGCTGACCCGGTGCGCATCACGATAGCGGCGACGTTGAGCACGGGGAAAATCGCAGTCCGAACGGCACGTTTGAGGGTGTCAAATTGAGGGGTGGCAGGCACCGACACGTAGGGTGACTCTGAGCCACCCCCTCGGGTGGCCAGAAAGTGGCGTGTGTTGCGAGTGACAAACCATGAAAAAGCCTGTAAATATTCGTGAGTTTGAAGCTGAAATGGCTCAAAAACAGGGCACTTATGGCGATTTCACGGGTCCTTCCAGGGGTCCGGAGG
>Ga0163153_10006250_pt1 | contig 13533 bp, 12 predicted proteins | sample OliLakLV19MP6IB1_FD_148629 | JGI IMG/M metagenome (GOLD analysis project Ga0163153, IMG submission 148629) | Freshwater microbial mat bacterial communities from Lake Vanda, McMurdo Dry Valleys, Antarctica - Oligotrophic Lake LV.19.MP6.IB-1 | ecosystem: Environmental > Aquatic > Freshwater >... | reverse complement strand
AACGTGTTTCCCTTCAACGTGAAAAAGACCCAGCCACCACCACCGCCGGCGACGCTGACACCAACGCAGCCGGTTGACTATAACGAATAGCAGGTTTTAGCAAAGGACTGAGCGCAGATGCTTATCGGCACAAAGTACAACTGGCGTGATGCCATTTTCTTTGAGACGGAGTCAGGCGGCGGAGCCGTGACTGACAACGCCAGCGACACAGCAGCGGCAACAGGTGTGACACCGACAGCCGCGGAGCTAGTCGCAGAGTTAGAGCGAACCAAAGCCGCATTGAAGGCTGCCAACAGCGAGGCGCAACAACGCCGCCTCAAGCTGGACGCCATCGAAAAAGCGGACAAAGAACGCGAAGAGAAGGAGTTGAGCGAGGCACAAAAGGCGAACAAGCGGATGCAAGAGGCAGAGGATGCTTACAAGGCACTCGAAGCTAAGCACCGTACATCGGCAATCAACAGTGCCGTAAAAGTAGCCGCGATGGCTGCGGGCTTTGCTGATTCAGATGACGCCGTGAAACTAGCCGACCTTTCTGGTGTGCAAGTTGGGGACGACGAAGTAGTGGTGGGTGCCAAAGAAGCAGTTGCGAAACTTGCTACAGCCAAGCCGCACCTACTCGCGCCGACACGTCTCAACGCACCAAACATCAACGCCACAGGTGGTGGCGCACCTCGCTCGCTGACGGTCGAAGACCTGAAGCAACAGCGGCGAGACACGGACACGATTTATCAACCATTTTAGAGGTGAGACATGGCTTTAATCACACGGGCCACAACTGCCAGCATGGATGCGTCTACTGGTATGTTTGCGCCGCAAATCACGGGGCTTGTCGCCGGAGAAGTGCTTGACGTAGCGTCCCCTTGCTACATCAAGACCAGCGACGGCAAAGTTTATATGTCAAACGCCACCGGCGCCAACGAAGCCGCCGAGGTAGCGGGCTTCAATGCGCGTGCTGTCGCCGCGGCAGACCAGCCGGTGACGCTCTTCGGAGTCGGCGCGCGTTTTAGCTATGGTACTAGCCTCACAATAGGCAATATCCTGTATGTTGGTGCCACGGCGGGCCGGCTGGATACAGGCTCGACTACGGGCGACGCCTTTGGCATTGCACAAGTCATCACTGCCACAGATATTGTTATCCTTAACTGTATGCCGCGCTTGACCAGTGCCACAGTGGGCGCCAACACCATCACGACCACCGAACTGGCTGATGATGCGGTTGCCACGGCCAATATCTTGGACGCCAACGTGACGGCGGCCAAGCTCGAAGTAGGAGCGGCAACCGACGGTATTACCGGGTTACAAGTGCAATTCGCAGCCAATGTCAACGTGATTGGCGCAGTTCCGGTACTGCACCGGGTGACTGTCGCCGATGGAGCTACAGCCGATGTCGATGTGGTACTGACTCACAAAACACTAATCATTGATGTTTGGTTGGTCAAGACTGCGGCGGCGGGTGGCGCGAGCGATACTATCACCGTCAAAAACAGTGCCACGGCGATTACCGACGCCATTGATATCAACGTGGCAGATAAGGTCGTCAAGCGCGCCGGCACGATCGACGATGCACAGAACGCTATTGCTGCCGCCGGAACATTGCGCGTCACGCGAACGAAGGCATCCGCAAATAACGTCGCCTGTGAAGTTTATGTACTCGGTCTCCGGGTGGCATAGGGAGATAACATAATATGACAACTGGAACACATGATATTAGTACCCTTCTGGCTTCACGCGATACAAGCGCAGCCGAGTTTGGGCTGAACAATATTCTGCCTATCATCAACGGGGAACTAGCGCGCCACAATGCCATTGTGACGACGCTCGTCAACGATTTGGCAACATTCACCACCGACCGCCAGCGAAAATACGGGATTTCCGTCGCGGGCGATATGCACGAAGTGGACGAGTACGGGCGCGCACCAACTCAAGTGTCAAAGCCTGGGGCAACGGTGGGTTTCCCACTAAAAATGTTCCAATACGCGCTTGGCTGGACACGCAAATGGTTTGAACTGCATACGCCTGCGGATATGGTGATTGCGGTTCAAGGCGGCGAGCGTGCTCATTTACGCATGTATTCGCGAGAAATCAAGCGCGCGTTCCTGCTTTCCGGTAATTACACCTGGGACGATTTCCTGGTGGATGGCGTAGACCTGGCTGTCAAACGCTTGGTAAATGCTGACAGCGCAGCTATTCCTGAAGGGCCAAACGGCGAAACGTTCACCGCATCCACGCACACGCACTATGTGGGCGAGGCATCGTTACTCGCGTCCTTTGTCACCGCAGAGATTTCCAACGTGCTTGAGCATGGGCATGGCAACGCCATCAGGATTGCCATTTCCGCTACAGACGAAGCAGCGTTCCGTGCCTTGACAGGCTTCGTGGCCTACACAGACCCGCGTTTGACTATGTCAACCGCAGCCGACTCACTTTCGACACGGCTCGATATTACGCGCGCCAACAACCGAGCCATCGGTATCTTCGGGGCCGCTGAAGTGTGGGTCAAGTCGTGGATGCCTGCCAGTTACTTGTTCTTCTGGGACGCAGGCAGTGACAAGCCGCTTGTGATTCGCCAACGAACTAGCACATCGATGCAAGGCTTGCGTATCGCTGGCGCGCTTGACGCCTTCCCGCTCTATGCTGAATACATGGAATCAGAGTTCGGCGTAGGTGTGAATACGCGCACCAATGGTTCAGTGCTTTACACTGGAAATGCCACATATTCTGACCCTACGGTGACTAGCTGAGTATAATATAGTTCCGTTATGACAATTTAGTTCACATAACACAAACGATGCAACGCGAGTTGCTTGCATAGAATAGGAATAGATCATGGCAGAAACCGCAGAAGGCGGAGTCTATAGAAACGCATCAGGCGTCGGGTATCACGATGCCAACGGCAAGCCCGTTGAGGCGGGCAAGGTCAGCGAGGCAAAAGAGATGCAGCGCAAAGAGTCGCAAACCAAAATGGCGACCTTGACACCGATTCCTTCGCAGTCCAGCGAGGCATTGGCTGCCGCCATGCGTAGTTTGCTTGTGCCGCAACAGCCAACAAGCGCGCCTAATACCAACAATGCGCCTGAAACCAACGCGGACACAGGCGACTTGACGCCTGAAACCGAACGGCGTGCGCGTAATCGACAGGGTTAATCATGTACGGCGACCTGGATGGCGTGAGCGCACTACTGCCGAGCATTGGCGAATACTCGTCTACCTCGACACCGACTGAGGCGCAGGTCTATACATGGCTAGATGAGGCCAGCGCACTGATTAATGGTGCGCTGGCTGGTGCTGGCTATAGCATTACCGTTGCTGGAGATGCCTTGATTCTGCCTGTTCTAAGCGGCATGACGCAGCTCTATGCCGCGGCGAATGTGTTGCAGGCACGCGGCTTGGATAGCACCAGCGGCGGCGACGAAAACAAGAGTGAGCTAATGTTTAGACGCTTCTACGCTCAACTCAAGTTATTCGGCGGTGGCAACCTGGACTTGCTCGGCGTGACCGTGTTGGCTTCGGTGGCGAGTGCCAATAGCCGTCGTATGCGCACGCGACAAACGCGGCGCATTGATGGCTACAGCGCGACCTACGAAGGCAGCGCGACAGCTTATGAGTATCCAAGCGAATGACATCCGTTACCGACGTTGCAACCCAACTCAAAGCGATTCTTGCCGTGCTTGCCGATGTGGACGAAAGCAGCCTGAGCAGCTATACGCCTGCCATCAAGACGCAAAAGATTGCGCTGCTGATTGTGCCGTTTGAACAAAGCGGCATGATGAGCTACGCCGGAACAGGCAAGCATAGCCTTGTTCACGCTCATCGCATCTCTTGCGAGTTTTGGGTAAAAGTCGATACGGGAAACGTAGCGGTAGCCGTAGAGCGCGGGCGCGACATCTGCTTGTCGGCCATGCGCCTTATTGCCGCCAACCCCACGCTCAACGGCTCGGTGCTGCAAGTCGGCTCATCGCTGTTGGGTAATCAAGGGCGCATCGGGGAGTACAACATTCTTCCTCGCTATGAAGAACGGGGACAAATCCCCTATATCATCGCCCGGCTTTTTGTGCCTGTTGAACTTAGAGAGACAGCCGCCTGGTAGCAGGCGCAGGAGATAAGCAATGGCTTCAACAAACGAACGCGCGAGCGTATTTCAAACTGTAAAGATTGCCGTTGAAACGACAGCGGGGACACCGCCTAGTAGCGGCTACAAGAAGCTAACCGCGCTCGGCTTTAGTCCCACCATCAACGCAACCGTTCAATCATTCCGTCCTGCTGGGCAGAAGTATACGACTGTCACCGCGTTGAATCGCGAAGATACAACTTGGTCATTGGACGGCTTGCCGACTTACACCGAGATTGTCTACCCGCTCAGTAGCGTGTTGACGGAGGCGTTAATTACGGCTGCGGGTGGCACAACTAGCGCGGCGGCGGGTAGCCGTGTGATGGGCGCAGACGGCACGCATTGGTTCTTCAAGCCGAGTGCGGTGGATGCAGACGCGCCAGTATCATTCACCGCTTACAAAGGTGGTATTACCGCAGCCGAGCGTGCGTCGTTCCTGCGCGTGGGTGATTTAACCATCACCTACAATCGCAGCGATTCCAGCTTGAGCGGCTCGGCTATGTCGCGCCAGTTGGAAATAGATCAGGCCATGCCGGGCAATGAAGTGCAGCAAATCGCGGTCAACGCCACGGGTGGCACTTATACCGTTAGCTACGCCGGGCAGACTACCAGCGCGATTGCTTACAACGCAAGCGCGGCTACCCTTCTCGCGGCACTTGAGGCTCTTAGCAACATTCCGAACGGTTCGCTGCGTGTGACGCAGACTGTCGCGGTGAGCCCTGCCTTTACCTACACAATCGAGTTCGGCGGCTCATTGGGCGAAACCAACGTTGCTGCGGTGACAACGGGTGTGGGCAGCTTGACGGGTGGCACGGCTGCCGCGGTTGTCACGACCCCGACCGCGGGCGCAGCCGTTAGCTCGATTGCGCTTGTGCCGATTCTGCCTACACAGGTCAGTATCTATGCCTTTGCCACTGCGCCTGCGAGTATTAGCGATACGACAAACGAGACAAGCACCTACCGTCTCAGCGACGTGATGGAAGCGGTGTGGACAGTCAGTTCACGCTATGGAGCGTACTACACGCTAGACGCTTCACAGTCCAGCTTTGGCGCGATGGTGGAAACGCCGCCCACCATGCAACTCACCACGAAAATGCAAGCCAATACCGAAGGCTTGGCTTATCTGACCACGCTTCGCAATGGCGGCACGGTCTACTTCCGCATCAAAGCGGTGGGCGCAACCATCTCAAGCGCAGAAGAATACGAGTACGTAATGGACTTTGCGGGCAAGGTAAGCGCAGCCAGCGAACTCGCCGACAGCGATGGTGTTTACGCCGTGACCTGGACATGGGACGCCGTGCCGACTTTGACGGGTGGCGGGCCTTTGGAAATTGCCGTTGTCAACAATGTTACCGCTTTGTAAGGAGAAATTATGCCAGTTGAACTAAGCGACCTGCTTGGCAATGAGCGATGGGTTGAAGTACAGGTAGCAGGCGGCACGTTTAATATTGCCTATCGCCCAGAATCCACGAGTTTGTATCGGCAAGCTGAATTAAACAAGAGAATGCGCTTGCTCCAAGCGCAGACGGATGCCGATGAATTGGAGCAAACAGACGAGATAGGCACCATCTTCTGCGAGGTGGTTAGCAACTGGGACTTAACTGACGGTGGACGGCCCTTGCCCCTCACGCCTCAGGTGGCAACGCGCGGTATTCCTGGCCCGTGGTTCAACGCCATCATGGAGGCAATTTCCAATGACCGTGATGCGAGTCAGGAGGAAAAAAAAGTGTCGAGCGTTCGCTCCGCCGCTGGCTTTCCACGGGAGGCCAGACCGGAGAATGTCCAGAATGGTATCCCGCAATCCGAGCGGCACGGTACCTGGGCGTAGCTCCGTGGGATTTACTGGAACAGCCGTCAGTATGGACGGATTGGGCCTTAGCTTCTCAGAACGCCGAGGCGGGCGCGCAACAGACGGAGACGCCACGTGCCTGATGTAAATATCCTGATTAACGCGCAGGACAAAGCCACAAGCAAAATCAATGACGTTAGCGACGCGGTCAAAAACCTGGGAAGCCAGGGCAAGGGCAATAGTCCACTTGCCATCTTGACGGGAGCTATCGGTACAGGACTAAAAGTCGGAGCGGTGGCAGGCGTCACCGCTTTTGGCGCGCTTGGCGGCGCTGTAGCTGTAACGGGCATTGAATTCGACAACATGAAGCAACAGGCGCAGATTGCCTTCACGACGATGCTAGGCGATGGCGACAAAGCAAAAGTATTTCTAGACGATCTTCAAAAATTTGCCGCTTCAACCCCGTTTGAATTTCCAGAACTCCTACAAGCCTCGCAACGCCTTTTGGCAATGGGCTTCTCCGCCGAGGAAGTCAAACCGACGTTGACAGCCGTTGGCGACGCCGTGGCGGGGCTGGGCGGCGGCGGCGAGATGGTGGGGCGCGTGACCACGGCACTAGGGCAAATGCAAGCCAAAGGTAAGGCCAGCGGTGAGGAAATTATGCAACTTACTGAAGCGGGTATTCCAGCTTGGCAAATGTTGGCGGACGCCATCGGCGTCAGTGTCCCCGAAGCCATGAAAATGGTCACGGCGGGCACGATCAGCTCAGACACCGCCATTAGCGCGCTTGTCGCGGGCATGAACACCAAATTTGGTGGGCTGATGGAAAAGCAGAGCCAGACGTTTGGAGGGCTGTTCTCCACTATCAAAGACACATTTCAGCAAGTTAGCGGCACCGTCATGCAGCCTCTTTTTGAGTTGATGACCAAAGGGCTGTCAAGCATTGTGGAGTGGACGAGCAAACCCGAATTTACTGCGGGTGTGCAAAAGTTTGCCGAAGGCTTGGCGGGTCTGCTGGAAAAGATGATTACCTGGGGGACTGACGTTCTACCAAAGGCCTGGGCAGAAGTTCAGAATTTATACGACCAACTCCAGCCCGTCGTGCAAGCCGTCATTGATTTTGGCGCGGGTATTCTCGAAATTATTCAGCCCATCACAGACGCTATCGGCAAGTTTATTTCCTGGAAAGACATTCTGGCAACTGTCGGTATATTGATTGCCGCTACAGTAATTCCTGCTATTGTTGGTTTTTTAGTTGCCATTGCGCCCGTTGCTTTGGCGGTCGGTGCTATTGTTCTTGCTGTCGCCACGCTCCGCACGGCATGGGAAAACGATTGGGGCGGCATCCAGGAAAAGACAAAAGTCACGCTGGATTACATCAGCGGGCGATTTGGGCCGCTGGTAGAAACGATTAAGGAATTCGGCCCAGATGCGCTCAGGGAGATTGGCGCGTTCGTCACGGGCAACGAAACCAAGTTTACGGCACTCGGCATAATTTGGGACACTACCAAAATGACCTTTGGTCAGTTCTTTGCCGACTTAGGGAACACAGCAAAAACCGCCAGCGCACCGCTCCTAAATTGGTTCGAGACAACATTCCCCGGAGCAACGACCGCGCTTAAGAATGCGTGGGGTGATGTGTATAAACGGTTTGGGGAAATATGGGTAGAAATTCAAAATCTGTTCAACACTGGTTCTGGGAAAGTGGGCAAGACGCTAGACGGCCTAAAAGAGTGGTGGGCGGATCACGGTGATTCGGTCAAGGAAATCGTTGACAACTTCCTCACGCTGGTGGTTACGATCATCGGCACGCAACTCACGCTTATTTCCAATACAATCAAGATGGCCCTGCAAATTCTGAATGGCGACTGGAAGGGGGCATGGGAAACCCTCAAGGACAGCGGAAAGGTTGTCTGGGAAGCCATCAAGACCATTTGGGGACTCTTTGTAGGCAATATAGGTGAAGTGTGGAAGCTGGGACTTGGTGACATTCTGACGAATGCCAAAGAAAAATGGGACGATATTAAGACGGCGATTAGGGATAGAATCGAGGCTATCTTTACGAATGTCAAAGAGAAGTGGGAGTCCATTAAGGCCGCCATTCGTGACCGCGTTGAAGATATTTTAACCAACAACAAAGAGAAGTGGGAGTCCATTAAGGCCGCCATCAAAGACAGGATTGAGGCTATCTTTACGAATATCAAAGAGAAATGGGAAGCCATTAAAACAGCCATTCGTGACCGCGTTGAAGATATTTTAACCAACAACAAAGAGAAATGGGAAGAAATCAAGACAGCGATTGCCACCAAGATCGCATCTATCGTGACCGACGTTACCACAAAGTGGGAGTCAATCAAAACGGTCATCACGACAAAGGTTGGCGAAATCGCCACAGCCGTATCTACTAAGTGGGACGAAATCAAGACAGCAATCAGCACCAAGATGGGCGAAATGGTGACGAGCGTCACCACCAAAGTTGGCGAGATTCTTACCGCCATGACTTCGCCCTTTACCGGCATCTATGAAAAATTCAAAGAGTTTGGCACAGGGGCCGCACAAGGGCTCATAGATGGCATTGGCGGCATGATCGGCGCGGCGCAGGACAAAGTTACGGAACTCGGCAACCTAGCGGCGCAGGCACTTGGCATAAGCCTCGAATCGCAATCTCCATCGCGCCGCTTCCACCGTTATGGCTCCTGGGCCGGTGAAGGCTTTGTGAATGGTATAAACGGTTGGATTACGAAGGCTCGCGAAAAGGCTGCGGAGATAGCAACCGTGGCCGCGCAAGCAGCGCAAACCGTCATGGGCATGGTATCACCGCCCATACAAAGTGCCATGCAAAGCGTATCAAACTTGATCTTGCCCAACACGCCAATATCACAAGGTCAGTCAGCACAGACTCCTGTCGTGGATGCACTCAGTAAATATTTATCGTTCACGCGCTCAAGTGGCGATTGGGCCAACGATTTTCTTACCCACTTGCCCGCCATGCTCAAAGACCCACTCAAAAATTATTTTGAATTTGCAGACCGCACAGGTGACGCCAAAAATGATTGGCTTACCCATCTACCCACGCAAATACGCAATGTAGTCAGGGAGATAGGTCAAGAAATTGCAACCAATCAAAAAGGTGGCTTTAACGTCTATGTGCAAAGCACAGGTGACGCTGTGAAAGATATTCGCAACGCCGTCGAACTATATGCGCTCACCTATGGCGCGGCTTAGACGCTGATCGATAAATCGACATCTATTGCATAGCCATCGCAGGCTGCGCGCGTTAATGTAAGGAGATTTCACTATGTCAAAAGGCAATACTTTTGAAAACGACCTCTTGCTTCTGATTTTCAATGGCACGGCGATAGCAAACGTTGCCGACAATGCGTCGTCGGGGCCGCTGACGAATCTCTATGTTTCGCTGCACACCGCAGACGTAGGAGAGGCGGGTACCCAAACGACCAACGAAGCGACCTACACCAGCTATGCACGCGTGGCCGTGGCGCGCAGTGGCGTGGGTTGGACAGTGGCAACAAATACCGTTACCAACGCGGCGGCTGTCGTCTTTCCCGCTTGCACCGGCGGCAGTAACACCATCACCCACTTTGCGATTGGCACCGCATTGAGCGGCACAGGCAAAGTGCTTTACAAGGGCGCGCTTGCCGTGTCGCTGGCTGTTTCGGTAGACATTCAGCCGCGCTTTGTTTCTGGAGATATTGACGGCACTGAGGATTAGGCATGTCCACGCTTACACTACAGCCAGACGCAACGGCAGGTGTTGATACCTTCATACGCTCCACTGGCGGCACGTCCAATTTCGGCGTAGCCACAACGATGGAGGCGGGGGTCAACACAGGCACGGGCGCAACGTCAAAGAGCCTGATTCAGTTCGACCTTTCCGCGCTTCCGAGTACCGCCATCATTGTGTCGGCGACATTAACCCTGACATCGGTCTCCGAATTGTCAACCACAGATTTCGACGTGTCGGCGCATCGCAGTTTGGTTGCCTGGTTTGAGGGTCTACAGACGGCTGGAGCGCCCACTGGGGGTCAAGACGGCAGCACGTGGAATCTTCGCAATGCCAACGGCTCGCTGGCTTGGGCTGGTGGGGCTGGCGGTGCATCAGGCTCGGATTATGTGGCAACGGCAACCGCCACAACGCTGATCACAGAAGCCACGCCAGACACAGCCTACGACTGGAATGTGGCCGCCGATGTCCAGAATTTTGTTAATGGAACGTACACGAATCTAGGCTGGTGGATGCTGGGCGTGGCAGGCACGGACACGCGCAAAACATTTCACTCGTCCGACAGTACCACCGCCCTGTCGCGACCACAGATAGTGGTCGTGTATGAAGATCACATTGCGGGAACATTCGCGGGTGTCGCCGCCTTTAGCGGCGCGCTGACAAGCACTACCATATCAGGTGAATTCGCGGGTGTCGCCGCCTTTAGCGGCGCGATGAAGGCAGACGGATTCATGGCGGGCGCGTTCGCGGGTGTTGCCGCGCTAACTGGCTTGATGCCTGTGCAGGAAATGGCGGGCAGCTTTGCAGGCGTCGCGGCGTTTACCGGCGGGGGGCGTGCGGTCTTACTGCCCCGAGTGCCGATCTGGAAAGCGATTGTAGCAGGCGTCGAATACTCTCTGAGCGGCGGCAATCCCTTTCACCGCTTGCAAACTACCGGCATAGGCATCGCCAACATTCGTAATATCAAGCAACGTGGCCCTTACCAGGACGGCTCGACACGCCGCGACTTTCGTCTTGACGAAAGATTTATGAATCTCGTTTTCCTGTTGCAGGGGGCCACACGCGCGCAAGCGGATACCTACCGCGACGCGCTCATTGAAATTTTCAAGCCGTTAACAAATACACCTTGCCAAATCAATGTCACGCGTGACGATGGCGTCATCAAGCAAATTGACGCCTATGCAGTGGGTGTACTGGATTTCCCAGAAACAGAAAGCGAACGCTTCGCAGCAACGCAGCGCGTCGCCGTGCAGTTGGAGGCACCCAACCCGATATGGTACGGGCCTGAGCTTCAAAACTTGGGTTTTACAAGTGTTTTGGGCGGCACCGCAGGCTTTAAGATTCCGATCATGATTCCGTGGGCGCAGCAAGTTGGCGAGTATATCAACGTTACAGAGTCTTTTTACTACGAGGGCAACTGGAAAGAATACCCGGTGATCGTCATCACCGGCCCTGCGATTGACGCCAAGATTACCAACTTGACTACCAACGAAAAGATTGACTTTACCGGATACACCATTGCGGCGGGCGACACACGCACCGTCGATCTTAGGTTTGGCACAAAGACAGTTAAAAACGCGGCGGGTGTCCTCAAGAATAGTGAATTGACCGCCGACAGCAATCTGGGTACGTTTCATCTAGCGCCAAGCCCAGAGGCATCGGGCGGCATCAACGACATTCAGGTTGAGATACTGAGCGGAGGCACAACCGCAACACGGGTCTCACTTCAGTACTACAATCGGTACATTCATTTGTAAGTAAAGCGAGGGGGTGTAATTTGGCGGAAAATTCTATTGGATGGACTACAAACGGGGTTGGGGATGGCATTAACTCTGGCTATACGATGGCGCAATTTACCGAATGGCAGCGCATGTTGTTCGCCGGTTTTACGGGTGCTGACCTTAGTGGCGTCTCGCCGGACTACCTCAATGAGATTGCCGTAACTGGAACAAGTTCACCTGTGGCCGTCAATACGGGCGGTGCGCTCGCCTACGGTTTCCCTTATTTCAACACAGCCTCGGTCAACGTCGTTGTGCCAACGCCCAGCACATTAACGCGCATTGACCGCATTGTTTTGGAAGTGAATTGGACGGCGCAGACGGCACGTATTGCGCGCGTGGCGGGGAGCGAGGGCGGCGTTGCAGCCGTCATTACCCAGACCGCGGGCACGACTTGGCACGTAAAATTAGCCCAGGCCAGCATCACGACCGGTGGTGTCATCACCGTTACGGATGAGCGCGAGTGGCTAACTACTGTCGGCGATGGATCAATTGTCACAGAAAAGTTGGCAACCAATGCTGTGACTACGGCGAAAATCACAGACAACAACATTACATTGGCAAAAATGGCAGACAATAGCGTGGGCACGGCTGAACTGGTTGACCTCAACGTGACCACTACAAAAATCGCCAATAGTAACGTGACGCTGGCTAAGTTGGCATCCGACGTAAAAATCGGGCCTACTGTGATGTATATCCCGATTGTTGCATACAATGCCAATCCGGGGGCGGGCGGCGGAATCAACGTCACTTCTGCGTCTTATGTCGAATTGTATCCCCAGATCGAGATAACAAAGGAACACTTTCCGTCAACATGCACAATGAAACTTGTTGCTCTCATTACTGCTGGCACTACGAATCTAAAGTCTATTGATTTGTACAACAAAACAACAAGCGCGACGGTGACTGGCAGTGAAGTAACGTCGTCGTCTTCTACGGCAATTCAACAACTTAAGTCTGGGGACATTCGTGCCAATCTAACCGCGGGGGCCAATCGCTATACCGCACGCATGAAAAAGGCATCTGGCAATTTTTCTATTCATGCCATTTATTTGCTGGTCGAATGGTAAACTATGGCTGTTGAGTACGAGATTAGCGTCATGGATCGCACGGGAGCCGAGCAATACCGGCTCACAGGAAGCGCAGAGCAAGACACTACCGCCCGCAATAATGGCGGTTATTTGTCTTTGGAGTACACCAAAGACATTAACGCGCCAGGTCTGTTGACCTTTGACGTAGATGCAGGTCATGATGTCATTGGAAACATTGAATTGGATTGGCAGATAGAAGTATTGCGCCGCGACTTGGCAGAGGGTATCGGCTGGTATGTGGACTTTGGCGGCTTGTGGCGGGCGCAACGGCGACAGACTGACCGCGAGGGACGTCGTACCTGGCGCGGCTTTTGTCCCGGCTATTTGCATTTCTTGACGCGCAGCAGCATACTTTATCCCGCTGACACGACGAACCGTGATTCGTTTAGTAACGGCAAAGCTGAGACGATTTCTAAATTTCTTGTCACCTATAACGCAACCGTCGCAGGGACGACAGCGGATGGTCGAGACCGAGCCGTTGACAGTTGGGGCGCAAACATTTCCATACAGGCAGACGCTTTGTCGGGCAACTCATTTGACTACAAATGTTCGCGTATGAATTTGTTGCGCGCCTTGCAAGAAGTGGCGTTGCTCGGCGGTGGGGACTTTGACCTAATTAGGACAGCCGCGCAAGCCTGGGAGTTTCGTTGGTATGCTGGGCAGCGCGGCACTGACCGCCGCACCACGCTCGTTTTTTCTCTGTTGTATGGAAACATGGAAAATCCAGACCTGTATGAGAATTATATTGATTACCCCACCGTGGCCGTTGTTGCCGGGCAAGGCGTTGAATACGCACGTCAAATCGAAATCCGTACAGCGAGTGACCATAACAGCCTTTATCGCAGTAGTGAGGCGTATGTGGACGCCCGCAGTTACTCTACTGTCGCGGGACTGCAAGCGCACGGTGATCTGTGGCTCGCTGAACAGCGGCAAAACCGTGTTCAGCTAAACTTTGACCCGGTGCAGACTGAGGCCTACAACTATGGGCTACAATATTTTCATGGCGACATTTTTACCGCACGCTA
>Ga0163153_10006249_pt1 | contig 13535 bp, 11 predicted proteins | sample OliLakLV19MP6IB1_FD_148629 | JGI IMG/M metagenome (GOLD analysis project Ga0163153, IMG submission 148629) | Freshwater microbial mat bacterial communities from Lake Vanda, McMurdo Dry Valleys, Antarctica - Oligotrophic Lake LV.19.MP6.IB-1 | ecosystem: Environmental > Aquatic > Freshwater >... | reverse complement strand
ATTTAAGACGTGAGCGCCTTAAGAATGCCGGCACTGCACCCCACTCATCTTCCTCTTCAGTCACTTCCAATTTCTTTACTTCTGGTTCAGGAGCAACAGGTGTTTGAGGTGCGACCTGCTGTCTTGGCTGGCTTGGCAGTGCGTTGTAGATTTTACCCTCATCTTCACGGTCATTTCGAACGAGCTCTTTTGCATCGGTTCCGAAAAGTGTCTTGCGTGCCTGAGCTTCAGGGAAGCTCGATGCAATTACAGTAATTTTAATCTCACCTTTTTTGAGTTTTTCATCCCGGACTGTACCAAAAATAATACGAGCGTTTGCATCGACAGATTCAGTGATCACTTTCGCTGCATCTTGGATTTCAAACATTGTAAGGTCGTCGCCTCCGGCAATAGAGAAGAGCACTCCTTTTGCACCATTGATCGAAACTTCGAGGAGAGGGGAATTAATCGCCATCCGCGCTGCTTCTTCTGCTCGCTTTTCACCTGAGGCATAGCCAATACCCATGAGTGCAGGCCCTGCATTGTGCATGATTGCACGAATATCGGCAAAGTCGATATTAATCACACCTGGAGTCGTAATGAGGTCTGAGATGCCTTCTACAGCTGACTTCAAGATATCATCACACATTGAAAATGCGTTCTTTGCTGTAGTCTCTTTACTGATAGTTGAGAGGAGACGGTCGTTTGGTATGACGATGATCGCATCCACTGCCTGACGGAGCTCGTCGAGTCCTGCATCAGCAAGACTCATACGTTGCTGGCCTTCAAAGAAGAAAGGTTTAGTCACAACAGCCACAGTCAATGCACCCATTTCTTTTGCAATACGAGCGACAATCGGAGAGGCACCAGTTCCAGTCCCACCACCGAGACCACCTGCAATAAAGACCATGTCAGCACCTTTGACTGCTTCTTGGATTTCTTCTTTTGTCTCTTCGACAGCACGCTTTCCGAGCTCAGGGTTCATACCGGTACCGAGACCACGAGTGAGGTTTTTTCCAATGTGAATTTTCTTTTTAGAAAGGGAATGATGAAGGTCCTGTGCATCTGTGTTTACAGAAATAAAATCCACTCCTTTGACTTTGGAGTTGATCATGTGGTTTAGGGCGTTCTTTCCAGAACCACCGACACCAATCACTTTAATTCGAGCGAAGGCTTCCACCTCGGGTTTTATTTGCGGCATATAATTTATGTTGAATTAGTCTTACAGAACTTCCACATCTGGCCCATTTCGTTGTCAGACTTTAAAAAATAATTCTCACCGTACAACGAGTACGGCTCGAATTATTTTTCTTGTCTTCCTAGAACTGTGCTCAGATCTGAAAGTTATTCTTTATGAAAAGTGCGTGTATACGGGTGCTGTCAAAATGCCCCCATATAATATCAGATATTTGAGAAAATAAAAACAATTGACACAGAAGAAGGTAATATGCTGTAATAAAAGGCAGATGTAGTACAATTCCCTGATTGGAGAAAGTTGAATGATTAGAGATCGTTTTTTAGAGAATGTTGAGGGTCTGTCCCTTGACCGTCGTGAGGACGTGATTCGGGATTTAAGTCTTGAGCCTCAACGAGGCGTTGTTTATGAGGGTGGTTTAACCGTCTTCTTACCCAGGGTACCCAAGGAGGCACAAAAGAAAAAAAAGCGGGAGCCTGAACTGGCTCTGGCTGATTCGACTGCCGGCGATCAAATCTGGCAAAAGCTGACTCCAGTTCAGAGGATCATCGTGGCGGGTGTTGCTAAGGGTAAAGGGTGGAATGAGCTCGCTGAGGAGCTCTCGGATAAATTTCACAGGGTTCATCCTGACGACATCGGTCTCGCATACCAGTGCGCAGGCGACATTGCTAAAGCAATCACTATCTGTTGATGGTGTAACATTCTTCATTCTTTGAGAAGTTTTCTCAATAGAACTAGGCCGACCATGCAATGTGTCGGCTTTTTTTAATCAAAATTCCCCTAGGGTTACCCTAAGGGAAAAACCTTGTACCATATACAGGGGTTTTTTTTAGGCTAAAACAATTTTTGAATATAAAATTGTTCGCCTGATCTAAGGTAAAAATTGCTTTAACCAGCCGAATACTTTTTTGAATGCATCGTGCGTAGTGCTCTTGATGCCGATAGCGTGCTGAGTGTCCTTTGAAAAGCCGACCATACACAGACCATACGCTACAGACCAAGTGGAGTCGCCGATACGGCTCTTTTCACCAAGGTTTATCTGAGCAATTTTTGAAGGTAGTTTAAGGCTTGCTTTTGCAAAGTCTTCTATAGAACCGATACCAGAACCTCCTCCTGAAATAAAGATTCCTCCCGGAAGCATGCCATTTCGCCCTATTTTCTTCAGGTGTGCTTCGATCAGTTCAAACATGTCTGAAAGACGAGCGTTTACGATCTCATCGAGTTTCTTGCGAGAGACACTTGTCTGAGTGACCACACCTATTTTGATATTTTCTGCTTCTTCGATCGGGACTTTGAGTCCGAGTGCAATGTCATGCGTAATATCAGTCGAGCCGATTGGGAAGACTTCTAACGAAATCGGTATGTTATTTTCATATACCACCAGAGAAATAGTCTCGGCTCCGATATTTGCTAGCACACAACCGGCGATTTTTTGCGCTTTGGTGAGTGTAACTACACTTGCGGCAATTGGGGATGCGAGCACGTCAATCACTTCAATACCTGCACGGTCCACTGCATGCATAAGGTCTGCGAGATGAGGTTCGAGGCAGGTGATAAAGAGCATCTTTGCTTCGAGTTTTGACCCGCGCATCCCAAGTGGCCTATTGCCGAGTACTGTCTTGCTATCGATTTTGTATGAGACGGGGATTGCATGAAGGATACGTCTGTTTTGTATAAGTGCCTGGGGGATCTCTGCTTCAGAAGCATCATTTACTTTTGAAAGATCAAGCTCGCTAATCTCGAGGTCGGCACGGCTCACAACAGTCTGTCCAATAGAAATAACACCAGAGAGCCCCACACCGCCCACCGAGATGTATGCACGCTTAATAGAAACACTCGACGTTTTTTCCGCTTGAGCCACCGCAAGAGCTACACTTTCTGTCACATCTTCGGTGTTGATGATGTAGCCATGACGAAGACCTTTTGATTCAGCAATACCCGTACCTAAGATACGAGGAATATTTTTACCATTTTCATTAAACAGCTCAGTTACCACCACTTTGACTTGGTAGGTTCCGATGTCTATTCCCGTTATAATATTTCGTGCCATTGAGTGTAATAGAGGTCCGTAAAATTACTTCATCTGCGTTGTTGGAATACAAAAAATAATTTCCGCCGTACAACGAGTACGTCTCCAATTATTTTTCTTGTCCGCCTAGCATCTAAAGCAATTTTCAAACCTTAAACTTATGCAGAATCCTAAAGAGAGGGGATTTGAGGAGGAAAAATTTATACACCGAACTGAGCGCGGATTTTTTCTTCTGCTTTCTCCATTGTACTACTATGGTCCATTCCTTTCAAATGGTATAAACCGTGGATAAATAAAAATGCAATAAAATTTGAGTATGTTCGGTCAAAACTCTTTGCTTCGCGTTTTGCACGAGCTGGTGTAATAAAAATCTCACCGGTTTTTTTGTCGAGCGGAAAAGAAAGCACGTTTGCTGACTTGTGTTTGTCTCGGTATTGAATGTTCAGTTTTTTTGAACGTCGTTCACCTATAAAAACCAAAGAGAGTTCATAGTTTTTACCCATGACTGCATCTTTCATTTGAACAAAAGGTAGGCTCGGAAGCCTACCTTTTGTTTTATTGACGATGGTGAGAGATTCACTATCCATTTTGTTTATTTTCGGTTTTGACCGCGTGAGGTATCAGCGAGTTTGCCCAGCTTAATCTGTTCCTGAATGTGCTCTCGTCTCTCAATAGCTTTCAGAGTCTTTTTCTGTCGAACGTATGGAGAGAGTTTGCGAGTCGCATAGCGGAGGCTTCGAACTCGGGGTAGGATCCCTGCACCCTGCACACGCTTAGTAAACCGTCGGAGGATCGCGAGGTTATTTTCGTTGTTATTTTTAACTACTTCTGCGTTGATTGCCATAGTGGGGTTATATTAGCATATCTCTTAGTTTCTTTCAATAGCCTGGTTCGAGCTATGCTTCGAGCCCGTTTTTCTCTTCCCATCACTCCTCCCAAGGTCCCTCAAATGCTTCGCAAGATCTCTTGTGTGGATTGTCACCTGTTCTCGAGTATCAACTGAACGCACCACAATAGTACTCTCGATCGCTTCTTTTTGTCCCATGATGAGGATGTGAGACACTCCTAAATATTCTGCAGAAGAAATCTGTCCTGTAATATTTTCTTTGGTGAGCGAGTGGTACACGGGTATCTTTTCTTTACGGAGGAGTTCGATAATATTGAGCATCTGAAGCTTTGCATGGTTTCCGAGCTGAACAACATAAAATTGGGGAGGAGTAAACTTTGTCGTGTCAGTTTTCATTTCAGAGGTCTTCTTGTGGTACATAACGGTCGCTCCGCATGAGGGGAATTCTTTCTTGTACCCTACCTTTTTTCCAAGGTAATTGTATCTTCCGCCATATGCCAGAAGCTCAGATTCTTCTCCTTTTTTTGTCTCTATTGTTTTTCGAATCTCAAACTGAGTATGGGAAGAAGAACCTTTAGCAGGAAGTAAGTTGTGTGCAATACGGTAAGGAATATCAAAACTTTCTAAGAACTCAAGTACCTCTTTGAAATGCTCCCGACTCAATTCTGAAAGCGCATTCATTGACTTTGGAGCGTTTGCGACAAAAGACTCGAGATGAATTTCTGTATTTTGGACAATCGAAAAAATATCATTCTTAAATTTATGTCGATCTGCCGCGGGCAAAAGGTGCATATTTTTCTTGAAATACACAATCAACTCTCGCTCAAACTTTGCAAATGATTCTTTTTCTCCTGTTGAATTGATATCGACACACATGTTCTCGTGACCTTCGTCAGAAAGGATCGCCCATGCAGTCTTTAAGATGAGTGCTTCCGCCACCGCTTTCGGACTGTTTATAACTTCCAATCCACAGACCTCGATATTTAGTTTCTTCTTCTGTCCGCTTCCAGGGAAGGGCTTTTTGAAGTAAAAAAGAGCAGGCTGAGTGATATCGCCAAAAGAAGATTCGTTGAAAAAGTTTAGGAGTGCGATGCGCTCCTCTGAGAGAAGTGTGTACACATCCAATTCTTTCAATGCTTTTGCTTTCACACGATCTCCCTGCGTGATATGAGGGGCTACGATACTCGTAAAACCATAGTGGTGAGCAATAACACCTGTCGGGTCGACTTCTTTCTGAATGAATTTCGGTGTTGATTCTGTCGTTTTTTTCTCTACCTTTTTCTCGGCAGTTTTCTCTATTGTTTTTTCTGGCATATATTTTTATTGATTTAAGCTACCGGGCAGTATCTTGATACGATTAAACGGATACAGTTGGATCAAAGGTTTGCCGATAATATCTATGACAGGAAGCGGACCCCAGCTTCGCGAGTCGTAGCTTCCGGCTCTGTTGTCTCCCATAACAAAATATTCGCTCGAAGTGAGTGTGTAGTTTACGGTGTCCGATTTTGGAAATTTGACAAAGGACTCATCAAGAGTAAAGCCTTTTGGGTTTTCTTTGTTTATAATCGTCACTGTGCCGTCTTTGATATCCACTGTTTCTCCTGGAAGTCCGATAATGCGCTTGATAAAATCGCGAGAGGTATCTTCAGGGAATTTCATGACAATTACATCATCTCTCTTTGGTGGGTTAAAACGGTAAGAGATTTTGTCGATCACGAGATAATGACCTGTCTCAAAAGTGGGGGACATGGAAGTGCCTGAGACAATGTACGGCTCTGCGACAAACTTTCGGAACGGATAAATGATGAAGACAGCAATGATAACGAATGTGAGGAGCTCGCGAAGAAAAGAAAACCCTCGCACTGGCTTTTTTTCTATAAATCCTGGTGTTTGGAGTTGATCCATTTGTTCTCTATTGTAGAGTACAACACTATATTGACACAAGCTATTTTGACGTGGTGATGTGGATAGGAGTGATTGGCGATGTTTCTGTGTAAAAAATACACTGTGCTATAATGTCTTTCATGAATTATCTCATCGTAGGTCTCGGGAATCCGGGCAGGGAATATAAAAACACGCGCCATAATGCGGGTGTAATGGTACTCGAAGCAGTGCGAATTGCCTGGGACTTTTCTGAGTGGAACAAGGACACGATGAGTAATTCCTTGCTTTCAAAAGGCACAATATGTGAAGAGCCTGTGACTTTCATGTTCCCGCAGACTTTCATGAATCTTTCGGGAACTGCAGTCCGGCATTTTACAGACATGACGTACACAGAAAAGCTTGTAGTTATGTACGACGACTTAGATATTCCGCTCGGTCAGATCAAGATGTCTTTTGACCGTTCTTCTGGAGGGCACAACGGTGTGCAGTCGATTATCGACGTACTCGGTGGAAGCGACTTTGCTCGCATTCGGATCGGGATAGGCAATATTGAAGACGACATTCGCGAGCATGTCGGGGTGCTTGATGCATTTTCTGATGAAGAAAAAAAAGTGATTGAAAGTCAGAGTAAAAAAGTGAGAGAAGTGCTCACAATTTTTTTCACAGAAGGAAAAGAAAAAGCGATGACTCTTGCAAACACAAATCTCGAATAAGTTTAAATCTCCCCTAATGTTGGACATAGGTTGTCAAGTATTGCAAAAATTCCCCTGTACCAGGTACAGGGGAATTTTCTTATCTCATATCTCTTGTCTCTAATATCTACTCTGTCTTTTTGCTCGGATCCACAAATGAGAGCGTCATCTTTTGTTCCTTTGGATCAAAGAGTGAGATCTTAAATGTATATCGCTTGCCGAGCTCGAGCTTGCTCCGGAGTATTTCTTCTGAGCCAAACTCAGAGATATGCACGAGTCCTGCAATACCTTCCTCGATCGATGCGAGCGCGCCGTGCTTATTGAACTTGATTACGACAGCCTCGACAACCTGGTCTTTTTTATATTTATCAAGAGCGTTTGCCCATGGGTTTTCCTTGAGTGCTTTGATAGAAAGAGAAATCTTGCCGTCTTTGATTTCAATAATCTTTACTTTTATTTTTTCTCCAACTCGGAAGAGTGTTCGAGGGTTATCTACAAGTGCCCAGTCGATTTCTGAAATATGCACGAGTCCTTCCAAACCGTCTTCAATCTTTATGAATACTCCAAAGTCCACCATACCAGTTACTTCACCTGTCACTACATCGTTCAACTGGTATTTACCAATAATATGATCTTTGTTCTTTTCTGTTGGATTTTTCTCTGAGAAGATAAGTTTACCTTCTTTTGGTGCTGCACCGATAATCGCAACTGAAATCTTTGTACCAATAAGCTTTCGTAGTTCGCTTAAAATCGCATCTTTGTCGCCATCTGCTACCCGCGGGTAGTGCTCAGTCTTGAGCTGAGATGCCGGAAGGAATCCAGAAATACCTTGCCAAGCGAGGATAAGGCCTCCTTTATTTGCATCCTGAACAGGGATCTCGAAAACTTTTTTGTCTCGGATCGCGTCTTCTGCTTCACTCCAAATCAAAGCCTGGCGAGCTTCTTTGAGAGAAATTTCGAAGTAACCTTCTTTGTTTGAAATTGAAACTACTTTACCAGCGACTGTGTCTCCAATATTGATTTTCTTGATAATATCTCGAGCGCTCATGAACTCGCGTCCAAAGATAATACCAGTACCAAATGGAGTAACATCGATGTATACCGCGTTCTTGTCGATGCCAATCACTGTACCTTCTACAATGTCATCGATTGAAGGGGGAGTGGCACTCTTTTCTAGAAGCCCATCCATAATGGTCGCTTGTTTTGAAACCTCTTCTTCTACTGATACCTCTACGTCTTTCTTGTCTACATTTTCATCTAACTCTGTGTCTGTTTTAGGCATGTGTTGTAGGGAGAGGAGGCCCCTACATCAACCCGTCAGGTTGATGTAGGAGTTTAACTCCTTTTCGACTCCGAAAAATAATCAACCGAATAATTAATCCGTATCAACCTCACTAGTATACAGAAAAAGACTGGCTTTGCAACCAGTTTACGAAGTCTTGAAATCTACGAATCTATTAACAGTATAAGACTTTAGGTGTTATATGAGAGGTAGGAGACATTCACATGCAACCTGGAACTTTCACGTGTGGATGCCTTGCAGTCATCGTACTCCTTAGTTTAGTAATTTTAATGGTTGGTTGGTTCGACACTAAGGTTCGATAGAATGAATTTCCCCTATGTCCAACATAAAGGAAGAAAAATAATGAATGCCCGTGGCGAAAATGCGGGCATTTTTGTATGTAAAACTTTTTTTTGGTATAATGCCGGAATGATTATCACATACCACGGCGTAGATTTTATTAAAGTACAATTCGGCGACACAGTTCTTGCGGTCAACCCTGTATCAAAAGATTCAAAAATTAAAAGCTCTCGTTTTGGAGCGGACATTACCCTCATTTCTTCAAAGGACGTTGAGCACAACGGCGCTGACGTCACTTCTCGTGGAGACAAGGCTTCTTTTGTCATCGATGGTCCAGGGGAATATGAAGTATCGGGTATTTTTATTAAAGGATTTCTTTCAAAAACTCAATATGGTGTCCAGAATCCTATTGGGGACAAGGAGGGTGTGGACCATATCAATACTATCTATACAGTGGCAATGGAGGGAATGAATCTTTGCTTTCTCGGAGCTTTTTCCGAAGAGGCTATCCCAATGTCTGCAAAAAGTGCAAATGAGAATATCGATATTCTTTTTGTTCCGGTGGGTGGAGACGGTGTACTCGACCCTGCTCATGCACAAAAAATTGCAGTGCAGTTTGAGCCGAAGATTATCATCCCGACACATTGGGAAGGTGTGGGGAGCAAAGATGCACTAAAAATCTTTTTGAAGGAAGCGGGAGCAGAAGGAGTGAAGCCTGTAGACAAACTGACGATCAAACGGAAGGACATTGAGAGTAAAGAGAGTGAAGTAGTGGTTCTTGTTTCATCGAATTAAATAAATTAAAGAGATAAGAGACATGAGGTATGAAAATATTTTTTTGGATTTATTTCGAATCTCCAGTCTCTAATCTCATATCTCTACAGCTTATGTTTATTTTACTAGAAAAATTACGAACCCAATCTTCTCGAGCCCAGCGAACATTTATTGCGTTTTGCATTTCGCTTTTGGTTACAGGTCTTATCTTTGTAATGTGGATCACGACAGATAAAAACACTAAAAACCTGCCTGAAAGTGCCTCTGTGGCTCAGGAACGTGCCTCAAACACGCCTACTGACAACCTCGTCAAAAATGTCCGGGATATGTGGGGGAGCCTCATCGGAGCTAGCGCAGAGCTTACTTCTACAATCAAAAATGCAGATTTTTCATCGACTGTTGACTATACCTCTTCCTCCACTCCTCAATAAAAACAGGATTCACTCAATTCAAAACTTATGTATGCTTTTCGCGCCCCCGCAAGGTCTGAGCATGGTCTTGTCAAGGCACCCCGTTCTTGACAAGTCAGACCTGAGGACAGCCGAGAACCCCGCAAGGGGTTTGAGGGAGGCAAGAAAAATATACATAAGTTTTGAACGGTGCGGATAGACTATCTTCCTATTTTTGATATACTACTTTTAATAATTTATGGTAAAGAAAAAAGATACAGATGTCGCGGTAGCATTACTTCCCGAAGAGAGAGCAAATGTTGTTGCACGAGAAATCACCACGGAAATGCGCGAGTCTTTTATCGACTATGCGATGTCTGTTATTACAGACCGAGCACTTCCAAACGTCCGCGACGGTTTAAAACCGGTGCATCGCCGTATTCTGTACGCGATGAATGCAATGGGACTTTCCTCTGGAGCAAAAGCTCGAAAGTCTGCTGCGGTAGTGGGAGAGGTGCTCGGTAACTATCACCCGCACGGAGACGTTGCGGTGTATGACTCGATGGTGGGTATGGCTCAGGACTTTAAGATGCGATACCCGCATATTATTGGTCAGGGTAACTTTGGTTGTTTTACAAAAGATACAGAAGTAGAACTTGCAGATGGACGAACGCTTTCTTTCGAGGAACTTATTAATGAAGAGATTTCCGGAAAAGAAAATTACACATATACGGTTGATGTTAAAGGTCTTATTAAGATTGCAAAAATCATAAAGCCTCGCCTGACAATTAAAGACGCGGAGATTATGAAAATTGTCCTTGATAATGGGAAGGAGATTAGATGTACATTGAATCATAAATTTATGCTTCGAGATGGGGAATATATGGAAGCACAGGATCTTCGACCAGGGAATTCTCTTATGCCACTCTATAAGCGGATGTCAGTGGCAGAAGATACAAAACCAGCTTTAGTTGGGTATCCTCTTGTTTATCAACCTACAAATAAAGATTGGGTTTTTGCGCACCATCTTGCAGATGCGCACAATATAAAAAGTGGAAAGTATCCTCTCTCTGCTGGACGAGTAAGACATCATATAGATTTCAATAAATTAAATGCACATCCAAACAATATCCAAAGAATGGATTGGAAAGAGCATTGGATGATGCATGCGAATCTTTCTGGAGATCGTCATAAGAATGATCCTGAATATGTAGAGAAGTTAAAACAAGGAAGAGATGCGTATTGGTCAGTCCCAGAAAACCGCAAAGCACACGGAGATCTTTTGTCTGCTCGAAATGTAAAAAACTGGCAGAATGAGGAGTACGCATTAAAGATGAAGGAGACTTTGAGTCGAGTAAATAAAGAGTACCATCAAAATCATCCCGAAATGAAAGAGATTTTAAGTAAACGTATTACAAAAACTCTGGAAAGATTGTGGCAAGACCCTGCATATCGTGCATCGATGCGTGAGAATATTATTAAGGGTAATAAGAATCACACAACAAATCAGACGGGTAAAAAGAAATTTCTTGCTATTTGCAAGAGAGTGATTGAAGAAGAAGGTCTCATTGATGCTCTTTTGTATGAAAAGTATAGAAATGTAGTATACACATACGGCAAAGCACCGACATGGGAGGTTGCATTTCCAAAATACTATAAGAACCAAGAAATCTTTAAAGTCAAAGAAGATGCTTTTAATAACCATAAGGTAAAAAGTATTGAGTTTTTGAATGAGAAAGAGGATGTGTACGACTTGACGATTGACGGTACCCACAACTTTGCCTTGGCGGCGGGTGTGTTTGTACACAACTCAATCGATGGGGACTCTGCTGCGGCGATGCGATATACCGAAGCAAAGATGTCTAAATTTGCAGCTGAAATGATGCGAGACATTGAAAAAGAGACGGTTAATTTCGTGCCCAACTATGACGGTACAAAAAAAGAGCCGTCAGTGCTTCCAACCGCGGTTCCAAACCTTCTCCTGAACGGCACCCTCGGTATTGCAGTGGGAATGGCGACCAACATTCCTCCTCACAATCTTATTGAACTTGCAGATGCGGTTCTCCACCTCGTCGACAATAAAGAAGCAACAACTGAAGACCTCCTTCAGTTCGTAAAAGGTCCAGACTTTCCGACTGGAGGCGTAGCATTTAACCAAAAAGATATTGCACACGCATATGCAACGGGAAAAGGAGGTGTTGTGGTGCGTGGCGAGGCTGAAATTTCTGAAAACAAAGCGGGGCAGTTTCAGATTATTGTGACCTCGATCCCGTATCGAGTGAACAAGTCAGATCTTCTAATCCGCATCGCCGACCTCTGGAGAGAAAAAAAGATCGAAGGGATCAAAGCGGTCCGCGATGAATCTGCAAAAGATATTCGAATCGTAATCGAACTCAAAGGGGGATCGCACCCTCAGAACGTCCTAAACCTTCTGTACAAACACACTCAGCTTGAAGATGCATTCCACTTCAATATGGTGGCACTCGTCGACGGTATTCCACAAACGCTTTCACTCAAGGGAATTCTACAAGAATTCGTTTCTCATCGAATAGAGGTGATCAAACGTCGAACTGAATACGACCTTAAGAAAGCACTTGAACGTGAGCATATTTTGCTCGGACTCAAGATTGCGCTTGACCATATTGACCAAATCATCAAGATTATACGTGCTTCGAAAGATGTGCCGACTGCACATACAGCGCTCATGAAAGAGTTCAAGTTTTCAGCAATCCAGGCGAGTGCGATCCTTGAAATGAAGCTTTCTCGTCTCGCAGGCCTTGAGAGAAAGAAAATAGAAGAGGAATTGAAAGCAATTCAGGACTTGATCGTTTCTTTAAAGCTCATTTTGGCAAACCCAAAGAAAATCCTGAGTATTATTAAAGATGAAATGACAGAAATCAAAGACAAGTTTGGAGACAAGCGTCGTACACGTATTATGAAAGGTGGTGTGCAGGTGCTCTCTGTCGAAGACTTGATTCCTGACGAAGAAAACGCACTCGTACTCACTTCAGGTGGGTACATCAAGCGCACAAACCCAGACGAATTCCGCCGACAAAAAAGAGGTGGAGTAGGAGTAGTTGACCTCGATACAAAAGACGAAGACTTTGTGACGACCCTCCTTATTACCTCTACTCATGCAGACTTGCTCTTCTTTACCAATAAAGGTAAGGCGTACCAGACAAAAATGTATGACATTCCCGAGGGTCGCCGAGCTACAAAAGGGAAGTCAGTGATGAATTTCCTGCCACTTGTCGATGGAGAGAAAATTACCTCAATCCTTCCAATGCCAAAAGAAGTTAAAAAGTCAGATGGGTCACTCCTTATGGTGACGAAGCAAGGTGTCGCAAAGAAAGTCTCTACAGCAAGCTTCCATGACGTGCGCATTTCAGGGATAATCGCTATCAAGCTCGACAGTGGAGACGAGCTTATTTCCGCGTCTCTAACGAACCAGGGCGACAGTGCGATATTGGTTACTTCAAAGGGTCAGTCAATCCGCTTCTTTGAAAAAGATATCAGAGAGATGGGCCGTACAGCGATGGGTGTGCGCGGTATGAAGCTCTCCAAGGGAGATGAGATTATTTCTGCTCAGGTGATCAGTCGTGATGCCGATGACTCGACTCTTATGGTAATTTCTGCAAATGGATACGGCAAGCGAACTGACATTGACGAATACAAGATCCAGAACCGTGGCGGCTCAGGTATCAAGACTGCAAATGTGACTCCGAAAACGGGAAATATCATCGCTGCTCAAATGTTTACCAAAGAAACTGCAGAAATCGTGGCAATGTCAAAGAAAAGCCAGGTGATTCGAACTGATGCAAATGAAATTCCGGTACTAGGACGACAGACGCAAGGGGTACGAATCATGAAGCTACGTGATGGTGATAGTATTGCTTCGTTGATTTGTTTATAACTCCATATGCAAAATATGTTGTCCGTTATATACTATTGGTATGAAAAGCTCTCCTAAAAAAACACTCACAACAGATGAAAAATTCGACCACCTCACAGGTCTTGTAGAAGGTCTGATTGTTAATGTCAAAGATTTAACTCAGAAAGTTGGTGATGTAACTCAAAACCTAGGTAGTTTAACTCAGAAAGTTGGTGATGTAACTCAAAACCTAGGTAGTTTAACTCAGAAAGTTGGTGATGTAACTCAAAACC
>Ga0163153_10006247_pt1 | contig 13537 bp, 15 predicted proteins | sample OliLakLV19MP6IB1_FD_148629 | JGI IMG/M metagenome (GOLD analysis project Ga0163153, IMG submission 148629) | Freshwater microbial mat bacterial communities from Lake Vanda, McMurdo Dry Valleys, Antarctica - Oligotrophic Lake LV.19.MP6.IB-1 | ecosystem: Environmental > Aquatic > Freshwater >... | reverse complement strand
CGGAAAACGGTAACCCGGGTCCAATGCGTAAGCCGATAAGGCCAGTTGCAAACAGCGATCAATCGGTGCCTCTCTGACCTGATCGATCATCCGGGGTGCAATACGTTTTTGTAAATTTTTATCTTTCAGAATTGATGGTTCTATTAATCGAAGGGCGGTATTGCTCACCAAAATACTTGGATCAGAAAGTAGAGAAGTTAAAATTTCGATATCCAACCAACCCAGGCCTTCCAGCGTCCATAAAGCCTGGTTTCGGGAAATTTCATTAATTGTTTGATAGATCAGGTTGACCAGGGGTTTTATAGCTGCAGGGGCTCCCCGTTCTACCAATAATCGTTGAGCCATATCCCGCTGCCAACCATTGGGATGATTGATAAGACTTACCAAAGTATCTACCGGTGAGTTATAGACTTTTTTCAAAGGTTCTGGATTCCAGGATTCCGGAATTATTCGCCATATTCTACCATAGTTGATCGGTGCTACCAGTTTACGGGAAAGTGTTTGTTCCCGGAGGTAAGGGGTTACATAGGCACCATGCTGAATCAATCCGCGATACATATCTGCGATAACTAAAGACCCGTCGGGTGCAGCACAGAGATTTACCGGTCTAAAGCGTTCATCGGTGGAAGCCAGAAATTCAATACCGGGATGGGGATCATAAACTGTCAGGGTAAAACCGGATTCCTCGACTACATTGCGTTTGATCAGGTTGCCGGATGGTTCGCAGACAAAAACATTTTTCTGAAATGTTTTGGGAAACTGAATGGATCGCAACATCAGCGGGGCACAGGCTGCGGTAAATTCTAACAATTTCCCGGTTGAGTCCAGGGTTCCCGGAATATACCCTCGATTGACTGCGGGATTTGGCCGTATCGGATAAATTCTACGGTCAATCGTCAGGCCGTGGTCTATTCCGCTGGTAGGGGTATGGTTTTTATTGCGCGAAAGGTAATCAGGAGGTACCAGGTCTGCGTGTAATTGGGACCAATTATAATTGTAGTATAACCTGCCTTCATCATCGTGACAAATCCCCCATTGGCCCCTGAACTCCGTACTGTCACGGATCCATTGATTACCGGACCATTTATACCGCAGTCTGGATTTGGCAGAGTAATACCAATTGTCCATACCCCGCCATAAACCGTTATCTGTATGTTCCGGCAATGCACTGTTTGCATACGTTGAATCGATTAATTTTTTATTATCTCCTTTTAAATTTTTATCCAGGTCTTCGACCAGCCACAATGATCTGTTTTCGGCAATTAAAATGCCGTCTCTGACCAATGCCATTGCCCTCGGCATGATGAGACTGTCTAGGAATATATGGCTGACATCCATTTTGCCGTCACCATTTATATCTTCGAGTACGGAGACTCGTCCAACCGGAGCTTTTTCTCCCTGGCCATCGATATCCGGCATAAACCCTCTCATTTCGACTACCCATAACCTGCCATCCGGGTCGTAGGTAATAAACACAGGATCCTGAACCATGGGTTCTGAAGCAACCAGTTGGATTCTAAACCCTTGCTCTATCTGGAAGGAATTTAATTCTTCTTCAGGGCTTTTGACCGGAGAAGGGCCTTGTGTATTCTCAGGATGATCTGAGCAGGCCATTAAAAAACAAACCCATAGCCAGGAAAATTTCGATAGGGTATGGATTAAGTATTGCATCGGACCTGGTTTGTTAAAAGTACATAGAACATGATCAATGGAACCTGGATATAGTTAGGAAAAGAGATGATCCAAATAAATATCAACAAGGTAAAAAATTTTTAATCGAAAAACCGGTCATCGTTTTGAAGAAAAAACCATTTTTCCAACAGCGTCTGGAATAGAAATTATAAAAATATTCAATAGAGATTTTAAATCGTATGGCCGAGAATATGGTCATACCTGCACCAGTCCTATTCTTTAGTTTCAATATACTGAACGGCCATGGTCAAGCCGGATTAGCAACATTTTAACAATCAGTTCGTTTATTTATTAATTCCAATTTGTTCAATTAAAATCGAATGGCCAAAGCCTGTTTTTATTCTATTTCAAAGGGGGTCATCGGTTTATTGTTCCTTATCGCGCTTCTGCTCAACATCCCTTCCTGTACACATGATCCATTTATTGTTGAAAACCCTGCCGGTGAGGATACTATACCGGATGGTGGACAAATAGGATCAGGATGTGATACTTCAGTGCTTTATTTTACCAGAGATATACTTCCCATTTTCAGGACTCATTGTGCGATTTCAGGATGTCACGATAGCCGGACCGCACAAGAAGGCTATGTATTTACTGATTATGCTAAAATCATCCGGAAAGGATTGGTTACCGGCAGGCCTGAAAATTCTGAAATCTATAAACGGATCACTGCAGGGAAACCGGAAATTATCATGCCACCGCCGCCCAATATCGCTCTCAAACCGCATCAGATTGCCCTTATCAATCGATGGATCATGGAAGGATTAAAAAATGATACCTGTACGATTTCTGCTGCAACTTGTGATACGTTGGATATTTCGTTTAGAAAAAATATTCAGCCGATATTTAATCAATGTGTTGGCTGTCACGGACCAATCACCAAGTATTCAGGGATCCGCCTGGATACCTATCAGGGGGTCAATGAGGCACTTGGTACCGGCAGGCTCTTTGGAGCCATCAATTGGCAAATTGGATTTATAAGAATGCCATTAGATTTACCCCAACTCTTAGGTTGTGATATAAAAAAGATTGAAATTTGGGTCAGAAACGGCGTGGTAGACAATTAAAATTTATGAAAAATTTAAGAGGGTTAGTTCGGCTTAAACAGTTTTGTATACTGTTGAATATCGCATTTATGATTTTTTTAGCGGAGGCCTGTTATTATGACAATGAGGAAACACTTTATCCGGATGGATGCAATTCTTCTAATGTGACTTATCAGGGGTTTGTACGCCCTTTCATTAGTTCCAATTGTTCCTGTCATCTGAATGGAAGTGCGGACGGAGGGGTCATTTTACAAACATACCTCACCTTAAAAACATACGTAGACAATGGGAAATTGATTAAAGTCATTAAACATGAGCCCGGAGTAGTAGCTATGCCACAGGGCGTGCCAAAAAGAAGCGATTGTGAAATATCCAAACTGGAAGCCTGGGTGAATGCCGGTGCACTGGAAAATTAAATCACAAGAAATGAAATCAAAATTGTTTTTAGCTGCCGCTTTAATTTTGCTGCTCGGGGGTTTTATTGGTTATAAAATGTGGAATAAACCCCACATGGATATCTCCGCTGCCGAATCGTTTATTTCCCTATCAGCTGTTGATTTGGTCCAGGCATTTAAAGAAGATGAAACCAGCGCTAACACCCGTTTTTTAAATAAAGTAATTACCGTAAGTGGTAAAATCGCCGCTGTCAACAAAGAACACAACCAGACCATTCTTCACCTGGAAACAGAAGACCCAATGGCATTGGTTATTTGTAATCTTGACCCGTTTTCTACGCATGAAAAAACCGATTTCGTTTCCGGTGAAACCGTCCAGGTAAAAGGAGTGTGTTCGGGCATGTTGACAGACGTCGTGATCGATCGGTGTGTCATAATTAAATAATCCTGACTAATGAAACTAACCATAATTTCAAAAAAAACAAACCTTTGGCTGGCCACTGCGATGATGTTGTTGATGGCGACGGCACTTTATGGCCAATCCGCAACCGCTGTAAAATACTTTACCCGTAATGCCAGTGCCAGTTTTTTTTCCGAGGCTCCCCTTGAAAAAATTGAAGCATCGACCACTAGTGCGAGTAGTGTGATCGATATGGCCACAGGCAATGTCGAAGTAGCCGTACTCATTAAATCCTTCAATTTTAAAAAGGCCCTGATGCAGGAACACTTTAATGAGAACTACCTGGAGTCCACTAAGTTTCCAAAGGCTGTTTTTAAAGGAAGGATGCCGGAATTTAAATCGATTAATCTAACAATAGATGGCAAACATACTGCCGTGTTGAAAGGCGATATTACGATACATGGGATCACTAAACCATTGGAAACCAAAGTATTAATCAGATCCGAAGGTGGCAAGATTTTTGCAGAAACAGAGTTTGAACTCATCGTGGCGGACTTCAATATTTCCATTCCATCGGTAGTCCGTGACAATATTGCAAAAATGGTCAAAGTAAAGTTGAAGGCCGAATTTATGGAATTAAAAAAAACCTAAATCAATATACTAATTCGAAATGCTATGAAAAAGATTTTACTATTTGTAATGGGATTTGCCGGAGTATGGATTGGCACTACCCCTTTAATGTATGCTCAGGATGATTTGCTTTCTATGCTTGGAACAGATTCCTCAGAAATGAAAAAAGAACCGGTCACTGCAACCTTTAAAACAACGCGGATCGTAAATTTTCCCTCGGTGGTCAATACCGCAGCAGGGGTGTTAGACATTAAAATCGGCCATCGTTTTGGTTTTGTAAACAGCGGAATAGGAGAGCTTTTCGGACTGGATCAATCAACCGTCAGATTGGGTGCTGAATACGGGGTTACGGATGCATTTATGCTTGGTTTTGGACGGAGTACCTTCGAAAAGACCCTGGATGGTTATTTTAAATGGAAAATATTTAAACAGACCAGGGGTAAAGGGGGATCTCCGCTGACCGTTTCATTATTTGGGAGTACGGCATTAAAAACTCAAAAAACAAATAATTCAGATCGGGAAGACCTGTTTGTAAATAATTTATTTTATACGGGTCAGCTTATCCTGGGTTCTAAAATTACAGAAGAACTTTCCCTGCAACTTTCTCCCACAATAGTTCACCGTAATCTGACTGCCAGACCTTCTGAAAAAAATGATGTCCTTGGTATTGGAGCGGGAGGAAGAATAAAATTGACAAAACGGCTTTCATTAAATGGGGAATATATGTATGTCTTACCAGATCAGATCTCCTCGGAATTTAAAAATTCTTTTTCTGTTGGTTTTGACATTGAAACCGGAGGGCACGTCTTCCAATTGCATTTTACCAATTCTACAGCCATGATTGAAAAAGGATATATCGCTGAAACGGTGGGCGACTGGGCCGAAGGAGATATCCACTTTGGGTTTAATATTTCCAGGGTGTTTAATTTAAAAAAGAAATAACGTTTACCCGAAACAAAGTATATACGGTGTTCAATCGTTGAGTGTTTCGCTTATCCAGTCCAGATAGCCAGGGGTAGTTTCGGCTTCAGACCAGGTGACCGCCGGAATTTCATAAGGGTGCGTTGAACTAATCTTTAGGAGCAGAGCGTCCAGCTTGTCTGGCAAGGTTTTTAGCAGTGCGGTATGTTCCGATTCCTGGATGATTTGGGACTGCCAGAAATAGATGCTTTGTACAGGAAAAACAGTGCAGCAGGCGGCTAATCTTTCTTCCACGAGTGTAAGGCAAAATGATTGTGCCGATTCCAGATTAGGAAAGGTGAGGTGGACCTCTACGATTTTATTCATGCTTGCTGTTGATGGAATTCAATCAACCTGTCCAGTGGTTTGGAAATCATATAGCCGGACTGTATTCCATTTTGATTCAGGCAATCTTTTAAAGGCAGGTGAAAATAATGTGCTACGGATCCGACAAAATGGACGGGTAATTCCTGGTAGCCCTGATATTTACTCAATTGGGTATCTATAAAATCCTGAAAATTTTTAAGCAATAATTTATAGATAAAAGGATCTTCAAGGTATTGGATAGCAAATTTCATAAATGAAGCGAGATAGGTATTCGGTGCGTTTTTAGAATATAATTGAGCTAAAATTTTCTCATGTTTTCCAGGGAAAGTCTCATCAAATGCTTTGAGAATGGAATCAGGCATCTCCCGGTAAAAATAGGATTTGATCAATAATTTACCAAAATGTGCCCCTCCGCCTTCATCTCCGACCAGGTAGCCCAGGGTAGGTATATTATCTGTAAATTGATATCCGTCATATAAACCCGAATTGGCCCCGGTGCCCAAAATACACGCTATACCGGAGTGCCGTCCACAGGTAGCCCGTGCAGCGGCTAAAAGATCCTGGTTGACTTCTATTCGGGAATGGGTAAACAGGGAAGAAAGGCCATGACTGACTTTTTGTTGTTGTTGGATTTCGCGGCAACCTGCGCTATAAAAATAAACATCGGTAACGCTGTTTACATCCAGATGGGATTCAAACAACGACTTAAGAGCCTCGAGATACATGGGTAGGTCATGGGTGTAAGGATTAAAACCCGGTGAAGCAAAAAGTTGTTTATCGCTTCCTCCGAAAAAAGCCCAATCGCCTTTGGTCCCTCCGCTATCACAAATTGCAATCATCGTCAGTCGTTTTTAAATTGGGAAAACCGGATCTTAAATTTAGCATGTTCCATTTTTTTTGAGGCTACTTTCCATATTCCGTCATACGTTATCATTTGGGGATAATAGAATTCCCCCGTTTTGATGAGGTCAATATCCATATTCACATTAAAATGATACAGAAGGGTATTGGCGGCCAGGGTGTATTTTCGTTTCAGGATTTGCAGGCTGCCTTTGGCAAACCAGGTTTGCAAATTTTTAATTACCGTTTTTCCAGGGTTGTGAAGGAGATATTCTTTTTTAGTCTGCACCGTAAAAACATAACTGGGTTGGCCTTCCAGCGTGTCTGAACCTATGCTATAATCATAATAAGGCCACATTTCTTTTTCGAATATAGCTGTTTTATTACCTATCAATGGAACGTTCGCTTTTTTGCCGGGATTAAAAATCAATTTTTTAAGCTCCAGGACGTGTTTCTCCATACCCTCCGGGTCCGTTTCAACGGAAAAGGCAGGGTCTCCTTCCGGGATACAAACCGTGTCCTGGGTAAAAAACATCCGGTCATACAGTTTGGCCGTGTAATATTTATAGTCTCCTTTTTTGGTAAAAAATCTTCCCTGAACATCTCTTGTTTCTTCTGTCATATAACGGCAGGGCTTTTTATAATATTGGCGGGCCATACTTTGATAAGAGGCCATTTTTTCCATTTTTCGATCCAGCATAAGGATCTCATTTTGAAAAGTATAACCGATGGTCCGCAAATGTTGAAACGCCTCATAGAACGATTTATCCCGGATGACCAGGTCGATAAAGTCATCGATATCAAACCCTTCTTTTTCTGCCCGGATGGTAATCGAATCAAGTTGGATGATCTGGTAAATGGATTCAATTTCCTGGGCTGACAAGGAAGGGCCACCCAGGCGGCATCCCATACACAGACAGATAAACCATCTGCTGATCGCTGGTCCAGGTTTACAAACTAATTTCATTCATTCAGCCATAAATCATCCGTTTCCTGAGTATAGTTTTCCTTGAATTCATCGATATCCCTTCTCTCCTGTTTAGTAGGCCTTCCGGATCCCTTTTCACGGACTTCAGCGGCTGCTTTGCCGACAAACCAGACTTTATACTTATTTAATTCCTCCTCCGGGGTCAGGTTTTCATAATAATTTTTTGCCAATATGGCACTCACCCGCTTTTCCAGTAAATCTTTCACCTTAATGGAAAATCGGAATCCGTCTTTATGGACGGACAATAAATCTCCGGTACGGATATCGTGAGATGGTTTTAACGGAGTGGTGCCGAGGTAAACTTTGCCATTTTTACAGGCTTCTGTTGCCAGGGTACGCGATTTAAATAACCTGATGCTCCACAACCATTTATCCACCCTTACTGCTTCCATAGATCAAGATTTGGTGGACTGTAGCTCTGACATTATTTTTTTGTCTTCTGCTGTTAGCATAGGGAGTTGTGGATTCATTTTTTTCAGCGTATCCAGTACCACCCGTGCAACATAATAATTCCGGTACCATCGCTGATCTACCGGGACAATGTGCCAGGGAATGACACTGTTGTTGATCGCATACTCATAAGCTTTTAGGTATTCATTCCAATACATCGTTTCTTTCCAATCGGCGGGATTGTGTTTCCAGTTTTTCATCGGATCGTCTATACGTTCCTGTAATTTTTCCCGTTGTCGTTCTTTAGAGATGTGCATATAAAATTTAAGCACCCGGGTATTGTTGTCAAATTCCAATAATTGTTCAAAAGTATTAATGGCATCCATACGTTGTTTGACCCTCTTCATATCAATCCATTTATGGACCCGCTGGATCAGAATGTCCTCATAATGGGACCGGTTAAAAATCTGAATAAATCCTTTAGCTGGCGTGAGTTTATTGACTCTCCAGAGAAAATCATGGGCAAATTCATATTCTGTTGGTTTTTTAAACCCGTAGGCGTCAGTCCCTATGGTACCGCAATTAACAAATACGTTTCGGGTCGCTCCGTCCTTACCACTTGCGTCCACCCCCTGGAATATGACCAGCAGGCTTTGTTTTTTTTCCGCATACATGGCATGCTGGAGATCGCCTATTTCCTTCACCATATGTTTCAGGAGTGATTTAGATGTTTGTTTATCTACACCGCTCGGGGCTTTCGTCGGAATGGACTTTAGTTTTATCATAAGGTAATCGTTTATAGCTTGAATTAATAGATTTGGACAGGTCAGACCGACATCCGGCTTCGTTTGGCCAGGTAGGCCTGAAGGATTGGTTTATATCCTTTCGAAATATCCGCTTCGATCAGGTCGATTTTGTATTGCAGGCAGGTCATGGCAATCTGTTCGTGAAGCTGCAACATTTGTTTTTTATATTCCTTTTCTACTTCTTTTGGCAACAACCGTACTTTTTCCCCGGTCTCCAGATCAATAAATAAATGGGGCCTGTTTTCGTAATCAAAATCAACTTCTTTTTTCCGGTCTACGGTATGAAAAAGGATGACTTCGTGTTTATTGTGTTTTAAATGTTGTAATGCTGCAAATACCTCTTTGATGCGGGCAGGGTCGTCCATCATATCTGAAAAAACCAGTACCAGTGACCGTTTGTGGATGCGTTCAGCTATCTCATGTAAGATCTGGGCGGCCTGGGTACCCTTCAGTGCTCCGGGATCATTCAAAACCTTTTCCAGGTGGCTCAGAAGGAGTCTATAATGTGCTGTACTGGATTTAGACGGGGTATGAATTCGCAATACTTCATCAAACAGGCTCAACCCAAATGCATCCCGTTGTCTCCGGAACAGGTTCATCATGGAAGCGGCTCCCAGGGCAGAGAAGATAAATTTATTTTGTGTGTCCTTTGGATTTTCCAGTGAGCTTTTTGGAAATTGCATGGAAGAACTAATATCAATGACAATCTGGCAACGCAAATTGGTTTCTTCTTCAAACCTTTTGGAGTATAAGCGGTCCGTACGTGCAAAGACCTTCCAGTCAATATTTTTTGTGCTTTCACCGGCGTTGTAAATACGGTGTTCGGCAAATTCAACAGAAAAGCCATGGAAAGGACTTTGATGAAGTCCCACAATAAATCCTTCAACTACCTGGTTAGCAAGAAGTTCCAACTTGCTTATTTCCCGTATACCAGGTTCTTCTAATGATCTCATGTCGGCCTACAAGATATAGAGATTATTTTATCCTTAGTGCTTAAATAAGTCTTAAGGCTCTCCGTGAAAGTTATCGAAAATCGACTGATCGCCTTTAACAAAAATGCCCTCATGAATTTATCCTCATCAGGACAGATTCATAAGGGCACAGATATATGATGAGTCCTTTAAGACATCAGGGCATCTAACTTATCGGTCAGCACTTTTTTACTGGTAGCACCGACATGACGATCGACTAACTGTCCGTTTTTGAAGAACAACAAGGTGGGAATACTCCTTACCTCATATTCCATGGTCACTTCGGAATTTTCGTCTACATTGACTTTACCTATAGTGGCTTTGTTTTTATATTCCGATGACAATTCTTCGATAATAGGTCCGATCATCCGGCAAGGTCCGCACCATTCTGCCCAAAAGTCGATAAGAGCTACTCCATTTTTTTCAAGAACTTCCGTTTTGAAATTTCCATCTGTAAGCGTTTGTGCCATTTTGCTTTAATTTTATTGAATCAATACAACAGTTAATTCTCAGGAATAGTTTACAATGCCCAAAGATCAATTTTTTTTTAATACGATTTTAAGACAATCCGGCAAAAATCGCAGCTTTCTGCTTGTTCTTCTGATTTCGTGTATCTTTTTTTTCCTTCCGCCCGAATGGATGGAAGGTTTGTACGGGAAATTGATATTTCCTCTAGTCCGGATATTACTCCACTTGATTTCCTGGATTCCTTTCCCCTTAATTTATATTCCTATAGCAGCTGTACCGGGGTGGTTTTATTATTTACTGAAATCAAGGCTTTCATGGAAAGTATTGGTATTGAAGCAACTGAAAGCAGTTTTTGCCATCATAATCCTGTTTTATTGGCTTTGGGCATTTAACTATCGAAGGACAGATTTTGAAACTCGTTTTGAAGTCTCTGTCCCTAAACTCGACAGTTCAACCCTGGTCCGTGAGCTGAATTATGCAGCGGACCTGATGAAAACACAACGAAATAGCGATCCTCAACGATTCAACCCCGTCCAAATTGAAGAGCTCGTGCGTCCGGCTGTAAAAACAATTTGTCAGCGATTTGGCTATACCACACCCGGTAAAATCAGGGTAAAAGCGCTGTATCCAAAAGGCGCCTTGTTGCGGATAAAAACTGCAGGCTTTTATTTTCCACATGCCGGTGAAGCTTATGTTGACGGAGGGCTTCATCCGCTTCAAATGGCCTTTACCATCGCGCATGAAATGTCTCATGGTTTTGGGGTAACTGATGAAGGGGCCTGCAATTTTTTAGCTTTCCTGGCCACGCAGGCCAGCAAGGATTCCAGTATACAGTATAGCGGGGCTATCGGTTATTTCAGATATGTGGCGGGGGCGTACCGGTACTATTTTCCAGAAGCATACCAGGCATTCCGGGATGAATTGCCTGCAACAATCCAAATGGACCTGGACGAAATCAATCAGGCGATGAGGCGCTACCCCGATCTTTTCCCAAAGTTGAGGGATCAGATTTATGACAATTACCTCAAGTTGCAGGGCATCAAAGAGGGTATGTCCAGTTATGACAACATCATCGATCTGGTCAGGCAGGCCAGGGAACAAGGGCTTCTTTAGGGTTATTCCGTGCTCATACAAGACTCAATCAGGGCCGAATAAAAGGCTTTGAGGGTAGAGCCGGCTGCTTTTACCTGCTGGGGTACCAGGCTATTGGCACTTTGCCCGGGCACCGTATTGATCTCAAGCATATAGGCTTTGTGTTCATCGGGGTTGTAAATAAAATCAATCCTGACTACGCCTTTGCAATTAAATAAATGATAAAGTTTTTTGGCCTGAGCTCTAATCAATGCTGCAATATTATCCTCTACCGGAGCCGGGGTGATTTCCTCTGCCATACCGGTGGTATATTTTGCTTCATAGTCAAAAAAATCTTTTTTGCTCCTGATCTCCGTCATGGGCAGGGTAATGATCTCTCCGGCATTTTTATAAACTCCAATAGTCAATTCTTTGCCGGAAATAAATTCTTCGATGATTACCTGGTCATCTTCTTTGAATGCTTTAGTTATTGCTGCTTCTAATTGGTGGCTTTCTATAACCTTGCTCATTCCAATACTGGATCCACCATTATTTGGTTTTACAAACAAAGGTAATTTCAACTCGTCCAGGACCTGTTCCGGATGAATAACGTCGTTTTTGTAAAAATGGAGGGACCGGGAGACCGGAATTCCAGAAAATGCAGCTACTGCAACGGTAAACCTTTTATTGAAGGTAATGGCCGAGCACGCGACATCACAGGCGGTATAAGGCAATCCGATCAGTTCAAAATACCCCTGCAGTTTCCCATCCTCTCCGGGTGTACCGTGTATACCGCAAAGGACAGCATCAAAAGTGGTTTTGATACCCGATTGGGTAAAACTAAAATCATTTTTATCTATCAAAATGTTTTCTCCTTGCGCCGGATTATAGAACCAGCCGTCCGGGCGGATGTCTATGCGAAACAATTCAAATCGATCCCGGTCCACCTGAGCTTCGATGGTTTTGGCAGATTCATAGGAGATCACTGCTTCACCGGAATAACCTCCGGTCACAAATGCAATTTTTTTCTTCATAAACAGAATTAATACCTTTAATCACATTAAATAAAAGCGTAATATAAAAATAATTCTTTAGCTCCATATCAAGGTATCCGGTCAATCGTGTATTGTAAACTCTTATGCAGATTTATCAAGGCTAAAGGGAGGTCCCAGGCTGACCGGTTTCTGGGTTCGACCAGGTTGGAGATGGATCTCAATTGACAGCAGGTAACATTAAACGACATACAACTTGCAAAAAACGCAGCCCCTTCCATCGTTTCTATATCCGGAGGCTGGGGATTGTCCCGGAGTTGAAGTATATCTGGTAAATAACCATGGACCTTGTTCACGGTGATTGCTTTGACCTCAGGTATTTCATCGATTATCATCCGATATACAGGTCTGATGATATCCACACCAAACGGAGTTTCCTGGTTAACCAATTGGCTCAACGGTATAAAACTGCCATCGGCATCCTGTGCACCAAGGTCGGCAAAGGAATCTTCCCGTACCTGCACCACGGAACCGACGTTAAGGGTCTGGTCAAAAGTGCCGGCAATCCCGATTTGGATAGCGAGATCTGGCAAACGAATGGAAAATTGCCTGGCCAGTTGGAAACAGGTAGAAGGTGAACCAGCTCCTGTGATCAAAAGGTCAATTTTATGATGTTGGCTTACCGCTTTATAACCTTCCATTTCTGTTGCGGCACATAAGAGAATATTCATAATTTTTCTTCCGGGTCTTGGTTTGGTTTAAATTGATAATGCAGACTTAGCGCGGGTGTTATACCCAACGCAGAATGAATTGAGAAAGCGCCATCAATAAACAATTGCGGATTTACTTTAAGTCCAAATCCGGCATTGAGTACAGTTGCACCCCTCGCCAGACCTATCCGCACCCCAAATTGGGGAACTACCCAATATTCCATCGCATATTTTATGACCCAATTTAGTTTTTTTTCTTTTTCAAATTGAATACTTAAACGGATAGGTTCCGAAGCCTTGTATTTTACGCCGAAGATATGAACCGGCGTTTCAGGAATGGTATTATTTGAATTATAAAAAGGTTGAAAACCGGACCATCCCAGGGTAATTAAATCCGTGATATGGTATGTCAGTCCCAGATCAATATTCAATGACAAACCGGGTGGGTATGCTGCTATGGAATACGTTTTTACACCAAATGAGGTGCCTATGGAAACCTTTTGAGTCAATGCCAGTCCAAACCCCGTCCGGTAATGCCGCTGATGATATTCAGGTAAGCCATAGTGTTCTATCGTTCCACCAAAGCATCCATTCTTACCCACGGGTAATGCTGCGCCTAAAGAATAACCGCGGATGCCAGTGCCCTGAAAGCGGTTTTCGGCATTCAACAGTATGCTCGACTTCCTGAGCTGACCAAGGGCTGATGAATTGTAGATATAACCTTGCAGCCCACCCAGGGCAACACCAACATCCCCAAGTCCTTTGTTTCTGGCCCCTTTTATTTCACTCATCCCGATTTGTCCCCAAATGTTACCAAAAGCCACAAATCCCACACTCAGGAATAGGACTGA
>Ga0163153_10006245_pt1 | contig 13544 bp, 10 predicted proteins | sample OliLakLV19MP6IB1_FD_148629 | JGI IMG/M metagenome (GOLD analysis project Ga0163153, IMG submission 148629) | Freshwater microbial mat bacterial communities from Lake Vanda, McMurdo Dry Valleys, Antarctica - Oligotrophic Lake LV.19.MP6.IB-1 | ecosystem: Environmental > Aquatic > Freshwater >... | reverse complement strand
GTCGTCAGGTGGGGATCTGAGGATTTCAGCTGCGACTCGAAGCGAGTCAGCGGTTGGGGCCGGATTTTGGGCCATTCTCATATCAAGCTCTTAAGCATCGGGCGTACCACCGAAATTTTTATTGTTGCCATCAATAAAATTCTTCGGAAAACCGTGGAAAATTGATGATTCTGGTTTCCATGCAGTGTTGAGGATGGTTCAAGAAGATGGAGCAAGATTAAAAAGAAACATTCCAACTGTCGATTTTTTGCCACCGCTGGTTCGGGTTCGTGTTTGAGATGTGAAAGCTGATGATCCGCTAAATTCCAGATGACAATTGGTTCGAAGCAACTCTTCGATAGTTTGTTCAGTTTTGCGGTGGAGACGCGAGTCTGTCGGCCTCACGCGAGTCAACAGGGATGCTTCCGGAAAACGGAACTCGTTTTTGAACGTCTCAATTGGAACACGTTCGATTCTGTTCAAAATTTGCTTTCACTCGATAAAGGCATCAAGGATGTTTCGCCCACAATTTTTCATGCATTCGAAATTGAACGTCACCGGATTTTTGCTCCTGGCTCTCGCAATAGTTCCGTTTATTGCTCCAACTTTCGCGGGACCGATTGAACTCATCTCCAAACCTGCCCACCCTCCCGTGGAATCGATTTCCACCACGCCTTCTGGAAGTTCCATGGGTGCCATCCTTGGAACTTCAAATCGTATGGTGTTTTTTGCCTCGGACGCCTGGAACATCACGACAAATCCGCCCGCCCGCACTTCGAGATTCGCGGCATTGATGAGTGTTTATTCGTTCGACCTGGATACAGGAACCGCAACGATGATCACGCCGGGCGCTGAGAATCAACCTGTGGATGGCAATTCCATCCCGACCTCGGTTTCATCGGATGGGCGATACTTATTGTTTCAGAGCGGCGCATCCAATCTGGTGGAAAATGACAATAACGAGAAGACCGACGTTTTTGTACACGACACGTTGCTGAAGGAAACCCGTCTGATCAGTCAAACTGAAGAGGGGGTTTTGGGTGACGGCGATTCTGACGCGCCCCGATTTCTTCTGGGCGGAAAAAAAGTCTTATTCCACAGCGAGGCCCAGAACTTGCGACCTGGCGCGACCAATCTGTTACGTGATTTTTTTATCCAGGACCGTGAGACTGGAAAAATAGAATGGAGAAGCCGGGATTCGCTCACCAACGCGCTTGGCAAAGAAGTGGATTGGTATTTTTTGGATAAAAACCTGTATTCCGATCCGGAAGGCAGGTGGCTCGTTTGGTATGGTGAATATGCCGTCGGTTCAAATTCCCATCCCAGCACTCCTTTTGTTCTATTTTACGATGCAAAAACCGGGGTCAGCAGCAATTTGACGACTGACCTTGTTCAGTTCTTACTTCAGAACAATCTTTATCCGCCCTATTTGTCTGACTTTGCTGTCACCAGAGATGGCTCAAAAGTTGCCTTTGTCGCCAAGTTCTCCTTGGTTCTCCGGAATATAGCGACGGGAGAATACCAGGTTCTGGCGAAAGAGGTTTCTCCAGTCCAACCCTCATTTTCCGTCAGTGGAAACAAGATTTTGTTCCACCAGTATGTGTCAAATGTGGTTCAAGCGGTTGTCTGGGATTTTGTGGCCGGTACCAACGTAATCGTCAGCGCCAATTCCGAAGGAAATGTGGGTGGTTCCAGCTGCGTTGCGGCGGAGTTCGTTGGGATGGACGAAAATCGGATTGTTTTTCTAAGTGCCAGCACGAACCTCGTCCCCGGCATCACAAAACAAATCGAAAGACTCTATCTCAAAGATTTGGTCAACGGAACAGTTGAACTTATCGGTCCGCGTGATCTGACTGCGGGTATCACCTCATTTGAAGTCAGCGCGGATGGCGAGATGATTTTGTTTGAGACTTGGAGCAAAGGAGTTGTTCCCAATGATCTAAACGAAGACTCCGACGTTTTCCTGCTGAACCTCAGAACCCTTGAAATCCGGCTTGTTTCGAGCAGAACCCCGGTGCAGTCCTTCACACCCTCGCTGAAGAGCGTGCTGAGAAATGGCAATATTTCAGCCGGTGGTAGCAGGGTGGTCTTTTCCAGTTTAGCACCTGATCTGGCGCCCAACGATACGAACGGCGTGGAAGACGTTTTTGTGCATGACTTTGCAGACGGACAAACCCGACTTCTCAGCCAGACTGCTTCAGGGGGGAGCGGAAGCGGAAAATCTTTTGCACCTGTGATTTCGCGGGATGGAAGAACTATTGTTTACCTCACTCAGGCAACCAATTTGGTCCCGGAAACTGCAGGATTAAGTAGCGGTTCGGCTCGCTATCCATTCACTTTTGTCATTTTGGAAAACGAACAGGGGAGATTCCTTGTTAATACAAATTTTTTGACGTCCCAGATCTACCACGTTTCAAATCTTATAATGAGCGACGACAGCACAAGAATTCTGATGCATGTGTCCGGTCCAGGAATTATTTATGGAATTTGGATGTACAACGTGCCAACCCATCAATTACAGGTAATGAAGTTTTTTGGAGCGAGCCTTTACTACCTTTCGGCGATGTCGGAGGATGGACGTTGGTTGAATGGTGGTAGGGGGCAGGGAGTCGTTGATCTAGAAGATCCAAATAAGAACCTGTCGTTGCCGCCTCGATTCCAATTTTGGGGTACGAACGGGATCACATTCACCAACGAAAGCGGTCTGGTGCTCAGCAACCTGCAAAATCAGACCAGCCAGATCATTACCACAGATAGAAACGCAAGCTTCCTCGATGTGAAGGGCCATTTGGCGGCCTATTTTATCACCAAAGGGGACGGAACCTCGGAGCTGCAAATTAAAAACCTTTTGAATGAAAGAGTTGAAAAGGCTCCTTACACTTTTCCGGCGATTCAATCCAAACGCTCGATTCGAATTCTCACTTCCGACCTGATTTCCATCCATACCTCCGATCCGTTGTTGCCCGGTGATACCAACGGTTTCCCTGAGTTTTATCTCTACCACATTTCTTCCGCGGTTCTGAGTCGGCTCGATGAGTCCAATTTTCCTTATCCAAGGTGGTCGAACAAAAATTTCGCGTTTAGTCCCGAAAACAACATTTTCGTCACGGCTTCCGGCGATGCCAGCCTGATAGATCGGGATTACAACACTGGAGTCGATCTTTTCAACGTCTCATTGTCTCAAATGCTCGATTCGGACACCGACGGTCTTTTGGATTCGTGGGAACGGACACATTTTAAATCTTTGTTCCCTACAGGCACGGAAGATTTCGACGGGGATGGTTTTTCCAATGCCCAGGAGTTTTCAGTGCGCACCCGTCCGGCCGATGCCGCATCCAGGTTCGGCTTGTTGATGGAGCGTTATCAGTCGGATGTTTCCAAAATTCGGCTCAGATTGGTGCCAGAAAATGCCCCGATCCAGATGTTTCTGGAGCGAAGTGATGAGCTGGGGACGAATTGGGAGCCCGTTTCAGCGAATGAATTCCCAATCCATCTGGAATCGACTTCTTCGAGCCTGTTCTACCGCATGCGGCTGGAGTAACGAAAAGCGGGGAAGAGTTGAAGCAGTTCGACAGATGAAACAGGGTCAAATCTGAGCAATCAGCGCAAATAATGACAGCCCGGATTTAATTCCAATTTTTCATTTTGAAAATGAAAAACACTGACAATGGCTATTTTATCAGGCCATAAACTCTTTCTTGAATTTTGCTTCTGGATGACCCATATCAACTGGCATCCCTCGTGCTGGGACAGTGGTCAAATTTCCAAACACAGTTTAACTGGAAGATTTGGTTACGGATTCGATCATTAACAATCTGCAATTACGAACACATGGCGAAATACAAATTGGAATATATTTGGCTGGATGGTTATCAACCAACCCCCAACCTCCGCGGTAAAACCCAGGTCAAGGATTTCGACAGCTTTCCCAAGCTTGAACAACTCCCCATGTGGGGCTTTGACGGCAGCTCCACCCGGCAGGCCGAAGGCCACAGCTCTGACTGCATGCTGAAGCCGGTGGCGGTTTTCCCTGATTCCACCAAGAAAAACGGCGTCCTGGTCATGTGCGAAGTCATGATGCCAGACGGCAAAACCCCTCACGCCACCAACGCCCGGGGCACCATCATGGACGATCCGGACACCTGGTTTGGTTTTGAACAGGAATATTTCCTCTACAAAGACGGAACACCCCTTGGTTTCCCTGCGGGCGGTGGTTTCCCTCCTCCTCAGGGTGAATATTACACCGGTGTCGGTTACAAAAATGTCGGCGACGTCGCCCGTGAGATAGTGGACACCCATCTGGATCTCTGCCTTGACGCGGGAATCAATCATGAAGGGATCAACGCGGAAGTTGCCAAGGGACAATGGGAGTTCCAAGTCTTTGGCAAAGGATCCAAAACCGCTGCTGATCAGGTCTGGATGGCTCGTTACCTTTTGCTGCGCCTTTGCGAACAATACGGTGTGGATGTGAATTTCCATTGCAAACCGCTCGGCAAGGATGTGGATTGGAACGGATCAGGCATGCACTCCAATTTCTCCACCAAACACATGCGCGAAGTGGGTGGCAAGGAATACTTCGAATCGCTCATGACGGCGTTCGACAAACACAAGAACGAACACATCGCCGTTTATGGGCCGGATAATCATCTGCGCCTCACCGGTTTGCATGAAACCCAGTCGATTGACAAATTTAACTACGGCATCGCCAATCGTGGCGCTTCCGTCCGCGTTCCGCACAGCTTCGTGAACAGCGGATACAAGGGTTATCTGGAAGATCGCCGCCCCAATTCGCAGGGCGATCCGTACAAGATCGCAGGACGCATCCTGCAAACGATCTCCACCGTTCCGATCAAATAATCGGAAGCGTGATCGGTGTCTGACTTTACTGACTCATAGTTTCTGGAGTTCAACAGGTAAAAAGCAAAAGGCGGGCATGGTTTTATATCATGCCCGCTTTTTTTATTTATGGAGGGAGGGCAGGGTGTAGTGTCCTAATTTCATAAGACTGTGCGCCATGATACAAGAGATTGAACTTTCGCAATTGGATCTGCGTTACGAGGGCTTTCGGATGAAAAATCCGGGGCTGGAGGCCAGGTCAACCCCGAGTGAGGACTTTCACCTCACCGATTCAGTTCGCTCACAGGCGCACTGCTGCGGCTCACAGACCTCACAGACCCGCGCTCCGGGGGAGGCCCCACCCAGTTTTAATCACACCCGATCACGAATGGTGTGAATCAAATGTTTTCAGAACTAATCATCCGAACGGTTGACTAGGTGGGATTGCGGGTGCAAGGTTCAACCATGAAATTGATCCATTGCTTGGCGGCCTTGTTTCTTACTATTTTAGTGCAGGCTGAAACTATGAACATTCAAGACATTCCTCTGAAGGATATCAACGGCAAGGCCACATCATTAAAGGAATACCAGGGCAAAGCGGTTTTGCTGGTGAACGTGGCCTCAAAATGCGGATACACCACGCAATACACTGGTCTGGAAAAATTGCATCGCAAATATAAGGAAAAAGGGTTGGTGGTCCTGGGTGTGCCGTCCAACGATTTCGGCCAGCAGGAGCCGGGCACGGCTGATGAAATCAAGGAGTTCTGCAAATCGAAATACGACGTCAGCTTTCCATTGTTGGAAAAAATCAGCGTAAAAGGGGAGGGGAAACATCCGCTCTACGCCGCCCTGACAGGCAAAGATTCACCCTTGCCCGGTGAAGTTAAATGGAATTTCAGCAAGTTTCTGATCGGCAAGAACGGCAAACTTGTGGATCGATTTGATTCGAAAGTGACGCCTGACTCTCCTGAGCTGGTGCAGGCGGTGGAAAAAGCCTTGGTCCAATAAAATCAGAGTTATGTCTAAAGTTAAACACATCGTCCTCTTGAAGTTCCAAACCGGGATCACTGAGCAGCAGATCGAGCAGCATTTTTCGGATTTTTTGGATCTCACCGAATCCCTTCCAGGCATCGAAGATTACGTGTCCGGAGCAAACAACAGTTCACTGGGCAAAAACGACGGGTTCACCCACGGACTGGCCATGACTTTTTCTGATGCTGCGGCACGCGATGCCTACTCCACCAACGCGAGCTACCTCAAGTTTCGTGAAACGGCGGATGCCATGCTGGAAAAATTCCTCATCCTCGATTTTGAGGTTTAAGCACCTGCTCTTGCATGATCGCGCGGAAATCTTGCGAGCCTCATCCCGATCGCGGTTTGTCAGCGAAGCCTGCCGTTTCCCAGGAAGTGGAGTGACAAAAGTCTGGTCAACCTGCTGACTTCGATCAGCAGGTTCGCTCTTGGATCCTTTGCTGCGCCGACGGCCTGAAGGTCGATGGGCTGCCGCATCACCTTGGCGCATCTGAAGTTGAGCGGCCTGTCGTTTTGGGCAGACTCGAAACGAGATAAAATTATTTCAACCCTGCCAACATGGCTCCGGGTTTTTTCCACGATGGAGAGAGCTTTTTCCAGATTGCTGTCCCCGGCCAGAAGCTTTTTCAAGAGCTGACATTCGAATGCCCGGCACATGGCGGGGCGATCTTGGTAGATCGAACAGCTTGTGCCGTTTAATGCCGTGCAAGGTTGTCGGAAATAGACGCTTTTTCCCCTTTTTTTCAGATCGATTCCATGCGATTTTAGAGTGGAAACAGAATCTGATGTTTGAAGTTTCACGTCGCCGAAGAGCACACCATTGCAGCAAAGACCACATGCGCCGCAGAGGGCCTTGATTGTGCCTAGCTGCGCGGGCGCAGGATTGTTCTCCGCGAATGGATACCGGCCGGACTGAATCGGGTCATCTCCATTCATGTCGGGGATATTTCCGTTGCAGTTCCTGTCTAGCCTTGGGGTATTGCTCTCTCCAGAAACTTTCGAGATCCTTGGTGATCTGGATCGGCCTCATGTTGGGGGCAAGGATGTGCACCACCACGGCAATCCTTCCCTTGGCAACCTTCACGGTTTCATCGACACCATAGAGCTCCTGAATCCGGAGGGATATATAAGGAGCGTTTCCATCATCCGGATAGATCACCTTCGGTGTTTTTCCGTTGGTTAGCGAAATCCGTTCCGGGACATGTTTATCCAGCAGGAACTGCTGTTCTGCGTTGAGCCACCCTTTGATCACTGGCTGGACCGGTTTGTCCTTGATGTCCTTGTAGGAAAATGCACCGTGACAAAGCTGCTCGATGACCTCCCTTTTTTCTGCTGGTCCTAGCGGTGAGAGGCCGAGGTCGGGACAGGCTTTGGCCAGCAGATTTAAACGCAAGATCCATTGATCCACCGCATGATTCCAGCCGGTCAAAATCAACCGGCCAGCGAGGACCTCTTCAGCCAGAAGTTTGGCTGCACCGTCCAGGGGCGGAGGTTCTTTTCTCTTCGATAACACCGGCAATCCGCGAAATATTATTTTCTCATCGGCATAGACCCGCCGAGCCGAGCTGTCGTATTGCAATTCCAATTCAGTCTTGAAATCTGACGGATAAAGTTCGCGCAGCCATTCGGAAGAAATTTCCGTGGCCAGGGAGAGAATGAGATTGGCGGTTTTGTCGCGCCCTTCCACTTCACGAAGTTCCGCCACAACGATGAGATTTGAGTGACGCACCGTGCTTTCCCGTGCCAGAACACCCTGACGCCGGTGAACCAGATCACAACGCAAAGTTCCCTGATCGACCCGCCGCGCGACCCGGTCGGAAAACGCGGTTAGAATGCATTTTTGCAATACTTCATCCGGCACCTCCACCGGGTCCGTGTTCATTCCTTCTTTTCGCGCAATTTGCAGAAAAGTTTCCAACAAAGGTGTCACCTGCCTTGCGGTCAGGGCATGGATACCGAGCTTTCTACAAGCCTCAATGCGGTATTGATTTTTTGCCGCGTATTCCCATGCCCGCATCAGGATCCAGAAATCGGAGGTTTCCTTTTCGCCGAACAGATCCGCCCGGAGATCTTCGGTATGCCGGTCCACATTGCGCAGGAGCAGATCCCGGCCCTGGGTCAGAGCCGCCATGAGTGCCGCTTGATAAACACAGTTATTTTCCTGCCCGGCCAGCATCAACCTTGAATAGCGCGGGTGAAGCGGGAATTGAAGCATCTTGAGTCCCAGTTCGCTGATGACGCTGACCGTCCCGGAATCTTCCCCATCGACCGCTTGATTTTGCAGCGCTCCGAGGTCGAGCAACAACTCTTCCGCGTCCGCAAGGCTTCGGTCTGTGGGCGCGTCGAGCCAGCGAAAATTCTTCAGATCATTGATCCCTGCCGCTTTCAGCGTGAGCACAACCTCCGAAAGATCGAGACGTTTGATCTCCGGCAACTCCTGGGCTTTTCTTTCCTGATGTTCTTTCGAGGTCCAAAGCCGGTGACAGGCTCCGGGAGCCGTCCGGCCAGCACGTCCGGCCCGTTGATCGGCCGACGCCTGGGAGATTTTTTCGACAAAGAGCGTGTTGATTCCACGATGCGGATCGTAACGGGAGATCCTTGCAAGACCGGAGTCAATCACCAGCCTGACCCCGTCAATGGTGAGTGAGGTTTCGGCCACATTGGTCGCCACCACCACCTTGCGTTGGCTGTAACGGTTCACCGCCTTGTCCTGATCTTCTGGAGAGAGTTCACCGTGCAACGGAAGCAGGACAAAACCCTTCGATTCGGAAGTTTGACGGACTGCTTCGAGCGTTTGCGAAATCTCGTAACCGCCCGGCATAAAAATCAAGACATCGCCCTCGCCACCGGACCGAACGTAGTCGGAGAAAGCTCCTGCGGCCTGGTCCCAGACCGGACGTGAATCGAGGTAAGCAGGTTGATCCGCGTTGTTGATCACGACGGGAAAGGTGCGTCCAACTGAACTGAGCGTAGCGCAGGGATGGAGGTATTTTTCGAGCTGATCCGAATCGATGGTGGCGGACATGACCGCAAGGATGAGGTCGGGTCTGGCCTTTTCCTGAAGATCGAGCGCGCGCGCCAGTGTGATGTCACCGTAGAGATGGCGTTCGTGGAATTCATCAAAGAGTATGGCTGAAACTCCTTTGAGAAACGGGTCGGAAATAATCTGCCGCAGGAGAATCCCCTCGGTCACGAAACGTATCCTGGTTTGTGAACTGGTGACGTTTTCGAACCTGATTTGATAACCGACAACCCCGCCCAGTCTGCATCCGAATTCTTGGGCCACCCTGGAGGCAAGCATGCGGGCCGCGAGCCGGCGGGGCTGCAACACGACGATCTGACCTTCTCCCGCCAGGCCGTGCCGGAGAAGCATCTGGGGCACCTGCGTTGATTTGCCGGAACCGGTGGGAGCGGACAGAATCAATCTTTTTTCCCGTCTCAGGATCTGGATGATGTCATTTTCGATCTCGTAGATCGGAAGTTTTTCGCTCATTCAACAACCCTCTTGGGAGACTTAGCCGTGTCCATGGCCTAGCTGGTTGGTTTGCCTCGCTCAAAAAAAACTAAACACGTTTGATCAGCTCCTGCGTTAGCACTTCGTAAGCCGCCGCGCCGGCGCTGTATTTATCGTAATAAATAATCGGTTTTCCAAAACTGGGGGCTTCGGCCAGCCGCGTCGCCCTCGGGATCAAGGTCTCAAAAACTTTGTCTCCAAAAAACTTCCGAACCTCCCCCACGACTTGCTGGGAAAGTTTGGTGCGGCCATCGAACATGGTCATGACCACGCCGAGCAGTTCCAGCTTTGAGTTGATCTCACTTTCACGCAATTGATTGAGAATGCGCGTGATCATCGAAATTCCTTCCAGGGCGTAATATTCGCATTGCATCGGGACCAGCAGGAAGTCGGCGGCGGCGAACGCGTTTAGGCTCAGGATTCCGAGGGAAGGCGGGCAGTCGATGATGATCAGGTCAAATTCTCCACGGGCGACGATCGGTTGCAGAATGGATCTCAGCCGTTGCAGGTAGTTCTCCGAGCGGGCGAGTTCGATGTCCACCCCGCAGAGATCCAGTTCGCTGGGGATGATGGAGAGGTTTTCGTAGCTGGTTTTAAGGATCTTTTCTGAAAGCGCGCCTTCACCCAGCAACGGACGGTAGATGCTGGCTCCCTCAGTTTTTTCCAGGCCGAGTCCGCTGGTGGCATTGGCCTGCGGATCAAGGTCCAGCAACAGCATTTTTTTCCCGATGGCCGCGAGGCAGGCAGATAAATTGACGGATGTCGTGGTTTTTCCCACTCCACCCTTCTGGTTGGCAACGGCGATTACTTTCGTTAACACGCGGCAAAGTGTAGGAGTGAAATCGATTAGTTCAAGGGAACTTAAATCCAAGGAAAAATCAGAAAAGCAGCTTGCTGCGCGTCAGTTTCAGATTGTCCAGATAAAATCCGATCTCGCCCTGGCAGTCTTTCATTTCACAAATCAGTTCCACAGTCCTCCGGTTTTCGAGGACGCTGAATTTGTACCGGACAAAATGTTTGCCATTCGCCTTGAGTGTTTCATCCGGAGTGGCTCCGGAAATTCTCAAGGCCACGCCTGAGCGGGCATTGCCGCGGTAGGTTCTCAAGTTGTTTGTCACCACCTCCGCCTCCAGCACATACGATCCGCGTGGAATCGTGACTTGGCTCCGCCATGAGGATGAGGCTGGTTCCTCCGCAACAAAACGGATGGTGGGTCGTCCGTCACTCTCGGTGCCGGTGACGGCCTTGGTGATGCCCGAGTCGAGTTTGTCGAGCCAGTTGGTGATGATTAGTTCGTTTTGTTTGGAAAAAAGATCGGCCTCAGGAATGTTGTGAAGGAGACGTCCGAGCTGGATCTCACGGTTGCGCACGGCGCGGCTCCAGGATTGGAATTTCGCCAAGTATTTCGCGGGATCCTGGCTTTCCAGCTGGCTGCGCTAAGGGGAGATTTTATCATGAACAGCCTTTGCACGAGCGATGATATCCGAGGAGACAAAGATGTTGGTGAGTGTTAAAGAGGGCCGGTCATCAAACTCTCCATGCTGCCGAAACTCCCTTTGAGACGGACTGCGACGTTGGTGTAGCGTATATCGCCTTCCAACACCGTCCCCTGGACATACTGAGGGGATGGTTGGATAGGATACATATAGCGACGAGCGCCACGGGTGTAGCCGCGAGGCGCGAACGAGGGAAGATGCCCAAAGCGGCCTCTGACCGAGTGAACAACGAAGCGGATGCGCCCGTGCCGCCATCGGGATGGGTAGTTTATCCTGCCGTCCCCTCAGTAACGCCTCTTATCCTTGCGCAGCGAATCCACGGCATCACGCGAAAGGACTATTTTTATGTTGGCGAAGTAATCGAGGTCGAAGATGTCGCCTTTCCCGGATTTTGTTGAGTTGGTCTCGGCGGCGGAGACGGGTTGGATGGAGAAAAACAGTGCCGTTAAACCGAGGAGCAGCAGGGATAGATGACGGTTCATGGAATGGTCTGGTTGTCCAAAAGGATGTTGTCCGGATGACTTCACGATCGTTTTAAACACTGTCGAATGAATGTTTGTTTCAGAATGTTGAACGAAGGACGGAGCTAATTGGTTGATAAGAATTTTCAAAGGCGTATTTTTCCCCTCATGACCAACCTCGATCTGACCCTCGCACCCAAGACCAATCCGGTGGACATCTATCGTTACCGGGACGGGATCTACGCCGTGGACCTGCTGATTGTCGGGGTGGTTTCCTTCGATCTTTTTAACTGGATACAGGATCATCCTTCGACCCTGGAACAGATCTGCCAGCATTTTGAACTGGCCCGGCGTCCTGCAGATGTGATGGTTTCGCTTTTCGCCGCCATCGGACTCTTGAAGATTGAAAATGGGCTGATTTCCCTGACCGGGCTGGCCCGAGAACATTTGGTGCGCAGTTCCCCCTGGTATCTGGGGCCGTATTACGCCTCTCTGATTGATCGTCCGGTTTGCCGGGATCTGCTCACAGTCCTGAAGACTGACAGGCCGGCCAACTGGGGAAGTTCCAAAGGTTTGAAAGAATGGAGCAAAGCCATGGAGACGGACGAGTTTGCCACGCAGTTTACCGCCGCCATGGATTGTCGCGGCACGTTTCTCGGTCAGGCGGCGGCGAAAGCGGTGGATGGCGGTAAAATTAAACGATTTCTCGACATCGCGGGAGGTTCGGGGATTTATGCCTGCACTTTCGCCGCGCACTATGCCGGTCTTCGGGCCACCGTTTACGAAAAACCTCCGGTGGATCAGATCGCCCGGTCCATGATCAAGAAGCGGGGTTGGAGCGAGCGGGTTGATGTTTTGGCGGGGGACATGTTCCAGGATCCGTTGCCAGGGGGGTTTGACGCCCATCTTTTCTCGAACGTCCTTCACGATTGGGACGTGCCGAAAGTCGAGGCGCTTTTGAAAAAGTCTTATGACGCCCTGGAGCCCGGAGGAACATTGATCATTCACGACGCCCATTTGAACGCGGAAAAGACGGGGCCGCTTCCGGTGGCGGAATATTCCGTGGTTTTAATGCACTCGACCGAGGGCCGCTGTTACGGGGTGGGGGAGATTTTTGAAATGCTGGCTAAAGCCGGTTTTTCCGGCATGACATTTTGTGAGACTGCGGCGGATCGAAGCGTGATCACCGCAGTCAAGGCGTAGTCAATTCGATTGCTTTGCCGGTTTTAAATGGAGGAAGCTACAGGTTGATGAGAGTTAAAATTGGCGGTAAAAAAGAACAGATGCGGACGGTGTCATTCGATGCCACCCGGAACGAAGTGGTGTTGATCGAGCAACGATTGCTGCCCCACACCTTCAAGCTGGTTAAAACGCGAAATTTCAAAGAAACAGCGGTTGCAATCACCGAAATGATCGTTCGAGGTGCGGGGGCGATCGGAGCCACTGCTGCGTATGGACTGGCTCAGGGGGCAGTTGCCTTCAAAGGCCGCGATCTGGGAAAATTTCAAAAACATCTCGACCAGGTTTTTGCCACATTGAAAAACTCCCGGCCTACTGCGGTCGATCCGGTAAACGCCATGATTCAGGTGAGGAAAGAGTTGAACACCGGCGAGACTGTGGAGGAGCAAAAATCGTTGGCGGTTGCCGCCGCCGAAGAGTTTGCGAACGAAGACGTGGAGCATTGCCGCCAAATCGGAGAGCACGGGATCGGGTTGATAAAGAAGGGAATGCGGATACTGACCCATTGCAATGCGGGGTGGCTGGCGTTCGTCGATATCGGTTCCGCGACCGCTCCCTTATACGCGGCTCACCGCAAAGGCGTCCGGTTCCATGTTTTTTGTGATGAAACTCGGCCCCGCTGCCAGGGGGCAAGCCTGACCGCGTGGGAGCTGGCGCAGGAGGGAATTTCCCATCAGGTCATCGCGGACAATGCGGCCGGCCATTTGATGCAACGTGGGGAGATTGACATGGTGATTGTGGGGAGCGATCGCACACTGGGCAGGACCGGCGAAGTCGCCAACAAGATTGGAACTTACACCAAGGCCGTATTGGCAGGGAGACACGGGATTCCGTTCTATGTCGCGATACCGATCTCCACCATCGACTGGGAGATGGGGTCGGGATTTGAAATCCCGATTGAGGAACGGGCTGAAAGCGAGGTTTTGGGGGCCTGGGGTGTCGATTCCAAGGGCAAGAGAGCCTATCTGCGCATGGCCAATCCCAGCT
>Ga0163153_10006244_pt1 | contig 13544 bp, 12 predicted proteins | sample OliLakLV19MP6IB1_FD_148629 | JGI IMG/M metagenome (GOLD analysis project Ga0163153, IMG submission 148629) | Freshwater microbial mat bacterial communities from Lake Vanda, McMurdo Dry Valleys, Antarctica - Oligotrophic Lake LV.19.MP6.IB-1 | ecosystem: Environmental > Aquatic > Freshwater >... | reverse complement strand
GATGACGGAGAGAACACGTCTGCCGGGCTTGACCGTTGTAACCGTCATGCCGGACTTGATCCGGCATCCAGCTCCTTAACCCACTTGTCGATTTCAGTTGGCAGGCCCTGAGGATTTTCCCACACCCCGCTTTTGCCACCGGATTTATACAGTAATCGCACATCGGTAATTTCCAAAGCGGGCTCGACGGGCTTGATCAAATCCCAAACGGTTAACAGTGCAACCTGCACACCGGTCAGTGCTTCCATCTCCACGCCGGTTTTTGCCGCGATCTCTGCCATGCAATAGATATCGATGGCCTGTTGTTCTGGCCGCAGGATGGAGCGCAGCATTACCCGGTTCAGAGCAATGGGATGACACAGCGGTAATAAGGCAGGGGTCAGCTTGGCCGCCTGAATTCCGACCACTTCGGCCATGGCGCGCGGATCACCCTTGGGCAATGTTCCGGCCTGCAGCATTTTCATGGCCTTGGCGCCGATGATGATTCGACCGCCAGCAATAGCCATGCGCTTGGTCACGGCCTTGGCTGAAATATCGGCCATGGACCAACTTTGTTTCACTTCTTCGCTCATGATTTCTGGTTCATCCCTGTGGCTTAAAATGAGGGGGTGAGAGTAAAGGGACAGAGTAAACCACTTACCATGCCTGTCGTGTCAGTCAACGAAAAATCTTACTCTGTCCCTTTACTCTGACCCCAGAGCTCCGGCGTACCAGCGCGCAATCAACTCGCGCTGCTCGGGTGTCATACCGTGCATATTTCCCAACGGCATGGTGCGCGTGACCACTACCGTCTGGTGGATGCGTTGCGCCTGGCTTTCAATCTGTTCGGCAGTTTCCAGAACCACTCCCAGCGGGGGTGCGTAGAAGCCGGTAAAGCTGGGCTTTTCGGCGTGACAGTTGACACAATGCTGTTCAATCAACGGTTGTATGTCGGCCAGCTTCGGTACTGCGCCAGCGGATTCCGATACAAGCTGCCCGGCAGCTGTTGGTGTGGTTGATGCTTTGTTTGATGAACCAGTTTCTTGCCGCGGCAAAGTCGACACGATCAAACCGAGCAGCAACAGCAGCGACAGCGGCAGCACCCAACGATTATGTTCTGGAAAGTGCCGGATATTGAACCAGTGCCTAATGCCTACCAACGCCAGCGACAAAACCGCCAGCAGCAACCAGCCCCACTCGCTGCCATAGCTGAAGGGATAATGGCTGCTGATCATGATAAACAGCACCGGCAAAGTCAGGTAATTGTTTTGCCGCGAGCGTTGCAGGGCATTCTTGCCTTTGCTGCCATCCGGTGTTCGGCCTGCGCTGAGCGAGGCAACCATGTCTTTTTGCGCCGGAATGATGACGAAAAACACATTCGCAACCATGATGGTGCCAATGGCAGCGCCGACATGCATATAGCTGGCGCGACCGGTGAAATAATCGCCCAACCACCAGGCCAAAAACGTAAACCATACAAAGATCAGCAGGCCTGCTACCAGGCCCTCGTTACCCAATGGCGATCGACAAAGTCCGTCATACAACAACCAGGAAATCACTAAAACGGAAAAGCTCAGGCTGATGGCCAATGGTTGGGAAAGGCTGCTGTCCGGGTTGATCAGAAACAGCGGCGCGTTCCACCAGTACACCACCATCAACAGGCAGAAGCCGGTCAGGAAGGTGGCATAGGCTTCATATTTGAACCAGTGCAGTGTGCCTGGCATTTGCGCCGGTGCCAGGCGGAACTTCTGCAAATAATAAAATCCGCCACCATGCACGGCCCACAGGTCACCGGCCAGCGGGTCATCGTTCTTGAAGCGTCGTTCCAGCAGGTTTTCCAGCCAGTTGAAGTAGAACGACGCGCCTATCCAGGCAACGCCGGTGACGAAGTGTGCCCAGCGCAGCAGCAAGCTCAACCAGTCGGATAACATGGCTTGCGGCCATGCGTCCATCAAGCAGCAGCGATGCGGTCTACCGCTTGCAGGTGGCGCTCAATATCGGCTTGATCGAGGAAGGATGCCTCAAAGCTGTTGCGCACCAATTCGATGATTTCATCGCGTGACAGGCCGACCGCAGCCACCAGCAAATTGAAGTTGTCGTTCATATAGCCGCCAAAATAAGCCGGGTCATCCGAATTGATGGTGGCTTTCAAGCCCATGCCCAGCATGTCGCGGATGGGGTGATCGCGCATATCCTTGACCACTGCCAAGCGCTGATTGGAGAGCGGGCATACCGTGAGCGGAATCTGCTTGCGCGCCAGCGTCGCGACCAGGTCGTCGTCTTCCAGCGAGCGATTGCCGTGATCGATGCGATCCACTTTCAATTCATCCAGCGCTTCCCACACATACTCCGGCGGCCCTTCCTCGCCGGCATGCGCCACGCGTTTCAAACCGAGTTCGCCGGCCCGGTCAAACACCCGCTGGAACTTACGTGGCGGATGACCTTTTTCTGAAGAATCCAGCCCCACGCCGGTGATGCGATCGAGAAACGGCGCGGCTTCTTCCAAAGTGGCCAGTGCGCTGGCTTCATCCAGATGGCGCAGAAAACACATGATGATGCGACTGCTGATGCCCAGCTCCTTTTCGCCCTTGTGCAACGCGCTCCAGATGCCTTCGAAAGCCGTTGCGAACAAAACGCCGCGGCCAGTATGGCCCTGCGGATCGAAGAAGATCTCCGTATGCACAACGTTATCGGCCTGGCAGCGCAGCAGATAGGCCCAGGTCAGATCAAAGAAATCCTGCTCGGTGAGCAGTACCGACATACCCTTGTAGTACAGATCGAGGAAATCCTGCAGGCATTTGAACCGGTAGGCGGCTCGCACGGCTTCAACATCGGCATAGGGCAGCTTCACCCCGTTGCGTTGCGCCAGGGCGAACATCATCTCCGGCTCCAGGCTGCCTTCGATGTGCATATGCAATTCGGCCTTGGGCAGGTCGGTGATCAGTTGTTTGCGTCGGTCCATGCAGAGTTCCTTTTGAACTGGTTCCATCATTAACGGGGTGTCATCATAAGCTGCGCTATGAGACTGAGCGCAATGGTAGCAGGCTGCTTTCCATGGATACCAGCCAATCCGATAGGGCAAACCAGGCGCTGCAGTTGCAACTCGTTGATGCCTCTTTGCTTCAGGCGGTGCACGAAGCGTTTGCGCTTGGTGTCGGAGCCAATCAAACCCAGCCAGGCAAAATCCCAATCTGCATCATCGCGCTGCAGAATGGCATGGCAAATCTCTTCGTCCAGTTGGTGGCTGTGGGTCATCACCACGAAAACGCTGTTGGTCCTGGCTTGCGCCACCACTGTCAGGGGGTCGGCTGCGCTCTGCAAGCAATGATCTGCAGCATCAACCGGGAAAATATCCGGCCGTTGATCAATCCAGGTCAAACGAAACGGTAGCCCCCGCACACGTTGCGCGACTTCCTGCCCCACATGTCCGGCACCAAATAACAGCAATTCCTGCCTGTGATCATGCATCAGCTCCAACCACCAGTGGCCCCCATCATCTTCGTCTTCAACTTCTTGTTGCACAGTAGCATTCAGACTCGCCGTTCCGGCTGCAGAAAGGGCTTGTTGCAGCGGTTCCTGTGCCGTCTGCCAAACTGTATCGGGCAAATCAGCGGGCTGTTCGGAATCAGCGGTTATGGCGTAATGCATGGGTAGTTTCGCAGCCACGGAAGCAACCAGGATTGCAGGGATGTTCGCAGCCTGTGCTGTGACGAGTTCGTTCAGCCAAACGGTTTCTCGCGCCGGCAAGCGCTCGAAATGCAGGTTTACCGCGCCACCACAGCACTGATTCAAGGCGGGGCCAAGGCCAAATGGCAGTTGCAGTTGCAGCGCAGTGTCGCCCTCTTGTAGCAACTCACGCGCCTTGGCAATCGCGGTAAATTCCAGATTCCCACCACCAATACTGCCTTTGATGGCATTAGCGCTAACGATCATGCGGCAACCCGATTCACGCGGCGCCGAACCCATGATCTGACTCAGCGTCACCAACACGCACGGCTGCTGTGCCAACAAGCCTTGGAGTTCGATCATCCAGTGGTGGTTGCCGCTCAAGAATATAGACCCGGTTTGCCCCGCTACTCGGGATTGCCGGTCATCCTACGGTGGGTGCGGGATGCAAGTCCAGACTCATACAAGTCCAGACTAAGTCCAATGAATTACCAAACGCCAGTATTCTCCATCGAAGCCCAGGGCTCCTGCGGCGGCAGCGCTTCACCTTTTTGCAATAATTCGATAGAAATATTATCCGGCGAACGCACGAAAGCCATGTGCCCGTCTCGTGGCGGTCGATTGATGGTCACGCCGCCATCCATCAAGCGTTGACAGGTAGCATAGATATCATCGACTCTGAAGGCCAGGTGTCCAAAATTCCGGCCGCCCTCATAACCGGATTCATCCCAATTCCAGGTCAACTCGATGGCTGGCGACTGGCCTTGTTTGAAACGCTCCGCGTCTTCGGGCGCCGTCAAAAAAACCAGTGTGTATTTTCCTTGCGGTACCGGATAGCGCTTGACTTCCACCAAACCCAGCTTGTTGCAAAAGAAATCCAGTGATTCATCCAGGTCACTGACCCGGATCATGGTATGTAGATATTTCATCGTGTCTCCTTGCTCTGGTTGTGGGTCATTTCATCTTTATCATGAGTAGTCTGCAGGCACATCAGGATATGCTCGGGTGTGGCCGGGGCATTCAGGAAAGGTAGTATGCGCCCCGATTTTACCGCGGCAATCGCCTGGTTGATGGCACTGTGCACCGCGATGGCCAGCATCAGCGGTGGTTCACCCACCGCTTTGGAGCGGTGAATGGTGGGTTCACGGTTTTCGCCACGCTGCCAGATTTGCACATTAAATTCTTCCGGCACATCGCTACTGACTGGAATCTTGTAGGTCGAGGGCGCATGGGTGCGCAAGCGGCCCTGTTCATCCCACCAGCATTCCTCGGTGGTCAGCCAACCCATGCCCTGTACAAAGCCGCCTTCGATCTGGCCAAGATCAACGGCCGGGTTCAGTGAGCGACCCACATCGTGCAGGATATCCACACGGCGCACGCGATTCTCGCCGGTCAACGTATCAATCTCTACTTCGGCTACTGCGGCACCGTAAGCGAAATACAAAAACGGTCTGCCTTGTGCCTTATCGCGGTCATAATAGATCTTGGGCGTGCGATAGTATCCGGCGGCAGAAAGCGACACGCGCCCGAGGTAAGCAGCCATTACCGCAGCGGCAAATCGATGCAGCTGCTGGCCATCCCAGACACCTTCCTGAGTGAATTTCACGGTTGCCGCATCAGCGTTTTCGCCAGCCAGAAATTCGGCAATCCGGCGTTTGATCTTGTTGCAGGCATCGAGTGCTGCCATGGCATTCATGTCGGAACCGGAAGATGCCGCAGTGGCCGAAGTGTTAGGCACTTTGCCGGTATTGGTGGCGCTGATCTTTACCTGCGCCAATGGCACGCCAAAAGCATCAGCCACCACCTGCGCCACTTTGATAAACAGGCCCTGGCCCATCTCTGTGCCGCCATGATTGAGGTGGATACTGCCGTCCTTGTACACGTGCACTAAGGCGCCGGCCTGGTTCAAAAAACTGGTGGTAAAGGAGATGCCAAATTTGACGGGCGTCAGTGCAATACCGCGTTTGATAACCGGGCTATGCGCATTGAATGCGGCAATATCAGTCCGGCGTTTGGCATACTGGCTGCTGACTTCAAGTTCCGCGATGATTTCCGGCGCTACATTATCTTCAACGGTCATGTAATAAGGCGTGAGATTGCGACCCTCGTCGCCGTACAGATTCCGTTTGCGAATTTCCAGCGGATCTTTGCCCAAATGCGCCGCGATGGCATCCATCACCCGCTCTATACCCATCATGCCTTGTGGCCCGCCAAAACCGCGAAAAGCGGTGTTGGAAACCGGGTTGGTACGGCAGCGGTAGGAACGAATTCGGACGGCTGGAAAGTAGTAGGCATTGTCACTGTGGAACATGGCGCGATCGCTGATTGCTCCGGATAAGTCAGCGGAGAAACCACAACGTGCAGCCAGCTCAATGTCTATGCCCAGTATCTGGCCGGTATCATCAAAGCCCACATCGTAACGAATACGGAAATCATGCCGCTTGCCGGTACTGATCATGTCGTCATCACGATCCAGCCTGATCTTGGCCGGCCGGCCGGTTTGAACCGCCACCAGTGCCGTGATCACCGCCCATTGCGCTGCCTGGGTTTCCTTGCCGCCAAAGGCTCCGCCCATGCGACGCACTTCCACTGTGACAGCGTTGTCCGGCCTGCCCAGCGCAAGCGCAGCCAGGTGCTGCAACTCCGATGGGTGCTGGCTGGAAGAATAGATCAACACATCGCCGTCTTCCTGCGGGATGCTGAGCGATGCTTGACCTTCGAGGTAAAAATGATCCTGTGCTCCGGTGTGCAGCTCACCCTGCAAGCGATGGCTTGCGGATGCCAGCGCCTGCGCTGCGTCACCACGTTGCATTTCATATGGTGGCTCTACCCAGGACTGTTGCTCTATGGCGGTCTCAATACTGAGCACAGCAGGCAACTCTTCGATATCAATTTGTGCTAACTGCGCTGCACGCCGGGCAATGTCGCGGCTCTCAGCGGCTACCGCAAACAACACTTGACCCTGGAAGTGCACAAATTCGCTGGCGAGGGTTTCCTCGTCGGCCTGATGCCTGGGGCTGATGTCGTTGTTGCCGGGAATATCGTCTGCCGTTATAACGGCAACCACGCCCGGGAAGGAGCGCACCTCAGCCAGGTCTATGCAGCGGATGCGCCCATGCGACACTTTGCTGGTACCGAAGTAAACATGCAGCAAACCCACAGGCTCGGTGATATCGTCAACATAAACCGCCCGCCCGGTAACGTGCTTGATGGCACTGTCATGCGCCACGGACTGCTGCACGACCGCCAATTGCTTACTTTGATTGGACGAGCGATCCATCTAATCCAGTCCTCGCTGCAATTGAACTGGAGCCTCACCCTGCGTCTCGAGGAAAAAGCGCATCAGTAAATGCTGCGCGGCTTTCATTCGATATTCTGTGCTGCCACGCCAATCACTCAGCGGTTCATAGTCGTTTAGCAGGGATTGCTGAGCGGCCAGGATGCGCTCCAGGCTTAATTCCTGGCCTTGCAGAGCCTTCTCTGCAGCCCTCGCTCGCTTGGGCGTGCCCGCCATACCGCCAAAGCAGATCCGTGGCTCGACAACTTCACCGTTTTCCACGCGCAGGCTGACTGCTGCGCACAATGAAGAAATATCCTGATCGAAGCGGCGCGATAGTTTATACACCGCGTAATGCAATCCCTTCGGTCGCTGCGGAACATGAATGGCTTCGACACATTCACCCGGCTGCAAATCCTGCTTGCCGTATTCGATAAAGAAGTCTTTCAGCGGCAGTTCGCGCCGGCCTTTGCTACTGCTCAGTATCAAAATAGCGTCCAGCGCAATCAGGGCGGGTGGCATATCACCTATCGGAGAACCGTTGGCAATGTTGCCGCCCACGGTTCCGGCATTTCTGACCTGCTCCGCCCCCAGGCGCTTCAGCATGGCTTCGAGCTCAGGATATGTGCCGATCAGAGTTTCCAACACATCCGCATAAGGCACGGCTGCACCAATCTCCAGCACACCGGTATCCGGATTGACCTGCAGTCGCTGCAATTCCTGCACCTCGCCCACATAGACCAAAACAGGCAACTGTTGCAGTTGCTTGGTGATCCACAGCCCAACATCCGTGGCGCCCGCCACCATGCAGGCGGCAGGGTATTCAGCCAGAATTTCCCACAATGATTGCAGACTGCGTGGTGCAAAAAACCGTCGGCCCTGAAACTCCATTTCCAACATGTCGTCGTGAGCCAATTGCTGCAACTGCTGAATGGTGCCCGCTTCGCTGGCGCTGAATTCATCACCCGCTGCAGCCTGCTGCGAGCATTGCCGGGCCGCTTTGACAATAGGCGCATAGCCCGTACAGCGACAAAGATTACCGGCCAGCACTTCGTCAATATCCTGTCGCGCCAGGCCCGAATCAGATGCGCCCTGAACCGCACGCTGATCATGAAACAGAGTAAACAGGCTCATCACAAAACCCGGTGTGCAGAATCCACACTGCGAACCGTGCTGATCCACCATGGCCTGCTGCACCGGGTGTAATATCGGCGACACGGCATCCGCTGTTGCCAGATCTTCCACCGTGATCAGTTGTTTGCCGTCCAACATGGGCAACAGTTGGATGCAGGAATTAACCGCGCGGTATTGAAGTTGGCCATCACGCAATTCAACTACGGTTACCGTACAGGCACCGCAATCGCCCTCAGCACAGCCTTCTTTGGTGCCTTTTCGCCCGGCCGGACCGCGCAGCCAGTCCAGCACGGTGGTCTGCGGATCGCAGCCGCTGACTTGCTGTGGCTGATGGCCCAGTAAAAAACGGATGGCAGAGTGCTTGGCTTGAACCACTAACTTCCCCGGTAGGTGGAGTAACCAAAGGGTGAAATCAACAAGGGCACATGATAATTCTGGGTTGTATCGGCAATGCCGAAACGAATCACCACCCGGTCCAGGAACGGTGGGTTCGATAATTCCACCCCCTGTCGGCGAAAATAATCTGCTACATCGAAAATCAATTCGTAAGATCCTGCCACCATGGATTCCTCATCCAGCAGCGGTGCATCACAACGGCCATCCGCATTGGTACGGCCATTAAGCAGTTCCAGACGGCCATTACCCAGCCGGAACAGGCGGTAATACATGTCATTGCCCGCCTTGCCGGTTGATGTGTCGAGCACATGTGTCGTCAATCCACTCATAAAAATTACCTCGTAAGCAAAGCCAGTCATCGCGCCAGCAGCCTGTGCCGTATTGCAGAAACCAACCTGCCTGCAGTATGTTGGCTGTCTGTTGAGAAAGTATACAGCCCAATGAGCAACACTTATCCCAGGGATCTGGTCGGATACGGCCCCAAACCGCCACAGGCGGATTGGCCCAATGGAGCCCGAATCGCCCTGCAACTGGTACTCAATTACGAGGAAGGCGGGGAAAATTGCGTATTGCACGGCGACTCTGCCTCGGAAGCGTTCCTGTCCGACATCATCGGTGCTGATGCCCGCGAGGGCGTGCGGCATATGAGCATGGAATCACTGTATGCCTACGGCAGCCGTGTAGGGGTCTGGCGTTTGCATCATTTGTTCGAGACTTACCAGGTGCCGGTTACGGTATTTGCCGTTGGCATGGCAGCCGAGCGCAACCCGGAACCCATACGGGCACTGCATGCATCAGGCCATGAAATCGCCAGTCACGGCTACCGCTGGATCGACTACCAGTACGTTGACGAAAATACTGAACGTATGCATATGCAGCAGGCCATCGCTGCCATCGAGAACATCACCGGTGAGCGGCCATTGGGCTGGTATACCGGGCGTAGCAGCCCCAATACGCGCAAGCTGGTGGTCGAAAACGGCGGCTTTCTCTATGACGCCGATGACTATTGCGATGACCTGCCATTCTGGAATTACCAATTCGACCAACCCCAATTGGTCGTGCCCTACACCCTGGATGCCAACGACATGCGCTTCGCCTCGGCCCAGGGCTTCAATAGTGGCGAGCAGTTTTACCAGTATTTGAAGGACAGCTTCGATGTGCTGTACGCAGAAGGTTTGCGCACACCGCGCATGATGTCGGTAGGCTTGCACTGTCGCCTGGCGGGCCGTCCCGGGCGCTTTGCAGCGCTGGAGCGTTTTATCAAGTACGTACGATCTTATGATGATGTCTGGTGGTGTAGACGGGTGGACATAGCCCGTCATTGGCATGACCGGCACCCTGCTGTGAACCAACAACTGTAAACCCAACTGAAGGCGGGAGCGAAATGGCTATTGAACCCAGTGATATGGACCGCGAAGAGTTCATGGAAATTTTTGGTCCGGTATTTGAACACTCACCCTGGATTGCCGAAGACGTTTGGAATGACGGTGTGGAGACGCGCCATGACACGGCTCCCGGCATGCACGAAGCCTTGTGCAATGAGATTCGTCGCGCTTCAAATGAGGCCAAGCTGGAATTATTGCAGGCCCATCCTGAGCTCAAAGCCATGGAGGCCGACCACGGACTGACTTCGCACTCACATGGTGAACAGATGCGCTCTGGGCTGGACCAGTGCAGTGCCGAAGAAAAAGCTGAGCTCGATCGTCTTAACCTGGCCTATCAGGAGAAGTTTGGTTTCCCCTTTATCCTGGCCATCAAAGGTTTCCAGCGTAAACAGATACTGGAAATATTCCACCGTCGCCTGGAGCACAACCGCGAAGAGGAATTCCAGGCCGCTCTGGGGCAAGTGATGAAAATCGCCTTGTTCCGCTTGCAGGATATTTTTGCTTGAATCAGGCAACTACAGGGTCACGACCGGCCTTCTGCGACCAGTTTATCGACCTGGCCCAGCAACGTCTGGGTGCGAAGGTATTATTTACCACCGATGATTTCTTCGCCGCCAAGGAACGTTTGATCGATCCGGCACCGCCGGTGTTTATCGATGACAAGTACGATGACCACGGCAAATGGATGGATGGCTGGGAAAGCCGCCGCAAACGCACACCGGGCCACGATTACTGTGTGATTCAGATATGCCCTGGCGTGATTCACGGCATCGAAATCGACACCGCTTTTTTCACCGGCAATTACCCGCCGCAGGCGTCTTTGGAAGTGTGTCATTCAGCCACGCAGCCCGATGAGAATACTCCATGGCAGGAACTGCTGCCGCGCATGGATCTGCACGGCAACTCAAAGCATTACGCGAAGATCAACGACTCACGCCCCTGGACGCATGTTCGCTTGCATATCTATCCCGACGGTGGTGTTGCCCGGCTGCGATTGTATGGGGTTGCTGCTTTTGACTGGAACTCGGTTGCTGCGGGAGAACTAAGCGACTTGCTGGCCATGCGGCACGGTGGCCGGGCTTTGGCCGCCAACGATATGCACTATGGCCATATGTCCAATCTGCTGGCACCCGGAGATGGTGTGAACATGGGCGATGGCTGGGAAACCCGCCGAAGGCGTGAACCTGGTAATGACTGGGTGATACTGAAGCTGGGCCATAGCGGGTGTTTGAAACGCATTCTGGTTGACACCGCTTTTTTTAAGGGCAATTACCCGGCACGTTGTTCCCTGCATGGCGCTTTGCTGGAAGACATGGCCGATGACCAGGTGCGAGCCGATGGCGACTACTGGCGGCCTGTGTTGCCCGAAGTAGAGCTCTGGGCTGACCAAAAACACGTTTTCGAGATGGAACTGCTGGATGCCGGCCGCATCAGCCATGTGCGGCTGGATATCTTCCCCGATGGCGGCGTCAGCCGTTTGCGTTTATACGGCGATTGGCGTTGCTGAGCCGGGTTAGCTTATGAAAACCTTAAAAGTCGAAGCACTTACGGCAGAAGCATTCAGCGAATTTGGTGACGTAATCTCAAGCACTGGCCAGACAGCGCACCTGATTAACCACGGAAACACGGAAAAATTTGCTGAATTAACCATCGTGGATACCGAGGCGCGGGACGGTAAGACCGCGGTGCATATATTTCGCAGCCAGCCGCTCACCTTACCGTTGATTATTGAAGAGATGGAAAAACATCCCCTATCCAGCCAGGCCTTTATGCCACTGCACAATCGGCCCTTTCTGGTGATCGTAGCGCCTCCGGGTGAGTGGGTTGACAGCGCCTCTGTGCGGGCTTTTATCACCGATGGCACGCAGGGCATCAACCTGCGCCGCGGCACCTGGCATCATTATCAGGTGTCACTGCAACAAGAATCCGACTACCTGGTGATTGACCGCATAGGCCCGGGCCGCAATCTTGAGGAACAGCGGCTTGATCCGGTTTTGGTGATCCAGAATCTGCCTTGATCTGTGATTATGCGTCGATCCTCTCTGCTATCCATGCAGGGTTTTGTGTCATACCACTTGTATGCGTAAAGAATATAGCCTTCCGCTGCTGGCTCAACAACCAGGGTCGGTTTCATTCAGAGGCTATACGGTTTCTAACGGTACTCCAGGGAGACCCGGATTCCGGGTTTGAGCGAAACTCTTCAAGGCGCTTTTCCAAAAGTTTTCGAGTAGAAGGTGTTAATTCAATTTTTTCAGGAACGGCAACGAACCTGTCCCAAATTTCAGTAACTAACTGAATGCGCTCGGGAATGGGTAATTCCAAGGTTTCTGCTGCTGATACTTTGATGACTTGAATTTAACACACCGTAAAAGGCTGTTCTATGAGAAAAAGCATTAAAGGCGTGTAGGAAATTTGCGTAGATCAACATATCAAGCCTTCGCCTGGCACGCGCGAGGCAGGTATCACCAGTATCCAACCAACATCAACTCAATTTTTCGTAAGCCTTTAAGGTCAGGAATGCGGCAAAATCATCGTCCAGCACCAGGTGATCGAGCAGGCTGGCAGCCGTATGCAGATTGCGCGATTCGTCACCTTTTACTTTTCCGGCCAGATGATCCAGCACGTGCGAGCGGGCTGAACGATAGGTTGAGGCTTCGATCTTCTTGCCGTCCTGCAGCTTGGCCTTGGGATGCCGAATCCACTGCCACAACTGGGCGCGTGAAATTTCTGCTGTGGCGGCATCCTCCATCAGATTGTCGATGGGCACGCAGCCGTTGCCTCCCAACCAGGCGGCCAGATACAGCAACGCGACCCGAATATTGGAGGTGAAGCCCTCTTCAGAGATACTGCCGCTTATCGGTTTCAGCAGGTCTGCAGCAGCAATATTTACATCCTCGCGCAGGCGATCGCGCTGATTGGGGGTTTTCATCACCGCATCAAACTCGGCCCGGGCAATGGCCTCCAGGCCGGGATGCGCCACCCAGGTGCCGTCATGGCCAGCAGTTGCTTCGCGCCTCTTGTCGGCTTTTACTTTTGCCAGCGCTGCCTCGTTAGCCGCCTCATCACCCTTGATGGGAATCTGCGCTGCCATGCCGCCCATAGCCATGGCGCCGCGTTTATGACAGGTCTTGATCAGCAATAACGAATAGGCGTTAAGAAAGCCCTTATCCATGGTGATCTGCGCGCGATCCGGTAACAGATATTCCGGCTGGTTACGCAAAGTTTTGATATAACTGAAGATATAGTCCCACCGGCCACAATTCAGGCCCTGGATACGGCTGCGCAGCTCATGAAGGATTTCGTCCATCTGGAAAGCCGCTGGCAGGGTTTCGATCAACACGGTGACCTTGGCGGTTCCCAGCTTCATACCCAGTTGTTCTTCAGCCCAGTTCATCACCTCGTTCCACAAACGGGCTTCTTCGTAATGCTCCAGCTTGGGCAGATAGAAGAAAGGGTGGATACCGCGTTCAGCAAATGCCGCGTGGTTGTGGAACAGGAACAGGGCAAAATCGAACAAACTACCCGAAATGGGCTTATCGTCCAGCAACACATGCTTCTCATCCAGGTGCCAACCGCGTGGGCGGACCATCAGCAAAGCAGGTTTTTCATTAAGACGGTAGACCTTACCGTTGCCACCATCAAACTCGATGCTGCCATTCACCGCATCGCGCAGATTGATTTGCCCTTCGATGCAATTGTCCCAGGTG
>Ga0163153_10006239_pt1 | contig 13552 bp, 9 predicted proteins | sample OliLakLV19MP6IB1_FD_148629 | JGI IMG/M metagenome (GOLD analysis project Ga0163153, IMG submission 148629) | Freshwater microbial mat bacterial communities from Lake Vanda, McMurdo Dry Valleys, Antarctica - Oligotrophic Lake LV.19.MP6.IB-1 | ecosystem: Environmental > Aquatic > Freshwater > Lake... | reverse complement strand
TGACTAAGTGAGCCGGTTGCGGGCGGAGACTCTTCTCCGGCAGCGGTTGGCAAAGCGTCTTGATTCGTTTCCGTCGGCAGGCCGCCGACGGGTGGTCCGTTAGTCGAAAATTTCGGGAACAAGCCCGGCGGTTTACCGTCGCCGGGCTTGTTTTTTTGCGCCGCCGGCGCAAAGTACGCGTCTTGCCGGCGCCTTGGGAAAACTGGCGAGAGAGCCGCCGGCGGCACAAATCGCCCCATCGCACGGATGCAGGGATCGCCTGTTTCGCGGGCTGCCGGCAGCGGCGGCGTGCGGTTCACGACTCCGGACGTCGACAATTGGGGCGAAACACTTGAGGCCGCCCGCCCTGGCGTCCGATAAACCGGATAAACCGCAACGTTTGCCGGCCGCCGTACGCCGCACCTGCCGTCGTGCGACCGCCGGAAGCTCATGTCTTCGTGAATCTGTGGGGGGATACCCGTCATGCGAGTTCGTCGATTCTTGCTTGCGGCCATGCTCGTAACGTCGTCCGCGGCGGCCGACATTGCGTTGGCCGCCTATCCGTTGGTGCCCGGCACGGGTCGAGAGATCACCGCCGTCGGCGACGACTTTGAAGACGAGTCGTGGGAGTACGTTCCTAACTGGCCCAAGAGCAGCAACAACATCGACAAGCGGACCCGAAACCCGGGGGGCTATTCCACGAACGGCCGCTGGTTCGAAGCGGCACTGCGCGGACAGCCGGACTACGTCTCCCGCGTCGACACGCCCCCGGGCGGCCTGCCGGGTAGCCGCGGCGCGCTGATGCTGCGGACGCTTCAATCGGGCATTCCCGGACAACCGAGCGGACAAGACCAACAAGACGATTTCATCGCCAACCTCCGTTCGCGGATCGGCGCCTACATTCCGATCTCATACGAGCCGAGCCTGGTGACCCGTATTTACATGCCGCCGGTCGAACAGTGGGAGAACCGGAGCGGGAGCCAGTTCGCGTTTCGGGCCGGCGTCCGCGGCGGCGACGAGAACGAAGAGTATTGGCCGGGCATCTTCATTCAGTTCCAAAGCGAGACCGACAGCCGGGCTCGAGTCGACGCCGCCTACCTGGTGATCCGCGCCGACGGACGGGGCCGCGACATCCGCAGCATCGCGATCGAGCAAACCGGCTGGTGGACCTTGGGGATGTCGTTCACGGCCGACGGCCGGGTCCACTACTTCGGCAAGCCGGGCGTTGCGGATCTGACGAAGGACGACTATCTGACGTCGTACGTCCCGTACAACATGCCGGTCCGCAAATTCGAAACTTTCTTCTTTGATTGTTTCAACCGCGACGACGGCCGGACCTGGTCGACGCCTTTCGTCATCGACGACACGTCGCTCTACGTCGTTCGGGGCGGCGAGCAACTGGAAGCGGTCGCGGCGCGAGCATTGGCGCCGAAGAAGACGGCGGCCCCGGCCGCGCAGCAACAGGCGCCGCAACAACGTCCGGCGACGCAGAACCGAACGGCCGTGCAACAACGGCCGGTACGGCAGAACTAAGCTGCGGCGGATTTAGTAAGAATAAGGAGGCGCCGGCGGATTTTCCGCCGGCGTTTTCGTTGGTGCCTTAGCGTGGGAAGGTAACCGGTGGTGCCGGCGGCTTGTCCGCCAATATCTAAGGATCGAACCGCAAGGCCGCCATGTCCGGACCACGCCCATCGCTGCGCTCTGGGACGTGCCACCCGAAACCCGTGCGCCGGCGGCTTGAAGCCGTGCGGTCGGCTGTCCAAGATGGTGGAATGATGCTCCACCGAATTGCTCGCCTTATCGCCCTTCTCGTCGTCCTCGCGCTCGTCGCCGTTTCGAGCGTTACGTTGCCGATCGGGGCCGGCATCGTCCGCGCGGAAGAGCCGATCGTCGTCCTGAGCCAAGGGATCGGCCTGTTGAACCGGGGGCATCCCGGCCAGGCGTTGCCGTTCTTGGACGAGGCCCTGCGCCTCGATCCGCAGCTCATGACCGGCTACCGCTTTCGCGGCATGGCCCGGCAAGATACGAAACAACTCGACGGCGCGATCGCCGACTTCACCAAGTTTCTCGAGTCGACGCCCGACGATCCGTATGTCCTCGTTCGCCGCGGCAAGGGGCTGGCGGAAAAAGGGGAAACCGAGCGGGCGCTCACCGATCTGAACGACGCCGTTCGTTTCCATCCGACGTATTCTTATGCGCTGATCGGCCGCGGGGAGTTCCTGCTCGCCCAGCGCGACGCCGATGGTGCGCTGGCGGATTTCAACCGGGCCTTGGAACTCAACAAGGAAGATGCGATCGCCTACGTCGGACGGGGCGAGGCCTACTCTCTGAAGGGGGAATTCAAGCAGGCGATCGACGACCTTACGCGCGCCATGGAACTCGATTCGGCCGACTATCTGAAGCCCCTGTTGCGCGGCCGGATCCGCAAGCAATCGGGCGACTTGAAAGGGGCCGTGGCCGATTACGATCGGGCGATCGGGCTGGCACCCAAACAAGCCGGGCCGTATGTCGACCGGGGCAACGCGCGCAACGACCTAGGGGAGTTGGTCGAGGCGGCCGGCGACTATGACCGGGCCATCGAACTCGATCCCAAGAGCGCCGTGGCGTTCAACAACCGGGGGAGCACCCGCCGCGTGCAAAAGCGGTTCGACGAAGCGCTCGCCGATCTCGACCACGCCATCCAACTCGATCCGAAGCTCGTCGACGCCTACAAGAATCGGGCCCGCACCTACGAAGACCGGGGCGAACCGGAAGCGGCCAAGAACGGCTACGACGTCGTTCTCACGATGCGGCCCGACGATATGTTCGCGCTGCTGCGACGGGCGGCCGTGCACCAGGCACAAGGCCGCCACGCCGAAGCCCGCGCCGACTTCGAGCGGGCGGCCAAGCTCGCGCCCCGCGATCCTCAAATTCGGATCTATCTCGGAGTGCTGGCGCTGGCGGAAAAAAACCTCGACGGGGCCGTGGCCGAGTTCACGGCCGCCGCCGAGATCGATCCGAAACTAGCCGACGCCTACTTCAACCGGGCCTACGTCTACGAAGAGAAAAAAGATTTCAAGCGGGCCGTGGCCGACTACTCGACCGCCGTCGGACTGAATCCCCGCGAGCCGGAATACCTCGTGAACCGGGGCGTCGCCCGGGAATCGAGCGGCGACTTTGCCGAAGCGATCAAGGACTACGACCTGGCGATCGAGCTGGACGGCAAGTACGGGCTGGCCTACTTCAACCGAGCGAACGCCAGGCAGCAACTCAAGCAATACGCCCAAGCCGCCGGCGATTACGATCGGGCAATCGAGCTGGATCCGGAAATGGCCTGGGCTTACGCCGGCCGCGGGTTGGCGCGGCTGGCCCAGAAGAAGAAGAAAGAGGCGGAGCAGGATTTCGCCGAAGCGCGGCGGCTCGACCCGGAGGTCGACGGCGAGCTGAAGGAGCGGATTCGAGAGATTGAGGCGGGGAAGTAGCGCGGCGTGGCGCGGTTGACCGAAGCGGCCGCCGTCAAACGATTGGAGTGATGAGGAGATGAAGAGATAAAGGGATGAAGCGGTCGCCAGTTCCCTTCATCCCCTCATCGGCTATCCGGTTTCCGACGCTAACTCGCGGAGGGCGCGAGTTCACGCACGACCGGAGCTTTCGCAGGCGTCGGCTCTTCGTCGCTATAGCGGGCACGGATGGCGATGATTTCGTCTTCGGCCCGCATGAAGGCGGCTACGACGTCGGGGTCGAAGTGGCTGCCGGCGTCGCCGACGATGATCGAGCGGGCCGTTTCGTGCGTGAACGCTTCCTTGTAGCAGCGGCGACTGGTGAGCGCGTCGTAAACGTCGGCCACGGCGACGATGCGGCCGGGCAACGGGATATTTGCGGCAAAGCTCGATGCCGCTCATCTCGGGCATCTTCCAATCGGAAATCACGAGCCGGCAACGCCCCGTGCGGAGCACCTCGAAGGCTTCGCGGCCGTCGGCGGCCGTTTCGACCGCGTAGCCCGCCTTGCGGAGCGTGTGCTCGATCATGTCGCGCGAGATTTCATCGTCGTCGACGACGAGAATTCGATTCATCCGACCCGCCTCTCCCTACAAGCAACGAAGTGGACAATTTACGTTAGTTTTTTCAGTCGGACCGGCGCAAGCCGCCCGGTTCATTCGGTACCAAATTCGTGGATCAGTCGTTCAATCGCGACGAGGCACGTCGTGACGTCTCCTCGCAAGGCTTCCAAGTCCGTTTCGCTCGATCCGGCCGCCTCGAGCAATCCGGCCCGTTGTTGCAGGCCGAGCGCCCCGACGTTGCCGGCGCACCCCTTCAGGCGGTGAGCCAGGCGGCGAACGCCGTCGCCGTCGCCCGCCGAAGCCGCTTGTTCGAGCTCGCGCACGTCGTCGGGGAGCCTGCGGCGGAATTTGTCGAGCAGCCGGGCCGCGAACGGACGATCGCCTTCGCAGCGACGGAGCAGATCGTCGGCCGAGAGCGGCAGGCAAAGCGGCGCGGAGGGTGTCGCGACTTTTTCGGCGTCGGCCGAAACGGCGATCGGAGGCGCCGCGGTGAAGGTCGTGGCCGCGGGGCGGGCTTGGGCCGTGATGATCGAAGCGCGCTTTCCGAGATGGGGCTTGCCGCGATCGGCGCTATGGAAGCGGATTCAGTCGGAACGCCGCGAGCTTCATTCAAAACTCGGGCGATCTCGGCGTAGAGCGTTCCGCGATGAATCGGTTTGGCTACGTAGCCGTCCATGCCGGCGGCCAGGCAGCGCTCGCGATCGCCCCGCACGGCGTTGGCCGTCAGGGCGATGATCGACAGGCCCCCGTGCTTGGAGAACTTTTCTCCCGCGGCCTCGCGGCGGCGAATCTCGGCGACGGCCGAAAATCCGTCCATCACCGGCATTTGGCAATCCATCAGAATCAAGTCGTAGCGGCAGGAGGCCGCCGCGTCGACCGCTTCGCGGCCGTTGACCACCAGCCGGTAGCGATGGCCCGCCGTGCGAAGAATCTCTTCGGTGACCATCCGGTTCACTTCGTTGTCTTCGGCCACCAGGATCGCGAGCGGCCCGCCGTCGGCCGGGGCTTCGTGCGGCGGGGCGGTCTTGCACTGGGCGAGAATGTCCGCCGAGAGTCCGGTGGCCGGCTCCCGGCGTTTATAAGCGGCCGAGCGGTCGTCGACCGTCATGTTCATCAGGGCGTCGAACAGTTGCGACTGCCGTAGCGGCTTATAGAGCACGTCGGCAATGCCGATGCGGTTCAGTTCGCTCCGCTCCGGGTTGTCGCTCATCGAGGTTAGGAGCAGCATCGGTGTTTGGGCGTAGGCCTCGTCGCCGTGGATCAGTCCGGCGAGTTCCAGGCCGTCCATGTCGGGCAGCCGGCGGTCGAGCATGAACAGTTGATACGGCTCGCCGTTGGCGGCCGCGTTGCGGAGCATCGCCAGCGCCGAACGGGCGTCTGGCGCGGTGTCGAGCTTGACGCCCCAGCGTTTCAGGTGCTCGTCGAGCAGCTCGCGATTGACTTCGACGTCGTCGACCGCCAGGCCGCGCACGCCTTGCAGCCTTTCGGGGAGGCGGCGCGGGGGGGGGGAGTCGAGGCGGCGCCGCACTCCAGCGGCAAAGTGAACGAGAAGATCGAGCCGCCGCCGGGTCGTTCGTCGTAGCCGATTTCGCCGCCGAGCGCTTCGACCAATTGCTTGCAGATCGACAAGCCCAAGCCGGTGCCGCCGTAGCGGCGGGTGGTCGAGGCGTCGACCTGCATGAAGGGCTGGAAGAGCCGGTCGCGGCGGTTTTCGGGCACGCCGATTCCCGTATCGCGGACCTCGAAGCGGAGCCGAGTGTCGCGGCCCTCTTTCGACTCGCACGCGACGTCGATCTCGACGCTGCCCCGTTCCGTGAATTTGACCGAGTTGTTCGTCAGGTTCACCAGCACTTGCCGCAGGCGTTCCGGGTCGCCTATGACGATGTCGGGAACGTCGGCGTGGATGCGGCAGGCCAGCTCGATGCCTTTTTTATGGGCCCGGTGTCCGAGCACTTCCGAGAGGTCTTCGACCAGCGGATGCAGGCGGAACTCGACACGCTCCAGTTCGAGCTTGCCGGCCTCGATCTTCGAGAAGTCGAGTATCTGGTTGATCAGCCCCAAGAGGGCGTCGGCCGAGGAGCGGGCCAAATGCACGAAACGCTGCTGGCGATCGTCGAGGCCGGTCGTCCCCAACAAGTCGAGCATCCCCATCACGCCGTTGAGCGGAGTGCGGATTTCGTGGCTCATGTTGGCGAGGAATTCACTCTTGGCCCGGTTTGCCGCATCGGCCGCTTCGGCCTGGGCCTGAATTTCGGCCGCTTCGCGCTGGGCCGTGATGTCGACGACCGTCCCCTCGTAGAAGACGATCGCGCCGGCGGAGTTACGGACGGCCCGGGCATTTTCGGAGATCCAGATGGCAACCCCGTCGTGGCGGCGGACCTCCGACTCGAACTTGACGACCGTATCGTGCCGATCGATGAGGCGGCGGAACTCTTCGCGCCTTTTCGGGTCGATGTAAAGCATCGCGCCGATGTCGCTGAGCGAAGTCATCAGGTGCTCGGTCGAATCGTAGCCGTAGATTTCGGCGAGCGCCGGATTGGCGCTCAGGTAGCGCCCGTCGGGGGAGGTTTGGAACATCCCTTCGACGGCGTTTTCAAAAATGCCGCGGTAGCGCTCTTCGGCCCGGCGGACCGCTTCCATCGCCTCTTCGCGGGCGGAGAGCTCACGGCCGGCTCGCTGGAGCACGCGGTTGTACTCGGCGGCGATCTGCCCGACCTCGGTGTGCGGTTCGACCGGCACCGGCTTGCCGAATTGTCCTTCGCGCTGGTGGCGGTCCATGTTCGTCAGCAGCTCGAGCAACTCGGTGCTCGCGCCGTGTTCGGAAATGTTGAGCCCCTGCAACTCGGCCTGCGGCGACACGCGGAACGTCCAGAAGCGGTTGATCGTACCGAGCACGATCCAGGCCGAACCCATGGCCCAGGCGAAGCAGGTGACGACGCCGAGCGTTTGAATGCCCAACTGCTCCGACCAGCCCGGCCATGCCCATTTCGGCGCCCGGCGAGAAGTGCGACATGCCGAAAACCCCTTGCCACGAAGCCCCGAACATCAGCGCGAAGCCGAATGCCCAGAACGCCAGTGACGAGATCAGGAAGTCGACGAGGTTCTTGATGGCGACGTTGATGCCGTTCTTGGCCCGCGCCATGCCGGTTTCGAGCAGGCGGAAGCCGGCCTGCATCAGCATGACGAGGAATGCCGAGAACAAGACCCACACCACGTGGGCAGGCGCCGCGTCGGAAAACATCCGCGAACTCCGAGAACCGTGCCGGGGCCCTCGCGAGACAAGCCACGGCGGCGCAAGGGCCGTCGGGTATGCCTGGTTACGAGCCGGATTGTCAGAGGCCGCATAGTGCGGTTCGTACGACCGCGCCTCGCGAAACAATAGGTCACGGTCGTGCGCGAAATCCCGACGCGAAAAAGCGATAATTGGGCCTGACAAGGCGGGTCGCCGAAATCCCCTGAAATACCAGGGATGGTTGGAAGTTCGTCGGATATCTGCGTTCGGCCGGCCCTCGCCGCAAATGTGATTTTGCTATTCAAGCGTTACGATCGGCGCAACTGGAACCGGGCCGGTGCGCGACGAACGTTCGCCGAAACTCAGCGTCTTCCGGCGGTCAACGGCATTTCGGCGACGAGCGCTTCGAGCTGCCGCCGCATTTCGTCGGCCGGTAGCCAGACCCGCCGGCCGTGGCCCGGCAACACCCACTCGAAGCGAATATCGACGAGGCGGCGCATCGAATCCGTTTGCTTCGACCAGGAGTACCAGCAGTAGTCGCGCGAGGCCGCCAGCCTTCGGCGGTCGGAGTCGAAATCGAGGTGGTCGCCGGTGAAGAGGAACCGGTCGTCGACCGCGAGCACCATGTGGCCGGCCGTGTGCCCCGGCGTGGGAACGGCCGTGACGCCCGGCGCGAGCACCTGCGGCTCGTCGCCGTCGAGAACCGTTTCGGCGTCGGGTTGCGCGGCCAACTCGGCCCGGTGGATCACGCGCCGCGCCTTGAAATGCTCGGCGTATTTCCGGGCGTCGGCGACGTCGTCGCGGTGCGTGAGAAAAACGTGCGCGACGCCGCCCAGTGCTTCGAGCTTGCGGACGAGCCGCGGGAGGTAGCGGGGCGAGTCGATCAGCCAATTGCCGTCGGGACGACGGAGAAAGTACGACGCGCCGCCGTACGACTTGCGGGAGTTGAAGCCGCAGTAGTAGACAGGCTCTTCGATGAGCAGTGGAAAATCTTCGCTCGCCGGGGCCGGATCGTCATGGCCCCGGTTGCCGATCGAGCCGGTGGGGCAGGAGAGCAGGGCATGCAGCGCCGCGCGGCGATCGAACTCGGCGGCCGGCTGCCGCTCGACGAACGCCGTATCGGGCGCCTGTCCGAAGACCCGCGGGGCCAGTTGCCGGCAGGTATCGCAATCAATGCACGAGGCATCGACGAAAAAATCGCCGGGGACGTTTTCGGGAACGGCTTGGGAGGGGTCGGCCACGGGGGAGGCTACTCGCGCGGGACGCATGGAGTTGGGGAATTCTATGCAGGAGCCGGGCGTTAAGCACTTGGAACGGGGCGCCAGGGGAGAAACGCCGGGACCGGACAAGTTTCTCACCCCTCAACGCGAGCGAACCTTGCCGCGCGCCCTATCGGTATCGGCCGGGCCGTGGCCGTGCTCTACGCCCGCGAAGGGGCCAACGTGGCCATCGTGTATCTCAAGGCCGAGCAATCGGACGCCGAGGAGACGCAGGAGGCGATCGAAGCCGAAGGGGGCCAAGCGCTGCTGCTGCCGGGCGACGTGAAGGATCCGAAGTTCTGCCGCAAGGCGGTCGAGCGAACCGTCAAGGAGTTCGGCCGGTTAGACGTGCTGGTGAACAACGCGGCCTACCAGGAAACGCGGGAGAAGTTCGAAGACATTTCCGAAGAAGATTGGGACGTCACGTTCCGCACGAACATCTACGGCTATTTTTACATGGCCCAGGCGGCCTTGCCGCACCTGAAGCCCGGCAGCTCGATCATCAATTGCGGTTCGATCACCGGGCTGGAAGGAAACAAGATGCTGATCGATTACGCCTCGACCAAAGGGGCGATCCACGCCTTCACGAAGTCGCTTGCCCAAAACCTGGTCGAGCGCGGGATTCGCGTGAACTGTGTGGCGCCAGGTCCGATCTGGACCGTGCTGCAGCCGGTCTCCAAACCGGCCGAGCAGGTCGCAGAGCATGGTACCGATACGCCGATGAAGCGCCCCGGACAGCCCGAGGAAGTGGCGCCCGCCTTCGTCTTCTTCGCCTCCGAGGCCGATTCGGCCTACATCAGCGGCGAGGTGCTGACCATTCTCGGCGGAGAGACGCGAGCAAGTTAGGGCTTCTCCGACGGCGGCGTGCTACTGAAGTAATGCGGAAGAACGTAAACCAGTTCCGGCTTCCAAGCGTCGGTGTCGATCCTGATGTAAATGTAGTGCTCAAGCTGCAGGTTCCCGAAACCGGCTTCCGGCGCCGTGACGATGAAGAGACCGTCGTCCTTCGACCAACGGACGGACCGAGGACGACGACTCAGCACGGGAGACGTGAATCGGTAGGCATGTTCGCTCTCCGGAAACAGAATCAGGAGAGAATACTTGTCCTTGGGCGCGTCGTTCGGAATGGCGACGCCGATTTGCCGTGTGGCGGAGCAGACAACCAGCGACTTGTCGACGTCGATCTTGAACTCGTTTTCAAGCGTCAGCTTCGTGGCATTCAGCGTTTTCGGATCACCCGAGTTGCCGTTCAGCAGCGCAAAGCCGCGCGGCGTACAGCAGTGCGAGGGATCTTCGACGTCCACGCCCGTCGAAGTCAACAAGACGACCGTCAGGAGAATACCGTTCATCACGAGCCTCTCGGGGAGACCATGTGCTAGGAGCGGCGAAGGAAATCCCGGCGCCGATTGAAGAATCAACCTGCTGATTTTCGGAAACCACTATAGAGCGGTTCGTGGGGGCCGGTCAGCCGTGTTACAAGTGCGTTACGTCTCACCCTCGCAACGCCTTCAACTCCGCCAGCAGGTCGTCGATCAGATTCGGCTCCGGCGGTTTCACCAGGTGGTGGTCGAAGCCCGCGGCCGCCGTTTTTCGGCGGTCTTCTTCCTGCCCCCAGCCGGTCAGTGCCGCCAGGACCGTTTGCTCCAGCCCCGGCGTCGCCCGGAGCCTTCGGGCCGTCTCGTAGCCGTCCATCTCCGGCATGCCCAGGTCGAGGAAGACCATGTCGGGGCGGAACGGCGCTGCCGCCTCCAGCGCCGTTTTGCCGTCGTGCGCCACGCGGACCTCGTGCCCTTTTAGTTGCAAGAGCATCGCCAGAGTGATCGCCGCGTCGACGTTGTCGTCGACCACCAACAGGCGGAACCCCGAGCGGGGCGTCTCGGCCGGCCGTCTTGCTTCGCGCGGCCGTTCGGGCCGCCCGGTTGCGGCGGGCAGCAGCGGTAGCCGAACGGTGAACCGGCTCCCTTTGCCGAGACCCGGACTCTCGGCTTCGATCATGCCGCCGTGCAACTCGACGAGGTTCTTCACCAGCGTCAGGCCGATGCCCAGTCCGCCTTGCGCCCGAGTCACGGCGTTCTCCGCCTGCACGAACAGCTCGAACACGTGGGGGAGAGTATCGGCGTCGATCCCGATCCCCGTGTCTTCGACGGTGATCACGGCGTGCTCTCCGGATCGCTCGGCCGTTAAACGAATCAGCCCGCCGGCCTCGGTGTATTTGGCCGCGTTGGTGAGCAGGTTTCCCACCACCTGCGCCAGGCGGACCGGATCGGCGTCCATCAGCAGCGACTCGTCGGCTACCGCCAGCTCGAGCCGGTGCGCTTGCAGCTCGATGAGCGGCTTGGCGGTTTCGACCGCCCGCGCGATGATGCTCGCCGGCTCGACCGGTTCGCGTCGCAACTCGATCTTGCCGCGCATCACCCGCGAAACGTCGAGCAGGTCGTCGACCAGCCGGACGAGGTGCTGGACCTGGCGTTCCATGACGGCCCGCGTTTCGTCGACCATCTGCGGATCGAGTCGCGGCAGTTTGAGAATCTCCAGCGAATTGCGAATCGGCGCCAGCGGATTGCGCAGCTCGTGGGCCAGCGTGGCCAAGAACTCGTCCTTGCGGCGGTCGGCGTCTCGGAGCTGGATTTCGACTTCCTTCAGGCGGCGGATATCGAGATTGATGCCGGCCCAGCCGGTGATTTCCCCCGCTTCATTACGGATTGCCACGCCGCGGGCGAGTATCGGGTGCCACGTGCCGTCGATCCCTAGGCAGCGATGCTCCCGGTCCCAGGGTCCGCCGGTCCGGACGCATTCCTTCCACGCGGCGACGGTAGCCGCGGTGTCGTCGGGGTGCAGAATTTTGCTCCAGCCCAGCTCGGAGCACTCCGCTTGCGTCATGCCGACCAGGCGTAAAAACGATTCACTGGCGTAAAGGTTGCGTCCTTCGCCGTCGCAAATCCAAACGCCGTAATCGATCGACTCGCCGATGGCCCGGTAAAGACGCTCGCTCCTTTGGAGGGCTTCTTCGTCGCGCCGCCGCGCCTCCTCGGCCCGTCGCTCGGCCGTAATATCGCGATGGATCAGCACCACTTCGCGGATCTGCCCGGAGGCGTCTTTGAGCGGATAGGCGACGGCCGAGACCCATCGCCGCGGGTCGGCATGCCGGGTCCGATCGGGCAGCGTTTCGTTCGGATCGTACTCGATGGCCGGAATGGCGACCGGCCGGCCGGCGAACGCCTCCGCCAAGTAGGTGTCGATCCCTTTGGCCTTGAGCTGCGGATCTTCGAGAACGTTGTAGTCGGCGATCTGGTCGGCTCGGACTCCCCACAGTTCTTCCCAGGCCCGATTCACCCCCACGGTCCGTCCGTCGGCCGAGAAAACCTGGATGCTGAACGGGGATTGTTCCATCAGGCCCCGAAAGCGTTCTTCGCTCTGGCGGAGCGCTTCCTGAATGCGTCGCCGCTCAGTGATGTCGATCGCCATGCCGCCGACCAGACCGATCCGGCCGTCGAGTTCCAAGATCGGGAACTTGCTCACCAGCGAGTGCCGGACCACGCCGTTCTCGTCGACCAGCTGTTCGACGGCTTGCACGCCGCCGCCCGGGCCTGCGACGGCGCGGCGGTCGTTCTCGCGGAACTGGGCGGCCGTTTCGGGCGAAAATACCTCGTCGTCGGTTCGGCCGTAAAGCCCCTCACGCGGCGTGCGAAACGCCTTCTCGGCGGCGTCGTTCACATAGACGTAGCGCCCCTCGCAATCTTTGATCCAGGCCAGGCCCGGCAGGTGCTGCATGAAGCGGGCGAAACGCTGCTCGCTCCGGCGGAGGCGGTCTTCGGTCTCGCTGATGCTGCGGAGCATGGCCCGCAACTGGGCCGCCTCCTGCTCGGAGCGACGCTTCCGGCGGAACAGCTCGAGGAAACTCCGAACCTTCGCACGCAGCACGATCGGCAAGATCGGCTTGAACAGGAAGTCGACGTCGCCCAGCGCGTAGCCGGTCTCCAGCGTCGGCTGGTCGATTCCGGAAGCCGAGAGGAAAATGATCGGCGTGCCGTGGCTCGACTCCGCCGCCCGAATGCGCCGGGCCGTTTCGAACCCCCCCAGGTTCGGCCGGCTGATGTCGAGCAGCACGACGGCGAACGGCCGGCTCTCGAGTTGCGCGAGCGCTTCGGCCGGGGTACGAGCATCGACGAGGTTTTCGCCGAGCTCTTGGAGCACGTCGCGCAAGGCGCCGAGTTCCGCCGGATCGTCGTCGACGAGCAGGATGGGAGACGATGATCCTCGCGGCCCGCCGGTGGGCGACGTGGCGAAAGGCGAGTCCGCAGTATCGGGCAACGACGCCATGTACCGCCTGGTGAGAGATCGTCCGTGATTCGCGTCGCCCACGCCCGCTACGGGGCGTGCGTCGAGGCGGCATTCATCTTAGCGGTCGGCAAGCGGGGGGACAGTCCGGGGATAGGCGCTTGGCGCTAGATACGGACTGGACACCTCGGGCTGCCAGGGCGCTAGGATGCGGGACTGACGGCGGGACCAAGCACCGGAGCGCCGGTCGATACGCCGCCTGGGCGCCGGCTGGTCGGCACCGAATACCATTTAGCGGCCGAAACGGAAGACCTCGGCGTCGGGGTTGGGGCGGCCCAAAATCAGGTCTGCTAGCAGGCCGGCGGCAATCATGCCGAACGTGATGCCGTTGCCGCCGTAACCCAAGGCGAAGTATTCCCGTGGCCGGTCGGCGGGTGAACCGATGTACGCCAGTCCGTCTTTGGTTTCGGCGAAGGTGCCCCCCCAGGCGTATTCGGGCTCGAGCTGCGCGCCGGGGAAGAGCCGCTCGAACCGCTTGCACAGGGCTGCGGTTTTGCGGTTGAGCAGGGCGTCGCGATCGTGGTCGGAGGCGAAGGCCGTATCGCCGCCGCCGACGATCGTCCGGCCCCCTTCGGTGCGGCGGGCGTAGAAATAGGGGCGGGCGGTCTCCCAAATCAAACACTCGTCGGGCCAGCCCGGAACGTCGGGCGTGGGCCGGCCGGCGAGCGCGTACGTGCTGTTGAGGTTTCCGGCCTCCTTGTTGA
>Ga0163153_10006234_pt1 | contig 13562 bp, 10 predicted proteins | sample OliLakLV19MP6IB1_FD_148629 | JGI IMG/M metagenome (GOLD analysis project Ga0163153, IMG submission 148629) | Freshwater microbial mat bacterial communities from Lake Vanda, McMurdo Dry Valleys, Antarctica - Oligotrophic Lake LV.19.MP6.IB-1 | ecosystem: Environmental > Aquatic > Freshwater >... | reverse complement strand
CCGTGCACCACCTCGTATTTGTTGCCGTCTTCCGGCATGGCGAGCACGTCCGCCGCAGTGAAATAGTGGCTGGCTGGCATGGCCATAGTATCGGCTCGGCGGAAGAGGATTGGCAAGTCACCCCGCCCGTTGTTGCCTGAAGCCCATGCCCGGATGGCGGATTGTCTTGGCCGGGATTCATTCCACGCCGGTGTACGCCCCGTATCGCCGCATTGGGGATCTCCAGTGTCGGTGTGTACTTAGCCGTCCCCAAGTCAACACGGGACAAGAGTCCGAGGTCACCTCAGGCCACTGGCGATCTGAGTCCATTCCAGTTCTGCTCTTTCTGGATATCGCCAACGGAGTTACTGTCGGTTGACTCGGGCGGGATTCTCGCCCGGGGCCGGCGCTGGGCGACGTGGGATGCTACAGCTCGATCGCTGTGCAAGAATGATCCGACGGTACGTAGGTCGACTGGTGACTGGTGGAACCAATGTTGTGTTCCGGATCGTTTCGGAGGAAGGAACATTGCCGATGGAGAGGGAGCCCTACAGTCGCTACTGGGGGAAGGCGCGGCCCGCCGCCGACGGCCCCCGCTATCATCTCCTCGCGTACCATTCGCTTGATGTCGCGGCCTGCGCCGATGCGCTGATCAGGCTGCCCGCGTATTCGTTGGGGTCTGTGGCGGACTCCCTCGGATGGCGGCACGAGGTACTGAATCAGGTTTTCGTGTATTTCATGGCACTACACGACATCGGGAAGTTTTCCCCGACATTTCAGAATCTCGCTCAAGACCTGTCTCCCGACCTCGTCCCGAAACGCAGCGTCAGGGCTCCGCTGTGGCACCGCCACGACACGCTGGGGCTGGTCCTCTGGGAGCAGTGCCTGATCGCGCCGGAGTCATGTATACCACTTCCCGAGCCCGATCATGACAACTGGTGTCTCTGGGCAAAGGCGGTGTTCGGCCATCACGGGCAGCCCCCCCGGGAGAGCGAACAGGGCGGCATGTTCGCAATTGTCGCGGGCCAGCATTTCCTCAAGGACGACATAGCTGCCGCGCGTACCTTTGCCCGGGCGTTGGCTGATCTATTGCTTCCCGATGATATTCCAGTGCCGCAGAGCGACCAGCTGATCGCGTTGAAGCACCATTCCTGGGCTTTTGCCGGAGTGGCTGTCCTGGCGGACTGGATCGGATCCAATCAGAGCCATTTCCTATACGAAAGCACGCCTCGGTCCCTGGCCGAGTATTGGATAGAGGTGGCGCAGCCGAACGCGGCTACCGCGGTGAAGGCGGCCGGATTGCAGCAAGCGTCAGTTCGTCGTTGGGAGCCGCCGGAACAGCTACTCGTTGGTCTTCCTGATCTGTCGCCGCTGCAGCAGCACGCGGCGACCGTCGTGTTGGAAGACGGCCCTCAACTCTTCATTCTCGAAGATGTGACCGGTGCCGGCAAGACCGAAGCGGCACTTCTCCTTGCGCACCGGATGATGGCGGCGGGCTTGGGTCACGGGTTGTATTTCGCTCTGCCCACCATGGCGACGGCGAACCACATGTACCGGCGAGTCGGTGCCATCTACCGCCGGATGTTCGACCCGACATCTCATCCCTCACTTGTGTTGGCGCACAGCGCTCGCGAAATGGTTGATGGCTTTCGGGAGAGCGTTGTTCAGGACGACGCCTCGCAGGCCGGGCCCTCTACTCCCGTGGAGGGGAGCGACTCCAGCGCTGAATGCAGCGCGTGGTTGGCGGATCATCGCAAGAAGGCGCTATTGGCGGAGGTCGGTGTCGGCACCATTGATCAAGCGCTGCTGGCCGTCATGCCGGTGCGGCACCAGTCCCTCCGCATGCTCGGCCTTCAACACAAGGTACTGATTGTCGATGAGGTCCACGCTTACGACAGCTACATGTTGAAGCTATTAAAGGAACTGCTGGCGCACCAGGCGTCACGGGGCGGCAACGTCATCCTCCTTTCGGCCACGATTCCCCTCACCATTCGCGCGGAGTTGGTGGTGGCATTCCAGCGCGGTGGGGGGCTCGCTGCCGCAGACAATCATGGGGATGACAGGCGGTACCCTCTCGCCACCCGGGTCGGCGCAGCGATCTCCACCCATGCCTGCGCCACTCGGCCGCAGCTTCAGCGGACGGTACACGTCACCCTGATGCACGATGAGGCGAAGGCAATCCGGTTCCTCGTCGAGCGGGCGGTGGCGGGTCGCTGTGTCGGCTGGATCAGGAATACGGTGGAGGACGCCCGCCGGGGATGGCAGGCACTCGCCGCATGGTTGCCAGCGGAAACGGTGATGCTCTTCCATAGCCGGTATGCGCTGGGCGACCGGCTGGCGATCGAAAACCGCGTTGGGGAGCTGTTCGGCGTCAAGTCGACCGCCGCACTGCGCCGGGGCCGCGTAGTGGTCGGAACGCAGGTGCTTGAGCAGTCGCTCGACTACGATGTCGACGTGATGCTGACCGATCTGGCCCCGATTGATCTTGTCATTCAGCGGGCCGGCCGACTGATGCGCCACCCGCGGATGCCGGATGGCGAGCGCTCAACCGATGGTCACGACCATCGTGGTGAACCGGTGTTGTATGTGCTCGGGCCGCCTCCGGTCGAGGTCCCGGCAAAAGACTGGTATTCAGAGATGTTCCCGAAGGCGTGTTATGTCTATCCCGATGCGGGGCGGCTCTGGCTGGGCGCCCGGGTGCTGCACGCGGCCAAAGCGATCGTGACACCCGGTGCCAATGCCGATGCCGGTGCGGTACGAACATTGATCGAATCGGTCTACGGCGACACCGCGATGGAGATACCGGAGGAGCTAGTGAAGGCGACCAACGAACAGATGGGCCGCGACTTGGCGATGGAGAGTCAAGGCGGTTTCAACACGCTCCGGCGGGGAACCGGCTATTGCATTGATAGCAGCGCCCGGTGGGATGAAGACGACCGGGTCCCGACCCGCCTGGGCGATGAAACCCTCCCAGTCTATCTGGCGGTGGTAGTGGATTCATCGCTCGCTCCGTTGCGGAATGATCTGCACCGTCCGTGGGAGGCATCGGCAGTGCGGGTCGATGCTCGCCGATTCAAGGGATTGGGAGCGGAATGGCTTCGGCGGTATGGTGCCGCCGTCGAGGCACTCCGGATAGACACACCGCTGCTGAAGGAGCCGGCACTCATTCTGCCGCTCGTTCCCGACGCGAGTGGGGTTCTGCATGGCTTCGTCACCAACGGGCGGGACGAGATGGAGGTGCGGTACGATAGCGTGCAGGGGTTGGTGTGGTAGCACGACCCCTCAGATCCTGATTCATCCCCGCGCACGCGGGGAACATGAATGGGAATCGACAGCTGCCCCCATAACAACAACGGTTCATCCCCTCGTCGGTGGGGAAAACGGCATGAAAACACCCCCTTGACCCACATAATAACAACATATAGTTTTTCTCAACCTTGGCAAGGTTGATCTGAGTAACGACCGGGAGACTACAGCAATGAATATGCTTCAGACAGGCTGGTTGGCTGGGGTTACGCATACCAATGAGCCGCGGCTTTTCGCCGCAGTGGACATGGGCGATCCCAAGTGGCGCGACGTCTTGGCACCGCGTCCCGATTTCCGGGGGGCGCTCTATCAGTTCCTTATCGGTCTACTCCAAGTTGGATTCGCACCACCAACAAGGCAGGATTGGAGGGACCGACGGAAGAACCCACCGACCGCGGCCGAGCTTGAGGCCGCATTCGCTGATATCGCGGGCGCCTTTCTACTGGAAAATCCGGATGGGCCCGCCTTCCTCCAGGATCTTGAACTGGAAGATGCAAAGCCGGCCAGCATCCGCGACCTCCTCCTGGAGCAAGGGTCGGTCAGCGGCCAGCACTTCAACAAGCCGTCGGATGACTTTGGGGTGTGCGAGAGCTGTGCCGCCCAGGCGCTCCTGACTCTCCAGCTTAATGCCCCGCCCGGGGGGCGAGGGACCCGAACCTCCGTCAGGGGCGGTGGCCCACTCACCACGCTCCTGATGCCCAATGACCACAATGCCACCCTCTGGGAGCGGATCTGGCTCAACGTGATTCCGCATGATGAGCTCGATTACCCACCGGTAAAGCAGTGGAGCGATATTCTCCCGTGGATGGGTCCCACTCGACGCAGCGACGATCCCGGTGGAATTGTCACCACCCCAGAATCAGTACACCCGCTCCAGGCCTACTGGAGCATGCCGCGCCGGATTCGCTTCGACTGGTCGGATGCCGCCGCTGGTGTCTGTTCGATCTGTGGAACGCAGTCTCCTCGGCTGGTGCGTCGCTATTTCACACGCCATGGTGGTACGAACTACGAGGGAGCGTGGAGGCACCCGCTCTCGGCCTATCGGTTCGATCCAAAAGGCCAGAAGCCGCCATTGGCGATCAAGGGTCCACAGGGCGGTATCGGCTACCGCTACTGGCTTGGACTCACGCAAGGAAGTGAAGACGAGAATATCGCGGCGGCCAAGGTCGTATCGGCATCTGTCAAAGGAGTAGGGAAAGGATACACGCTGCGACTCTGGGCGTTCGGGGCGGCGACTGACAACATGAAGGAACTTTGCTGGTACGACAGCGTGATGCCGATCTATGCTGTTGCCCAGGAGCATCGCGAGCAGTTTGGTAGGGAGGTAAAGAATCTCCTTGATGTTGCCACGCTCTCCGCCGACATCCTGCATCGGCAGGTCAAGGCTGCGTGGTTCCGGCGGCCAGCGGATCAGAAGAACACTTCGGTCGTTCGGCAGAGTTTCTGGGATGGATCGGAAAAGCTCTTCTACGAGATGGTAAGGCAGTTGGCCAACGCCGATCTCTCCGATGGAAAGGCGGTGGCGCCGGTCTACCACCAATGGCTTGTCTCGAGCCGCAACCTGATGATCTCGCTCTTTGAAGAGTGGGCGCTACGGGGCCCCCTCGAGGACCTTGATATGAAACGCATGGTTGCGGCGTGGGGCCAGCTCGGCCGCGACCTGAACCGGAACAAGCTGATCAAGCAACTCTGGAAGTCTATCCACGGCCATAGCGAGGCGGCGGCATGAAACAGCGCAGATGGACATTTACGGTCGAGCAGAGGAACTGGCTGCGCCAGTGGCATCGGGCAATGCAACGTACTGATCCGAAGACACTGCCTCCGCCACCGTCTCTTCGCGCGCTCGACCTGGGAGATCGAGCCCGGCTCCGGCGGTGCACAAACATCGCAGAACTGCTCGCAGAGCGTTCGGTGCATCTTCTGGTGCAGGGCTTTCCGAAGGAGCGGGGCGACAACCGCCGGGCGTTCAGCGAAAATGAGCTGTACCAGCGGCTTCCGGTTGTTGCCGGTGTGCTGGCAGCGGCCAGGGAAGACACCGGGAAACAAACGGTCAGTCTTATCGGTCGCCTTGGCCACGGGGGTCGTGACGGTTCGCCGAAGCTCGGCGAGATTCGCTTCAAACGGCTTCACAGCGAGTCGAAGCCGGAAGGATTGTTGCGGCTCTGGCGGCGGATCGTCGCACTCGCCGACAACGCAGCCGACGTCGCTCAGTTGGCCGATGATCTTTATACCTGGCTCGAACAGCTTGAACGCCCACCCCGAAACCCGAACCAGAGTGTGCGGTTCCATTGGGCCTATGACTACTACCAGCAGCCTCGCCCCAAGGAAGCTGCCAAGACGACCCCCATCGATCCGGAGGCAGCAGCATGACCCGCTTCATTCAGCTTCACCTGCTCACGTCTTATCCCCCGGCTAATCTCAACCGGGACGACCTCGGCCAGCCGAAGACAGCGCGATTCGGCGGAGTGACCCGGCTTCGGATTTCGTCGCAGAGTCTCAAGAGGGCGTGGCGGACTTCCGAGCTGTTCCAGCAGCAACTGGCTGGAACCGTTGGCACTCGCACCAAGCGGCTGGGGAAAGATGCTGTTCATGATCCGCTTATCGCTGCAGGTATCAGCGAAAAGGATGCGAAGCAATGGGCAACGACGATTGCCGCCGTCTACGGTGCGGTCAAAAAAGACGACCCGTTGGAGATCGAACAGTTGGTGCATGTCGCCCCGGAGGAACGCAGGACCCTTGACGTGCTCGTCCAGACGCTGATCAAGGAAAAGCGAGCACCGAGTAAGGAGGAGCTGGACGCGCTCCTTCATGATCAGACGGCAGTCGATATCGCGATGTTTGGACGGATGCTGGCCTCCGAGCCTGTCCACAATATGGACGCGGCAATCCAGGTTGCGCACGCTATCGGGGTCCACGGCTCTGCCATCGAGAACGACTACTTCACCGCGGTAGACGATCTCAACACCGACGATCCCCGTGCCGCACATATTGGCGAAACCGGCTTTGCCGCGGCGGTCTTCTATCAATACATCTGCATCGATCGGGCGTTGCTCAAGCGGAACCTCAACGGCGATGACGCGCTGACTCAGAAGGGGCTTCGGGCACTGGCCGAGGCTGCACACCGCACCGCTCCAAAGGGGAAGCAGAACTCCTTTGCCAGCCGCTCCTATGCCCACTTCTCGATGGCGGAGAAGGGCAACCAGCAGCCGAGGTCGCTCTCACTGGCGTTCGTCCAGCCGGTTGGGGAAGGCGACACCATCGCAGATGGGTATGCAGCCGAGGCGATCGAACGGCTGACAAAGCTCAGTCAGAATATGGACGCGGTGTATGGCGCCTGTGCCGATAGTCGCTACCAGCTCAACGTCCTTTCCGGAGAAGGCACACTGGCGGACATGCTCGATTTCGTTGCAGGGTAGGCCATGACCGAATACCTGATCTTTCGGCTCTACGGTCCCATGGCAAGTTGGGGAGAGATTGCCGTCGGAGAGGTGCGTCACTCGGCTCGGCATCCCTCGCGTTCGGGGTTGATCGGCTTGCTCGCCGCAGCATGCGGAATCGACCGAAAGGATGAAGAACAGCAGCGCCGGATGATTGCAGGTTACCGATTTGGTCTGAAGGTGGAATCCTTCGGCAGCCCGCTGCTCGATTATCACACGACGCAGTATGGTGTTCCTGAGCGCCGCCAGCGATTCCGGTCGCGCCGGGACGAGCTGGAGAATGGCAAGGAGCGAGGTACACTGCTCTCAGCGCGGGAATATCGGTGCGACAGCGTCGCGCTCGCGGCGGTGGAAGCGCTACCAGGTGCTCCATACGGTCTCGGTGAACTCAAAGCGGCGCTTCGGCAGCCGCAATATGTCCTCTATCTCGGCCGCAAATCGTGCCCGCCTGCGGTTCCACTGGCCCCGACCGTCGTTTCTGCGGACGATCTGCAAGGAGCGTTCGACCAGGTGGCATTGGGATCGCTTGCCGAATTAGCGAGCGGCAATCCCTGGCCGACGTGGGAGGATAGGAGGCGGTTCGACATTGAGACCGTCTACTTCTGGGAAGACGGCATCGTCCCTGGGATGAAAGAGGATGCGGTGGCTTGGCGTCATGATCAGCCGATTTCACGATCACGGTGGCAGTTCCTCAACCGCCGGGAATGGACCGCGCAGAAGAGCGGTTCCGTATGAGTGCCTACTATTTCTCGCGGGCGGTACTGCGCCCGGATATCTGGCGCCAACCGTGGATGCGCCAGGCGGCGGCGAAAGGCGACATGTACCGTGACCATGCAGCGATCTGGCGCCTCTTTCCAGGTGCGGACGGCGTGAATCGGGATTTTCTCTTTCGCCGATACGACGAACCAGGGGCGGATCCGTTCTGCTATGTCGTCTCCCGTCGGAAGCCCCAGGGGATTCCTGGGGTTCTGGAGGTCGAAACGAAGCCGTATGATCCGCACTTCGGGGTAGGAGAACGGCTTCGCTTCTCTCTTCGGGCCAACCCCACCGTTTCGCGGGGACCGGCGGGATCCCCAAGTAAGCGGCACGACGTGCTGATGGATGCCAAGAAGCGGGCAACGGCCGCGGGGACCAATGTCACAAATGCGATTGCGGCGGCGGGTACTGCCTGGTTCACTGATCGGGCGGAGCGTATGGGAATCGGGTTGGAAGCCGATGTCATGCACGACGGCTATCACCAGCATCGGGTGGCCCGGAACGGGAAGTCGTTTCTCTCGTTCTCGACCCTTGACTACGAGGGGTGGGCGTCGGTCGTGGACGGTGATCAGCTGCGCCAGGTGTTGTTCGAGGGGATGGGGCATAGCAAGGGGTTCGGTTGCGGGCTGCTACTGGTTCGCCGAGTAGAGTGATGCTACCGCATCTGCGGCCGCTGCCGATGAAGGACCGCATCTCGATGATCTTCATCCAGTACGGCCAGGTCGATGTGCTTGACGGTGCCTTCGTGGTCATCGACCAGAATGGAGTCCGAACCCACATTCCGGTCGGGTCGGTTGCGGCGATCATGCTGGAACCCGGGACGCGGGTGTCTCATGCTGCGGCACGACTGGCGGCGCTGGTCGGGACCCTGCTGATCTGGGTCGGCGAGGCGGGGGTACGGTTGTATGCCTCGGGGCAACCGGGAGGTGCGCGTGCTGACCGGCTGCTGTATCAGGCGCAATTGGCATTGGATGATACGCTGCGCATCAAGGTCGTTCGAAAGATGTACGAGGTGCGATTTGGTGAACCGGCGCCGGCGCGGCGTAGTGTGCAGCAGCTGCGGGGGATCGAGGGGGCGCGGGTTCGCGAAACATACAAGCTGCTGGCCCGCCAATATGGAGTTACCTGGCGGGCGCGGAATTATGACCAGAAGGACTGGGATGCCGCAGATGTTCCCAACCGATGTCTCTCGGCGGCAACCTCCTGTCTGTATGGCATAACGGAAGCGGCAGTACTGGCGGCGGGCTACGCTCCCGCCATCGGCTTTATTCATACCGGTAAACCCCTGTCGTTTGTCTACGACATCGCTGATCTCTTCAAATTCGAGACTGTTGTTCCCGCTGCATTTCGAATCGCCGCCGCCGCTCCCGCCGAACCTGAACGCATGGTGCGCCTCGCCTGCCGCGACGCCTTTCGCTCCACCGATCTGTTGGCGCGCATCATTCCGACGATCGAGGATGTATTGGCCGCGGGGGAAATTGTTCCTTCGGCGCCAGCCCCTGACGCGATTCTTCCCGTGATTCCTAATCCTGATACGATTGGTGACGCGGGACATCGGACGCTCTGATGGCGTTCATTGTCGTCGTGACGGAAACGATTCCTTCGCGGCTGCGCGGCCGGTTGGCGATCTGGCTGCTGGAGGTGCGTGCGGGCGTGTATATCGGCGATGTCTCACGACGAACCCGTGAAATGATCTGGCAACAGGTGGAAGCAGGTGCTGAGGGAGGGAACGTCGTCCTGGCATGGGCAAGCCGGCACGAATCGGGATATGAGTTTCAGACCTTGGGGCCCAATCGCCGCGTGCCGGCCGAGTTCGATGGGCTGTGGTTGGTGGCATTTCAGCCAGGCGAGGCAACTGGGCCTCCATAGGACGAAGAGTTGGTAGTTGATAGGGTGGTCTGCAAGTCGTGGTGGGTCAATTGGTTACGGGAAGTGAGTTCCCCGCGTGCGCGGGGATGAACCGGTCTGTTCCTGTCCCCGCTCCGGGTGATGGAGGAGTTCCCCGCGTGCGCGGGGATGAACCGCTGGCCGACATGGTGCGGCGCCTGCGGTCCACGAGTTCCCCGCGTGCGCGGGGATGAACCGAATCTGCCATCCCCGCCCCGCCGCGCCGTGCCGAGTTCCCCGCGTGCGCGGGGATGAACCGCATCATGGCCGCGAACGCTCCAACACCTCCGGGAGTTCCCCGCGTGCGCGGGGATGAACCGGCGGGTGATCGGGCGCAGCGGCTACTTGATGCGAGTTCCCCGCGTGCGCGGGGATGAACCGATGGCCATGGACGCCATCGGGGACCGCGATCTGAGTTCCCCGCGTGCGCGGGGATGAACCGGGATTGACGGCCGCTGAGACACTCAAGGCGGTGAGTTCCCCGCGTGCGCGGGGATGAACCGCTGATCCAGGGTGTCGGCTTGGCCGGGATCATGAGTTCCCCGCGTGCGCGGGGATGAACCGTGCAAGGACAAGGACAACTGCGGGGAGGGGTAGAGTTCCCCGCGTGCGCGGGGATGAACCGGCCCGGGAGCTGTACGACAAAGAAACGATTTTGAGTTCCCCGCGTGCGCGGGGATGAACCGGTGCGGCGGGGCCGGCCGCATCTGGCGAAGCCGAGTTCCCCGCGTGCGCGGGGATGAACCGGTCCCGAACCCGGTCTCCCTCGCCCCGCGCCGGAGTTCCCCGCGTGCGCGGGGATGAACCGGCAGGCTAGGCATGGCTCGGCCCGGCTAGGCTGAGTTCCCCGCGTGCGCGGGGATGAACCGCGTGATGCTCTGTGGCCATGGTACGTCCAAATGAGTTCCCCGCGTGCGCGGGGATGAACCGGACTGGGCGGGGTCCATCGCAGCCGCCCTCCGGAGTTCCCCGCGTGCGCGGGGATGAACCGCCGGACGCACCCCGGTGAGGCGGTTGGCGGTGGAGTTCCCCGCGTGCGCGGGGATGAACCGCATCAGTGGGTTGCGAATCACATTCGACGGGGGAGTTCCCCGCGTGCGCGGGGATGAACCGCACCACACGTTGATCCGGGGGTTGCCACCGGAGAGTTCCCCGCGTGCGCGGGGATGAACCGGATCTGGCCCGCGAGTGCGGTGTATCGCTGATGAGTTCCCCGCGTGCGCGGGGATGAACCGGCGTTTGGCGACGTTGCCATTGGGGGCACGCTGAGTTCCCCGCGTGCGCGGGGATGAACCGTAGTATTATCACCTTAAGGGTGATAGGGTGATGAGTTCCCCGCGTGCGCGGGGATGAACCGTCTGGCATCTGTTCGGGAATGTGCCCAACTACGAGTTCCCCGCGTGCGCGGGGATGAACCGGTTTCCCGGTGGGTCACTCTTGCCGAACTGACGAGTTCCCCGCGTGCGCGGGGATGAACCGCCCGACTTGCCGCCACACGGCACCAGGGCGCGGAGTTCCCCGCGTGCGCGGGGATGAACCGATGGCACGCCTCCACCGCGAGTGCCTGATTACGAGTTCCCCGCGTGCGCGGGGATGAACCGACCTCGCGGCACAGACTGAATCCAGTAACGCCGAGTTCCCCGCGTGCGCGGGGATGAACCGGTGGCTCGGTGGGTCACTCTGGCAGAACTGGCGAGTTCCCCGCGTGCGCGGGGATGAACCGTCTAGTTCTTCATCTTCCCCTTCACCTTTCCTGAGTTCCCCGCGTGCGCGGGGATGAACCGCACGGCCACCCGTTCGATGTGGAGAATACTGGGAGTTCCCCGCGTGCGCGGGGATGAACCGCCCGAAGGGATCGTGGTATTCCACATTGCGGGGAGTTCCCCGCGTGCGCGGGGATGAACCGGCGTTTGGCGACGTTGCCATTGGGGGCACGCTGAGTTCCCCGCGTGCGCGGGGATGAACCGGCGAGCCTGACCTCGTTCAAGGAACTGCACACGAGTTCCCCGCGTGCGCGGGGATGAACCGGTCGCACGCCTGAGCGGGCTCGTGACCTACATGAGTTCCCCGCGTGCGCGGGGATGAACCGGCAACCGGCACCGGGGGGATGTTTACTAATGGGAGTTCCCCGCGTGCGCGGGGATGAACCGGTCGCCGACAAGCTCTCGCGCCTCGAGGCGACGAGTTCCCCGCGTGCGCGGGGATGAACCGCCAACGGCCGAGCTCCGGAAAGAATATCCACAGAGTTCCCCGCGTGCGCGGGGATGAACCGGTGGACCACCTGACCGAGGGGCACGCCCGCATGAGTTCCCCGCGTGCGCGGGGATGAACCGGGGCAGCTCGGCGTCAACACCCTGGGCAAGCTGAGTTCCCCGCGTGCGCGGGGATGAACCGCGGTTCGCCCGGATGAAGCCCGGCACCTGGTGGAGTTCCCCGCGTGCGCGGGGATGAACCGGGCCTCCCCAAGCGTTGCCTGGGTAAAGCCACGAGTTCCCCGCGTGCGCGGGGATGAACCGGAGTTCCGGGAATCCCCCGAGCGGAGCAGCGCGAGTTCCCCGCGTGCGCGGGGATGAACCGATCTGGACGCCACCACCTGTGAACGGGTGCGGGAGTTCCCCGCGTGCGCGGGGATGAACCGTCGATCTTCCTGGCCCTGGCCAAGTGCGCTCGGAGTTCCCCGCGTGCGCGGGGATGAACCGGAATGCTGCCGGCAACGTGCCGCTCAGATCCAGAGTTCCCCGCGTGCGCGGGGATGAACCGATCTCCGCCTCCATGCCGGCAACCGACAACGTGAGTTCCCCGCGTGCGCGGGGATGAACCGTCCCGCGTGGCCCCCGAAGTCTGGCGGCTGTTGAGTTCCCCGCGTGCGCGGGGATGAACCGCGCGACGACCGGGCGCTGTACCAGGACGAGCAGAGTTCCCCGCGTGCGCGGGGATGAACCGCTTGGTGGTAATAACGAGATTCGCGGTCGCCAGAGTTCCCCGCGCACGCGGGGATGAACCGGTGGGGACGATGTTCGCGGGCGCCTGGCCGGAGAGTTCCCCGCGTGCGCGGGGATGAACCGGTGGACCACCTGACCGAGGGGCACTCGCGCATGAGTTCCCCGCGTGCGCGGGGATGAACCGGTCCCCTGCTCCGACTGCAGCGGCACCGGCCGGAGTTCCCCGCGTGCGCGGGGATGAACCGATGCACGACAGCCGGACGCCGGCCCCCCTGCCGAGTTCCCCGCGTGCGCGGGGATGAACCGACGCCGCCGGCGAGGGTCGCCTGGAGGTCGGTGAGTTCCCCGCGTGCGCGGGGATGAACCGGCTGGCGCGGGAGCTGGAGGTGAACGCCCAGAGAGTTCCCCGCGTGCGCGGGGATGAACCGGGGGCACCATGTTCGGTATGACCTTCAACCCGGAGTTCCCCGCGTGCGCGGGGATGAACCGTTGTCTGGTTGTTTCACTCGGGACGACGGGATGAGTTCCCCGCGTGCGCGGGGATGAACCGACTGGGCACCCGCCCCCGAGACGTGCACCAACGAGTTCCCCGCGTGCGCGGGGATGAACCGGTAGAGCCCCGCGTGCTGGTCCTCCCAGTAAAGAGTTCCCCGCGTGCGCGGGGATGAACCGGAGGTTTGTATGTCGCACCGCCTGCAGTTCCCGAGTTCCCCGCGTGCGCGGGGATGAACCGGCAGTCAGGTCGCTCATCCGAACCTCGGGGCTGAGTTCCCCGCGTGCGCGGGGATGAACCGACGCCGCCGGCGAGGGTCGCCTGGAGGTCGGTGAGTTCCCCGCGTGCGCGGGGATGAACCGGACCTATCGCCAAGCCACGTGCGTGAACGCACGAGTTCCCCGCGTGCGCGGGGATGAACCGCTGCCGCACTTGGGCGACGCCGGGAGGGGCGTGAGTTCCCCGCGTGCGCGGGGATGAACCGTCGGGTTTCCTCCTCAAACATCAGCCGGGCGTGAGTTCCCCGCGTGCGCGGGGATGAACCGGCGACCGATCCGTTGCGGGTGACGTAACAGCAGAGTTCCCCGCGTGCGCGGGGATGAACCGCTTGCCGTATATGGGATTACCCTGCCTTTCCGGTGTTCCCCACGCGCGTGGGGATGAACCGGTCGCCGACGATCAGGTCCAGGTCACGGACGGGAGTTCCCCGCGTGCGCGGGGATGAACCGAGCGAGCAGGTGACGGTGCGGTATCCGGTGCAGA
>Ga0163153_10006230_pt1 | contig 13569 bp, 7 predicted proteins | sample OliLakLV19MP6IB1_FD_148629 | JGI IMG/M metagenome (GOLD analysis project Ga0163153, IMG submission 148629) | Freshwater microbial mat bacterial communities from Lake Vanda, McMurdo Dry Valleys, Antarctica - Oligotrophic Lake LV.19.MP6.IB-1 | ecosystem: Environmental > Aquatic > Freshwater > Lake... | reverse complement strand
TTATCCTGATAGTTCCGTCCCACCCGCCGCACCGGCCCCCGCGTCCCCAAATACGTCGGAACCCGCCATGCTCACTCACCGTCTCGCCGCCTGCCTCGCCCTCGGCCTGGCCCCGCTCGCCGTTTCGTCCGTCGCGGCCTCCGACAATGTTCCTAGCGCCGGCGCTCCTGTGAAACTCGCGAGTGCCCCCACCACGTTGGCCGCCGCTTCGGCCGCTTCGTCGCCCGCCGGCACCGACTGGCGTTCCTGGCGCGGACCGCTCGATACCGGCAGCGTCTCCGAGGGGAATTACCCCGTGAAGTTCGACGCCGAAAAACACCTCTGGCGAACCGAGCTGCCCGGCCGCGGCTGCTCCACCCCAATCATCCTCTCGGGCAAAATCTACGTTACCTCGCCGGCCGACGGCAAAGACTCGCTCGTTTGCTACCATCTCGACGGACACGAGCTCTGGCGAACCCTGTTCGCCGCCGAAAACCCGGGCAAGCACCGCAACGGCTCCGGCAGCAACGCCTCGCCCGTCACCGACGGCCAGGCGGTGTTCGTTTACTTCAAGAGCGGCGCGTTTGCGGCCGTCGAGCTCGACGGCAAGATCCGTTGGCAAACGAACCTGGTCGAGCGGTTCGGGAAGGACACTCTGTTTTGGGACCACGGCACGTCTCCCGTGATGACCGAGCGCCACGTGATTATGGCCCGCATGCACAAGGGCGAATCGTGGCTGGCGGCGTTCGACAAGGTCACCGGTGAGATGGCCTGGAAGGTGGCCCGCAATTACGAAACGCCGGTCGAGTGCGACCACGGCTACACCACGCCGCTCGTCATCCGGCACGAAGGCAAAGAATCGCTCCTCGTCTGGGGAGCCGAGCACCTGACGATTCACGACGCGGCCGACGGCCAAGTGGTGTGGTCGTGCGGCGATTTCAATCCCGACGCCGAAAAGCTTTGGCCCGCGATCGCCATGCCGGTGATCGTCGGCGACATGGCGATCATCGCCTACGGCCGCAACGACCGAGGCAAGCCGCTCCTGTTCGGCATCAAGCTCACCGGCAGCGGCGACGTGACGAAGACGGCCCACATCTGGAAGCGCACCGACATCGGCACGTTCGTCCCCAGCCCGGCGGCGTACGAAGGCAAGGTGATCCTCGTGCGCGACAAGGGCGAAGTGGCGGCCGTCGACCCAAAAACGGGCAAGAGCGTCTGGGAAGGCGCGTTCCCCAAACACCGCACGAACTACTACGCCTCGCCGCTCGTGGCGGGCGGCAAACTCTATGCCCCGCGTGAAGACGGCACGGTCTTCGTGGCGAGCATCAAGGGAGACAAGTTCGAGGTGCTCTCCGAAAACAACATGGGCGAATCGGTCATCGGCTCGCCGGTCCCGGTCCCCGGAACGAACCGTATACTGATCCGCGGCGAAAAACATCTTTTCTGCCTCGGCGAATGAGCGGGCTGTCGTAGGCAGCACGCTGCGTGGCGTTCCGTCTGTGCGAGACAAAACGGTAGGTGTTGGTGCGACGATGGGTGTGGTCCGTGACCCCAACGGGGTCAAACAAGATAGCCCAGGGCCGCGGTACTCCGCGCGCCCTGGGTTCCAATCCCAATGTGCGCCTTCTCCCCTCTCCCCGGTACTCCGGGGAGAGGGGGCCTGTATTATTGAACTGACAACTGACAACTCCTGCCCCACACAACACCTCGACGAAATTCTGGCAATCCGGCTCGATCGATAAGCCGCGGACCACTCGTCGCTCGACTCGATCCGTAGAAACGGAAATCACACCCATGAATTGCACGCTCCTCCCAACGCTCTTCATCGCCCTGGTCGCCCCGCTCGGCCTCGCCGCCGCCGCCCCGGCCGCCGAACCGGCGAAGCCCGCGAAGCCCAATATCGTGTTGATCTTCATCGACGACATGGGCTACGGCGATATCGGTCCGTTCGGCAACACGAAGTACAAAACGCCGAACCTCGACCGCCTGGCCTCCGAAGGGATGAAGTTCACCAGCTTTTACGCCACGCCCGTCTGCTCGATGTCGCGAGCCTGCCTCTTGACCGGCTGCTACAACGCCCGCGTCTCGGTGCCGGGTGTCTACTTTCCGGGCAACAAAAACGGCCTGCATCCAAACGAGATCACGCTCGCCGAGATCGTCAAATCGCAAGGCTACGCCACCACCTGCATCGGCAAGTGGCATCTGGGGCATCGCGAGCCGTTCTTGCCCACCGCGCAAGGTTTCGACTCCTACTTCGGCATCCCCTACAGCAACGACATGACCATCGACCCCGTGCATGCCCGCTTCGCCAAAGATTGCGTATTCCGCGAAGGGATGACGGAAGAGAAAGCCCGCGCCGCGGCGATTCGCAACAAAGTCCCCCTCATGCGCGGCACGGAGGTCGTCGAGTATCCGGCCGACCAAGACACGCTCACCAAGCGGTACACCGAAGAGGCTCTCTCGTTCATTCGGGCCAATCGTGAAAAACCGTTCTTCCTCTACCTGCCGCACACCATGGTCCACGGCCCGTTGGCCGCCTCGGCCGAGTTCCGCGGCAAGAGCGGCGGCGGGTTGCTGGGAGACGCCGTGGAAGAGGTCGATTGGTCGGTCGGCCAAATCATGGACGAACTCCGCGAACTCAAGCTCGACCGAGAAACGCTCGTGATCTTCACCTCCGACAACGGGGCCGCCGCCGGCTCGTCGCTCCCCTGGCGAGGCAAGAAAGGCTCGATCTTCGAAGGCGGCGTCCGCGAGCCCTGCATCATGCACTGGCCGGGCCGCGTTCCGGCCGGCACGGTCTCGAACCAAATCGCCGGCAACATCGACCTGCTGCCGACCTTCGCGAAGCTCACCGGCGCCCCGCTGCCGACTGACCGCGTGCTCGACGGCCGCGATATCACGTCGCTCATGTTCACGGCCGACGCTCCGGCAGTTCGCGATACGCAGCTTTACTACACCCGTGGCGTGGAGGTCGGCGCGATCCGGCAGGGAGAATGGAAGCTCTTTCTGACCGACCCGACGCCGCCGAAAAACCCCCAGCCCAAGAACCCGGCCTCGCCGGCCGCCAAACCCCAAGCCCGAAAACCGAAAGCGGCCAAGGCCGAGGCCGACCCGACCGCACCGGCAAGCGGCGCGGTTCGCGGGCCGCTGCTCTACAATCTGGCCGAAGATCCGGCCGAGACCACCGACGTGGCGGCCAAGCATCCCGAGATCGTCGCCAAACTGCAGGCGCTGGCCAACGAGCACGAGCAAGAGATCAAAACGAACCGCCGGCCGGCCGGCGAGGCCGAGAATCGCTAAGCTTCTCTTCCCAGCCTCGCGGTAGATTGCCGACGATAACTTCACGTGAACGATAGTACTCCGCTTGCCGAGCTCGTCGCTTCGCCGCCCGAAAGCGTGACAACGGCTCGCTGCTACGGTTGTTTCCGGCCTCGAACCGATTGCTTCTGCGCGCTGATTCCGGCCGTCGACAACCGGACCGAAGTGCTCATCTTGCAGCACCGACGCGAGCGGTTTCATCCGTTCAACACCGCGCGGATCGTCCGCGAAGCGCTCCGCAATGCCGGCCTCGTGGTCGTTCATCCGCGCAAGCCGCCGGCCGACCTGAGCTTCTCTCCGCGGGCCGGCCTCTTGTATCCGGGGGCGGAGGCCGTGTTGCTTTCCGACGTGCCGATCGAGCGGCGTCCCGAGCAACTGGTGATTCTCGACGGAACCTGGCATCACACCAAGACGATGCTCCGCGACATTCCGGCGCTCGGCCGGCTGCCGCGCTACCGGCTCGCGCCGGCGAGTCCGAGTCGCTACGCGATTCGACGCGAACCGTTCGCGTCGTTCATTTCGACCATCGAAGCGACCGTCGCGGCGCTTGGCGTCTTGGAACCCGAAACGCCCGGCTTGGACCGGCTCATGGACGTGTTTCTCTCGATGGTGAATCGCCAGTTGGAGCATCCCAAGTCGGCGGCGGGCCGGCGGGTGCGGCTGAGGCCGAAGCGGACGTTCAAGAACGTGCCGCGGCAAGTCGTCGGCGACCTCGACACGGTGGTGGTGGCGTACGGCGAGTCGGCATCGCGTGAGGTGGGCAACGAGCGGGCGCCGCGTCCGCCGATCGTCTGGGTCGCCGAGCGGCTCGGCACCGGTATTCCGGGCACAACCGGTACTCCGGAGGAAACCGGCATTCCGGGGCAGCACGGGGAGCGATTCGGCCGGCTGATTCAACCGCGAGTTCCGCTGGGAGATTCGCACCTCGCGCATTTGGAACTGAGCCGCGGCGACTTTTCCGAGGCGGTGACGCTCGAGGAGGCCCGCCGAGCTTGGAAGGCCTTTCTCCGCCCGAGCGACGTGATCGCGGTTTACAACTCGCCCGTTCGGCGCTTGGCCGTCGAGCTCGGCGGCGAAGCGCCGAAGTGCGTGGTTTTGAAGGCGGTCGATTTGCATGGAGCGCAACAGCGTCGAACGCTCGAAGAACTTCTCGCGGCCGAAGGAATTCGCCCGGCCGCCGCGCTCCACCCCGGCCGAGCCGGCAAACGCCTCGCCGATCTGGCGGCCCTAGTCCGCCACCTCCACGCCCTGGCGAATAATTCGACCGCAGTGTAGTCATCATGCTCCGCATGATGGTTCCTTGCACGCCTCCGGCGTGCAGGTTCCGAGTGCCACGGGCTCGGCCCGTGCTCTGCCGATCAAAGAGCCGAACAACGCCCCTCAATCACCATTGCCGAAGCCCAAGGCTATAGCCGGTCCGTACCGGATCGGGCCGCAGGCCCGACCAGTGCAGTTCCCTTCGCGGCCGCAGACCGCGACCAACCAAGCGCGGCTTTATGAACAACTCCGCGCTGCCGACTATTTCTTCTCCACAATCCAAACATTCCGGTACTGCAGCGGGTTGCCGTGCCCTTGCAGCTTGATCGGCCCCGGCGTTCCTTCCGGATCGCTGCGGCTGCCGCCGGTCGTGCCCGTGATCTCCAGATCGTCGTGAATGACCGTGCCGTTGTGCTTCAAGGTCATCCGCGCGTTCTTCACCTTCTTGCCGTTCTCGCTGACGGCGTTGGTGAATTCCACATCGTAGGTTTGCCAGGCGAGCGGCGGGTAGCACATGTTGAGCTTGGGCTCGGCCTTGGTGTAAACGCCGCCGCATTCGTTGTTCTTACCGTCCAGCCCAAACGAATCGAGGATCTGCACTTCGTAATGGTCGACCTGGTAGAAGCCCGAGTTGCCGCGCCCTTGGCCGCGGGCATCGGGCCGGTAGGGGAGCATGAACTCGATGTGCATCGTGTAGTTGTTGAACTTGCGCTTCGTGAGAATGTCGGCGCCGTCGGTGTTCAAGAACTTCGTCTTCTCGTCGACCCGGCCACCCGTCCACTCGTCGGTGTTCGAGCCGTCGAACAGCCCGATCGCCCCTTCCGGCGGCTTGGCCCCCATGCTCGGGCTCTTCCGTTCAACTCGCTTGAGCGCCACTTCGCGGCCGCCGCTGAATTTCACCGTGAGTGCGCCCCCACGGAGGGTCGCCGTCGCGTTCTTCTGACCCTCCGGCGGAAATTGCGATGTCGCCGAAAACTCCGACGGGGACTGGGCCAGGTACTTTCGCTTCCCCTCGGCCGACTTGAACACGGCCTGTTCTCCTTCGAGCGTTCCCTCGAGCAGGCTCTTCTGCTTGCCGTCCCAACCATCGCCCGGGAGTCCGCCGGGCAACAACACGGCTTGGAACGAGCCGCCCCCCAGCGCAATCACCTGGCAGCCGAGCTTGTGGCCGTCGGCGTCGTCGCCGACGTATTCCCCTTGGACTTGAAAATCGGGCGGTAACGAAGCATCGGCCGGATCGGTCCAAACCTCGGTATTCTTCTTGGGCTCCGTTTTCTTGGGCTCGGCGGCTTTCTTGGGCTCAGCTTTCTTGGGTTCAGCCGAGTGCAGAGGCGCCACCAGAGTGAGCACGAGAGCGAGGGTCGGAAGAAGTGTGGCGATGCGGTTCATAGAGAAAACTCTCGAGGTGTTATCGCGGGCGGGCGGAGATTCCAGATCGCTAGGAGTCAGTGTAGTGAACGTGGAGTCCGGCGAATACCGCCGTACTACTCGTTGTTGACGGCGCGCTACACGGCGTTTCGTCGGCGGATGCCGCTCGGCCTGCAGGCATGCTCCGTGACCCCAGCGGGGTCAAACATGCTAGCCCAGGGTCGCGGTACTCCGCACACCCTGGGTATCGGAACGGATTAGGCGCGCCCCTCTCCCCGCAAGAAGGACATTTTTTTACAACGGCCTGATCGGGGAGAGGGTGGCCGAAGGCCGGGTGAGGGCGAACCCCTCGCGGCCGCAGGCCGCGCCAATTGGCCGCCGACCAAGGACCGGAACCGCGACGACACCCCTCAGTTCCCGGAAAACACCGTCAACTTGATATAGGCGTTTGGCGTCAGTTTTTGGCATTCGGCCAGCGCCGATTGCTTGGCCGCTTCGCGGCTCGCGCCCCAGCCCCAGGCGTATTGTTCGGGCGTGTCGCCGACCGCCAGCGCGCCGTAGGCATTTCGCATCCAGCCGATCACGACCTCGTCGTCGGCTTCGCACTGCTGGAGCGCCTCACGCTCGGCGTCGCTTTGGTTGTATTGGTTGTACGAATAGCCGTAGGTCCCGGTCGACGGGGAGTAGGCGATCGCGCCGAAGTGATCGCGCCGGGAGGCGGGAGCCGAATAGCTGTAACCGCCGCCACCGCCGCCGGAGGAGTATCCGGGCTTCAGCCAATAGGGGAGCGCCTGCGATTCGTACGAGTAGGGATTGAGATACGGATTCGAGTAGGAGTACGAGCCGGAGCGGCCGTAGTAGCCGCCGTAGTAACCACGGCTGTACGAACCGGACCGCCCGTGCCTCCCGCCGGCCTCCGCGGACGATAAATGGAAATCGCCGCATAAGAGAACGGCAATGGCGACGAGCGACAACAGACGGTAGCCCAGCATGATCGCCTCCCGGAAAGACCGGCGCTGCGGCAAACGCCGATGGCGAGAATGGAAAAGTTTCCGACGGGCCGCGGCCCGACAGAGCAGCACGCCGCATGCCGATTCTTGGGGGGTAGCTCGCAGTATTCGCTCCTCCTGCTTCACAATCGTTGCCTGCATCGAGCTTTGCGTCGCGGAACCCGATTCGGCCGCACCCACGATCCCGCGGGTCGGGTGGTGTGACGTTGTCGTCAAAACGGCGCCACTCGCGATGCGCCTTGGACAACAACTGCGTTCGAGAAACATGGCTTCGCCCGTAGTGGTTCGGAGCCACGAAATCGTGGCGACATTAATTAGCCTGGGGTTGGGTCGTACTCGACCCAACCCCAGGCCAATTAACCGAGTATCTCACGCAGCACCTCGCCCCCCACATCCGTCAACCGGTAGTCGCGGCCGTTGAAGCGGTAGGTGAGTTTCGTGTGCTCCAGGCCCAGCAGGTTCAGGAGCGTGGCGTGCAGGTCGTTCACGTGCACCTTCTTCTCGACCGCCTTGTAGCCGAATGGATCGGTCGACCCATAATGAAAACCCCCCTTCACGCCGGCGCCGGCCATCCAAATCGTAAAACCGTTGGGATTGTGGTCGCGGCCTTTCGCTCCTTGCGAGTCCGACGTGCGGCCGAACTCTCCCCCCCAAATCACAAGCGTCGATTCTAACAGTCCGCGTGACTGCAGATCGCCGAGCAGCGCCGCCGCCGGTTGATCGGTATAGAGGCCGCACGAGCGGTGGTTCACTTGCACGTCGGTGTGGCAATCCCAGGGAACGTCGTTCACGCTGCCGTCGCCGCCGACTCCCTTCCCCGCGAACACCTGCACGAACCGCACGCCCCGTTCGACCAATCGTCGCGACAAGAGGCACTGCCGGGCGAACGTGGCACACTCCGGCTTATCGAGCCCGTACAGCTTGTGCACGGCTTGCGACTCGCTCGCCAAGTCGAGCGCCTCGGGGGCCGCCATCTGCATGCGGTACGCCAGCTCGTAAGAGTTGATGCGGGCCGCGAGATCGGCCTGCGTGGGCCGCACGGCCGCATGCTGCCGGTTCAAGGTGCGAATCAGCTCGAGCTGCGAGCGCTGCTGGGCGTCGGTGTGCTCCGTGGCGCGCACCAGGTTGTCGATGGTCTCTTTGCGGCGGGCGTCGAGCGCCAGCGCCTGGTAGCTCTTGGGCAGGAAGCCGGCCGACCAGATCTGGTCGTCCCCCCGCGGTCGCGTTTCGTGCAGCACCACGTAGGAGGGGAGGTTCTGATTCTGCGAGCCGAGGCCGTAGGTCATCCAGGCGCCGAGCGCCGGGAGGCCCGGCCGATTCGTGCCGCACATCAGTTCGATCGAAGCCGGAGCGTGGTTGTTCTGGCTGAGGTGCATCGAGTGCAGGAAGCACATCTTGTCGACATGCTGCGACAAGTGCGGGAACAAGTCGGAAACCCAACTACCCGATTGCCCGTGCTGGGCCCACTTGAAGGGCGAGGCGAGACACTTGCCGCTGGTGGTAAAAAAACCGGTCTTGGGATCGGCCCCGGCCAGCGCCTGGCCGTCGCGCTTTTGCAGCTCGGGCTTGTAGTCCCAGGTATCGACCTGCGACGGGGCGCCGGTCATGAACAGCCAGATGATCGACTTCACCTTGCTCGGAAAATGCGGCTCGACGAGCGACGTGGGGTCGCCCGCCGCCGGGCGTGCGGCGCGCGTTTCGTCGTTCAGCAACCCGGCTAGCGCCAGCGAGCCGAAGCCCAGCCCCGCTTCCTGCAAAAAACGGCGGCGCGAGGGGAGCGTGACTTCGGCGGGGGAGTAGTAGTTGAACATCAGCGGCTCCGCAAAGCGGCGAGAGTTACGAAGTAGAGAGAGCGGCGATCAGTCGACGTAGACGAACTCGTTCAGACACAACAGCACGTGGCAGAACTCGACCAACGCCTTATCGAGGGCGGCTTGGCCGGCGGCGGGCGTGGCGGCTGCCGGTTTCGCGGCAGGGGCGGTTGCCGGTTTATCGGCAGTAACAGGCGCCGCCGCGGCCGCTTGTTGCGCGATGATGAACTGTTTCATTTGCGAGCGCTCGGCGTCGGTCGGCACACGGCCGAACGTCACCTGGTAGCCCCGGTCGATCACGGTTTCGAGCGGCTCATCTTTCGTCGGCCGGATTCGCTCCGCCAGCTTCTCCGCCTGCCGTCGCACAAACGGCGAATTCATCATCGCCAGGGCCTGGGTCGGCACGGTCGTCACGCTCCGCTCGCCGATGCTTTGCGTCGGCTCGGGGGCGTCGAACATGGTCATGCTCGGGATCAGCTCGCTCCGCTTCACACGCAGGTAAACGCTTCGGCGCGTCGTATCGTCGAGCACGCTCGGGCCGTAGAGCTTCGCGTCGAGATTACCGCCGACGGCCAACAGCGAGTCGCGAATCATTTCGGCTTCCAATCGCCGCGGACGGAAGTGCCAGAGCAGGCGATTCGTGGGATCGAGCTTGAGATTGGTCGGATTGACCTCGTGCGATTGCTGGTAGGCGTCGCTGAGCATCATGGCGCGGTGCAGGGGCTTGAGCCGCCAGCCGCCGCTTACCAACTCGGCCGCCAGGTATTCGAGCAGCTCGGGATGCGAAGGCCGATCGCCTTGCACGCCGAAATCGTTGGGCGTGCCGACGATGCCTTCGCCGAAATGGTGCTGCCACATCCGGTTGACCATCACCCGGGCCAGCAGCGGCCCGGCGCCGGACTCGACGTCGGTCATCTGGCGAGCCAACGCCAGCCGCGGGTCGACTGCCGGTTGGGCGGCGATGGCGGGTTTTGCCGCGGCGGGTTTCACGTCGGCGGCCTCCGGCTCCCTCGCCCCGGTACCCCGGGGAGAGGGCTGAGGTGAGGGGTGTTGCGGTGAGGGGTTGGAGCGCATCAGCACCTGCACAAACCCCGGGTCGGCTTTGCCGAGTTTGTTGTCGACTTCTCCGCGGCGGAGCAAGAACACATCCTGGCCGCCGGCAATGGTCGTGTAGACCTCGACGAGCTTCGGACGCGGGTCGGCGGCCGCGTGGCTGCGCTCGGCGCGAACGACCTTGGCCGTGTCGGCGTCGAGCGGAGCGAACCAGCGGGCCAGCGGCACGCGCAGGCTTTCAGGGAGCTTGGCGCCGGCGGCCGCGGCCGTGCGAAGTTCGGCCGTGTATTGCGGCGAGCTGTCGCCGGCCCAGGTGGCCGGATTCGGCTCGGTGGAAACGGCGACCCGGAGGCGGCCGATGCCAAGGTCGCGGAACTTGAGCTCCACGGTAAGCTCCGTGCCGCCCGCGAAACCGGCCAGCGGCTTCTCGAATTCGAAGATGGCCCCGTTGTCTTTCTTGGCCGTGGTCTTCACGACCCAGGCGGTGTTGTCTTTGCCGTCGACGGCGTTCTTGAGCCCTTGGTCTTTGTCTTCGAAGGCCGCGAAGACCGGCTTGAGCTTCAGGGTTTGCGGGGCTTCTTTCGACTTCACGTCCAATGACTTGGCAGTAACGATCACTTCGGCCAGTTGGAAGCTGCCGTCGTTGTTGAGGCCCGGCCCGCGCTGCGGCAGGGCCCTGTCGGTGAGCGCGTCGAGCCGCAGCGCCTGCAGGTTCTTTTGGTTGGTGTGGAAGACCAGGCGATAAGATTCCGCGCCCCCCGCATTGGCCAGGCGGCCGCGACGTCGGGCGGTCGACACCGGGCCTTGCGAGCCGTCGTGGGCGATGGTGTAGCCCGCCGGATTCGTCAGGGAGTTGAGTGTTTTCAGATACGACCGGGCGGCTTCCATTTCGACCGGTTCGAGCGCCTGCCAGCGGGTCGGCTCAGGAAGCTTCGCGAGCTCGGCCTTGCTCCAGGTTTCGAAGCGCTTGGGCAACTCCTTGGCGGCGAAAGCTTCCAGCGCCGCGACGAAGGGAGCGTGCTCCGCGTCGTGCTTGGCCTGGGCCGCGGCGGTGGCCGCGGGGTCGAGGTCCATGGTCTTGGGGCCGTGGACGGTGCGGCCGAGTGACGCCGCCAGGGCGTAATAGTCTTGCTGGGGAATCGGGTCGTATTTGTGATCGTGGCAACGGACGCAGCCGAACGTCAGCCCGAGCATCGAACCGCCGACGGTCATCAGCATGTCGTCGAGCTGGTCGTAGCGGATGCGTTCGACGGTCTTGGCGGTGATCTGGCCCGGGTAGGGTCCGGCCACAAGGAAGCCGGCGGCGGCGGTGGCCTGCAAATCGCCCGGCTTCAAGAGATCGCCGGCCAACTGCATCCGCACGAACTCGTCGTAAGGGAGGTCGTCGTTCAGGGCCCGAATGACCCAATCGCGATAGTGGTAAGCGCCGGGTCGAAAGGCGTCGAACTCGTAGCCGTTGCTCTCGGCGAAGCGGGCCGCATCGAGCCAGTGGCGAGCCCAACGTTCGCCATAAGCGGGGCTCGCCAGCAGCGAATCCACCACCTTCGCATACGCATCGGGGGACGAGTCGGCGACGAACGCGGCAACTTGTTCGGGCGTGGGCGGCAGGCCGATCAGATCGAAGTAGGCGCGGCGGATGAGTTTTTCGCGCGAGGCCGGATGGTTGGGCTTGATGCCTTGGGCTTGCTGGGCGGCGACTAGGTAGGCGTCGATTGCTTTCGACGTGTTATTTTGCGCTGCGACTGGCGATTGGAGATCGGCGGCTGCGCCCTGGACGGAGGGACGGAGAGACGGAGGGACGGAGGGTTTAAGAGCGAGCGGCCCCGCGATAGCCAAGGGTTGGAACGACCACCACTTCCGGCCTTCGGCGACGTTGATTTCGCGCTTGGCGGCGACCGGGGCTTCGCCCGAGCGGGGATCGGGAGCGCCCATATCGATCCACTTCGCGAAGTCGGCGATGACCCCATCGGAGAGTTTGCCGGCCGGCGGCATTTCAAAGCCGTCGTACTGGAGTGCTTTGAGCAGCGTGCTCTCGGCCGATTTGCCTTTGACGATGACGGGGCCCGACTCGCCGCCGGCGGCGACGCCGGCCGCGGTGTCGAGAAACAGCGCGGCTTGCAGCTTCTTGGCATCGCGCGCGGCGGCCGAGTGGCAGCTATAGCAATGCTCGACGAGTACGGGCCGAATCTTCCGCTCGAAGAAGCGGACACCCTCGGCGTCGGGAGCGGCATCAGGGCCGGCGGCCACGCCCACCTGGGCGAGCAACGGCCAAACAATCGCCGAAACGGCGACAATGCGCAACGCGTTCATAGCGGTGGAGGCGGGGTTTTTTGTGACGGGGGCGACGGCAATTCGGGCGGGAGAATCGGGCGCGTAGCGGAACTTATATTGTAGATCGAAGGCGAGGCCCGCGGCAAGCAAGATTGTGCGCAAGGCTTTACGGGGAAAAGGGTTGGGCTGGGGCGCAGTAGCCAGTAGCCCGTAGGAAGTTGCCAGTTGCCAGTAATTAGTAGCCAGTGGGGCGGAGAATACTTTGCCCACCGATGGACACCCATTCGACAGGCTCGGGTTCGACGGGCTCACCGCAGGCAGGGCAGGCAGATGAACACCGATGGGACGGGAATGACCGAGATTGGCCGGCGGCGGCTCCGCGACGCCTGGCGGAGCGCGACCGACGGTCGCGGCTTTATGAAATAGAGGCGGGTTGTCGGCGTGCAAACCGTATCGCCAGATGGCGGCGGCGAGCAGCAGGGCGATGAGCGCGGCGACGGCGGCGGCGGTCGGGGACCATCGGGGCCGGTTCCGCGCGACGCGTTGCCTGGTGACGCGGGGCGATGGCCGCGCTGCCGGGAAATTGATGAAGGGATGCCTGCCTTCACTTCTCGACGTGGAGGGCGAAAACCAGCTTTCGGATTGTGCTGCTACCGCCTTGCGCTCGGACGCGATGAAATTACTACCGCCCTGGGCCTCTTCCCTCCCTGCCGGTCGGAGGCTGCGGTTGCTCTTCGGTTGCTCGTGCTTTTCGTTTCGTTGCGGGAGTTGGTTCTCGTCGAAGTACTCGGCTTCCACATTACCGTCGTCCGAGTATTCGTCCGAATTGTCGTCGTCGCAATCGTGTGGCTCGTTGAGAGAGCCGACCCTCGGTTGCTCGTCGTAAGCCAGGGGTGAGTGGTCAGGGGCGAGGGGTGAGGGTGCCGGGGAGAGTGTTTCGTCTTCGGTGTTTCGTGTTTCGTAAGTTGTGTTCGGTGTTTGGTACCCGTTCGATTCGCTTTGTTTGTCCAGCAGGTCGTATTCTGCGTCGCTTTGGTCGCAATCGTCGGGATCTTCCACATGAGCCGGGGTTGGTTGGCGGGCTCGCCAGTGTTCGATGATTTGTCGGGCTTGTTCGGGTTGGAGGTTCTTGAAGAGCCGATTGGATTTGCCTTCGACGGGGTAAAAGCGGCCGGCATCGGGGGCCATGCTCGAGCGGCGGAGGCGGCGGATTTCGGCTTCGTACTCGGTGTATTCGCCGGCGGCGGCGTGGACCTGGTCGACTGATTCGGTGACCGCCAGCCGGAGGAGGTTACTCATCCAGCGCATGCGAACGACGGGGCCGAGGAGGGACTCGTGGTCGAGCTCGGGGTCGTCGAGGAGGAGGTTTTGGAGGGAGTAGGTGAGCATGCGCTAGACGTTAGAGGTAGACGTTGGAGTTAGAACGAACGGGTTTGGGCGGGCACCGCAGGCAGGGGCGGGCCGGTTTGCTGAGTGATCGCTTTGCGTACTGAGTTGTTTGG
>Ga0163153_10006228_pt1 | contig 13570 bp, 10 predicted proteins | sample OliLakLV19MP6IB1_FD_148629 | JGI IMG/M metagenome (GOLD analysis project Ga0163153, IMG submission 148629) | Freshwater microbial mat bacterial communities from Lake Vanda, McMurdo Dry Valleys, Antarctica - Oligotrophic Lake LV.19.MP6.IB-1 | ecosystem: Environmental > Aquatic > Freshwater >... | reverse complement strand
ACACAATCCTCTCCCTCGTTCCGTTCGCGCTGATCTTTGTCATTTTTTATTTCCTGGTTATTTTGCCGCAACAAAAACGCGCGAAACAGCAAAAGGTATTACTGGAGGCCCTGAAGAAGGGCGACAAGGTCGTCACGGCGTCAGGCATCTGGGGCACGGTGACGAATCTCGGGAAGGCGACGGTGACGTTGCAGATCGCGGATACTGCGAAGATTCGCATACAACGGGATCAGATTGCCCGATTACGTGGTGGCGACGATGAGGAAAAGGACAAGGACTCGTAGACTGCTCAGGATAAAGGGGTACCGGACGACATGAAAAAGGTGGGCGGGCGGTTAACATTGTTAGCGCTGGTGGTGGTGCTGTCGGTGATCTTCTTCATCCCTACGTATCAGCCCTTCTATCAGGCGTTGCCTGGTTGGCTGAAGCAGGTGATGCCGAATAAAGGCATTACGTTGGGCTTGGATCTCCAAGGCGGGATTCACCTCGTCATGGAAGTGGACGAAGATCGTGCGGTCGAAATTGCCGTCGATCGATCGGTCGCATCCCTTCAAGATGTCTTGGTTGAAAAGAAAATCCCCGTGGAGTCTGTCACGCGGACGGGACAGACTCAGGTCACGATGCAGTTTCAAAATGCTGGACTCAAGGAGCAGATTCAGAAGTTGATCGACGACTATCCGACCTTCAGCGAGACCGCGTCTGCCGGATCGGCGAATCGGCTGGTGTGGGAGTTGCGAGAAGCCGAGGCCAAACGGATCAAGGACTCTGCCATCAACCAAGCGTTAGAAACGATCAGAAACCGTATCGACCAGTTCGGCGTGGCGGAACCGATCGTGCAGCGGCAGGGGTTGAAGCAGATCGTCGTACAGTTGCCCGGCGTGAAAGAACCCAAGCGCGCCAGGGATCTGATCAAAGAGACAGCCTTGCTTGAATTTAAGATGCTCGATGAGGACAACCAGTCGAAGCTGGATCTGCCTTCCCGTATTCCGAAAGACAAAGAAGAAGAGGTTCTCAAGCAGGCCGAATCAAAGCTGCCGGCCGGCGATGAGATTCTTTTTGAGCGGGGAGTCGACAAGGACACCGGTCGCGAATATCGCATTCCGTATCTCGTGAAAAAGCGAGTCATGCTGACCGGCGATGTGTTGAGCGATGCACGGGTCTCGATCGGTCAATTCAACGATCCCTATGTATCGATCACCTTTGACGGGAAGGGTGGTCGTGAATTCGAACGGATTACGGGCGACAACATCAAGAAGCGCATGGCGGTCGTGCTCGACAATACGATCTATTCTGCGCCGGTGATTCAGGACCGCATCACCGGGGGTCGCGCGCAAATTACTGGAACGTTTTCCATGCAAGAGGCGAACGACCTCGCCATCGTGCTCCGGGCCGGCGCGTTGCCGGCTCCGCTCAAGATCATTCAGGACCTCACGGTCGGGCCGTCGCTCGGGAAAGATTCGATCGAGAAGGGCGTGCAGGCCACGCTGTTTGCCGGTGCCATGGTGGTCATTTTCATGATCGTGTATTACCGGCTGTCTGGCGTGATCGCAGATTTCGCGCTGATGCTCAATCTATTGTGTTTGATCGGAGCGCTCTCGGCATTGAACGCAACCCTGACTTTGCCGGGGATTGCCGGAATCGTGCTCACGATCGGGATGGGCGTCGATTCGAACGTGCTCATTTTCGAGCGTATCCGCGAGGAGCTGCGATCGGGGAAAGCGGTTCGTTTGGCGATAGATGGAGGCTATGACAAGGCGCTATTGACGATTGTCGACTCGCACGTGACCACCCTGATCACGGGGGTGGCGCTGTTTCTCTTCGGCACAGGGCCGATCAAAGGATTTGCCGTGACCTTGTGCCTTGGAATCGGGATCAATCTGTTTACCGCCTTGATTGGCACCAAGGTCATCTTCGACCTCTTGAATCAACGACACAAAGTGGGACAGTTAAGCATCTAGTTCGAAGGAGCCGGCATGTTGGAGATCCTCGGGAAAACCAGTATCGATTTCATGGGGAAGCGCCGTTGGGCCTTTCTCTTTTCCGGCATCATGGTGGTGCTGGGCATTGTGGCGATCATTCAGATTGGCAGAGGGTCGGCGAATCTCGGCATCGATTTCGCGGGCGGGACCGCGGTGCAGCTGAAGTTTGATCAAGCAATTCGGATCGACGAAGCGAGAAAAATCTTGGAGGCGAACGGTCTCGGCAACGCCGAGCTGCAAGAGTTCGGTCAAGACAACAAGCTGTTGATCCGTCTGAAGGCATCGACGACCATTGAGGAGAAAATTGCTGATCGGGTCGTGGCGGTCTTTACGAAAGAGTTTTCTTCGAATCATTTCGTGATTGATTCCAGTACGGAGATCGGACCGACCATTGGGAACAAGCTTCAACAAGACGCCCTCATTGCGATCCTCATTTCTTTCGCCGGGATCATCCTCTATGTGGCGGCGCGGTTTGAGTTTCGCTTCGGCATCGCTGCGGCCTTGGCCACCTTTCATGATGTCTTGGCGGTGCTGGGCGCCTTTTATATTCTGGACAAAGAAATTACCTTGCTCGTTGTCACAGCCTTGTTGACGTTAGCCGGCTACTCGATGACGGATACGGTGGTCGTGTTCGATCGAATCAGAGAAAACCTCCGGATGCGAAGGCGGGAGAGCGAAGAGACCATCATCAACAATGCGGTCAACCAAGTCTTGAGCCGCACGATCGTGACCAGCTTGACTGTTGTATTGGTGTTGATTCCTTTGACGTTGGCCGGTGGAGAGGTCTTGCACGACTTTTCTCTCGCCCTCTTGTGGGGTGTGATCTTCGGGACCTATTCCTCTATCTTCGTTGCGAGTCCATTGCTATTGCTTTGGCCTGGAGCATCCGGGCGGTTACTCCAGGGAAATTAGCTGGCCGGTGCGATAATATATCGGCGAGCGTGACGCGCCAGCGGATGCATGCCTCGATCGTCGGTCCGTCTAAAGGTTGCGCCTTTTGACAGGCTTAGAGCGGCTCGAGTTTGTCGAGGGACGCGTCACGTATTAGGGGTTGTCGCATCCTGCGTGGGGCACACCCATGACACTCTGGAGTCGGTCTCACAGTCTCCAGCATAAGATCATCGCGGCAATCGTGCTGGTCGGACTGCTCCCTCTCACCCTTCTGCTTGCACTCACGTACATCGAGGAGCGGCGCGCGCTTCGCGACATGACCGGCGCCAACTTCAAGGAAGTCGCCGTTGAGGCCGCTCGACGCATCGAAATGCAGGTCAGCCGCGGGATGAACGAAGCCCAGCAGCTTGCCACGACCCCCTTTCTCCACACCGCGGTGACCGAAGCCAACCGCACGTACGAGGGAAAAGATGCGCGCAGCATCCAGGGGATGATCAAGGATTGGCAGCAACGGTGGCGCCAGCGAGGTAAGCCAAGCGAGTTCCCCCTCTTCATTAACAGCATCGTCACGAACTACCTCATCCGATGGCACGATATCCGCCGATCTGACTATGTCGGGATCCTGGTCACCGATCAGCAGGGGGCGCTGGTGGTCAGCTCCATTCCGCAAGTAGAGTATTTCTACGGGAAGACAGCATGGTGGCAGGCGGTCGTAAAGGGGGGAAGTCCTCGGGGCTATGTGAGCGAGATTGCCTTCGATCCGGCATTCGGGAGTCACGTGCTTGTGGTCGCGGTGCCTATTCTTGACGATGCCAAGGAGAAGGCGATCGGGGCGGTCACGATATTATTACGCCGAGACACCATCTTCCATGCCATTGCCGAAGTCACGATAGGGGCGACCGGCCACGCGATGTTGTTCAGTTCCGATGGTGTCCCTGTGATGTGCCCGGTCCTGCCTCCGGAAGCGCATACGGTTCGGCCAGAATTGATCGGCACGCTTGGCAGGCTGGAGGCTGGTTGGGCCGTTGTTGCAGACGATTCGCACGGGGGCCTGAATGCCTTGATCGGGTTCGCTCCGGTCCGATTCGGCGAGAGCTTAGCCCCGGGAAGTTTGGGCGGACATCAGTGGATTACGGTAGTACGGCAGGATCCAAAGGAGACCTATGCGCCGCTTGCGGAACTCGTGGCGAAAGTGCTGCTCTATGGATTGGTTGTGCTCGCGGTGCTCTGGGGGACAGGGGTACTCGTTGCACGCCGGATCGCCCGCCCCATTCAGTTGCTGCACGACGGGGTCGGTGAAATCGGAAGCGGGCGATTGGATCGACGATTGGAGCTGAAGACCGGCGACGAAATTGAAGGGCTTGCCGATGCCTTCAATCACATGGCGGAGAATCTCCAACGGTCGTTTGCCCAAATCGAACAGCGCGTAGTGGATGTCCGCCGCCTAGAAGAGAAGTATCGCGACCTGATCGAGCATTCTCCTGAGATGATCTGCCAATTGGATCGGAGTGGTCAATTCGTGCATGTGAACAAGACGGGGATCGAGAAGCTGCGGTATAGCCTCGATGAGATGTTGGCCATGCGCCTCTGGGACCTCGTGCCGCGTGACCAGGAGCCGCTCGTCCTGCAGTATCTGGAGCAATTAGTCGCGCAAGGGCGCAGTTCGATGGAGACGGTGTTTTTGACTAAAGACGGTCACCCGATCGATGTGGAAATTCACGCCACGGCCTTGATCGATCAAGAGCGGGGCGGGTTGGTTCACTCGCGCGCGTTTGTCCACGATGTGACCGAACGTCATCGACTTGAGCGGCATCTGCAAGCCTACACCACGAATCTGGAACAGGCCGTGTCGGAGCGCACCGAACAACTCGTGGCGTCGCAGGCGCGTTACAAGGCGCTCTTCGACTTGGTGGCAGACTCGGTGTTTATGGTGGACCCACACGGCAATATCGTCGCCGTCAACAAACGCGAGGAGCAAGCGCTGGGGTATGCCGAGGCGAATGTCGTCGGCCATAGCTTGCTCGAAGTGGTGCTATCAGGTTTTCACGAGGCGTTGCGTGGATGGCTGAGCGACGTCATTTCCGGGCAGCGGAAAGTGTCCACTCAGGAGATCATGGTACGCCATGCCGGCGGACAGGACATTCCGGCTGAAATGGATTTGATTCGTGTCGGAGTGGCCGACCAGCTGTTGGTCATGGTGCAGCTGCGGGATATTACCGATCGGAAGCGGCTTGAACGGCAGTTGGACACGTACAGAGAGGAGTTGGAACATAACGTCAAAGAGCGCACCAGAGAGATCGAAGAGACCAAGCAATATCTCGAAAATCTTCTTGAGAACGCCAACGATGTCATCTATACCCTCGATACCGAACAGCGGTTTACCTATGTGAACAGCAAGATCGAAGCCTGGGGCTATCGGAAAGACGATCTGATCGGGCGCCCCTACCTCGCGCTTCTCTCCAAGCGCCATCGAGGGAAGCGCCTCAAAAGCACCTTGGATATCGGCGCGAAGCAGGTCTATGAGGTCGAAGTGGTGACGCGCACAGGAGAGCCGAGGGCTGTGATGGTGAGTGTGTCCCCGCTGCACGGGGTTGAGGGCATGATCTTGGGCGTGCTGGGCATCGCGCGCGATATGACGGAGACCAAAAAGTTGGAGCAACAGATCAGGAACTCGGAGAAACTCGCTTCGGTCGGAAAGCTTGCCGCAGGGGTGGCGCATGAAATCAACAACCCTCTCGGGGGTATGCTGAACTGTCTCTACAATTTACGGAAGGGCACGCTATCGCCGGGTCGGCAAGAGGAATATTGGGCGTCGATGGAAGATGGCGTGCGGCGTGTGCAGAAGATTGTTCGTCAGCTCCTTGATTTCTCTCAGCAGCACGAACCTGCATTTGCGTTGACGGACATCAATCACGTCGTGGACCGGGTGTTGGTCCTCACGACGCATCTCTTTGCTCCGAACCGAATCCTGTTGGAAACGGGCTTCGGTCAGGGGTTGCCGACTGTGATGATCGATCGGCATATGATTGAGCAGGTGTTGATGAACTTGGTGTTGAATGCGGTCCAAGCGATGAAAGACGGAGGCGTGCTGACGATTCGAACGTCGGTGGTCGAAGGGGTGTGTCTGATCGAAGTTCACGATACCGGATCGGGTATCGCGCCGGCAGTCCTGCCGAGGATTTTTGATCCATTCTTTTCGACCAAGAAGGAAGGTGAAGGAACCGGCCTCGGCTTGTCGGTCAGTCTGGGTATCATTGAGCGCCACGGTGGAAGGATTCTGGTGGATAGCGAAGTCGGTAGGGGAACGACCTTTACCCTCTGTCTGCCTGTTTCCAGAGACCGTTCGTTGATGGAGCGGGTGTCATGAAGGGACTCAGAATCCTATTGGTCGATGACGAGCCGCTGATGCGGTTGTCGATGGTCGATGCGTTGGAAGCGGTCGGCCACGACATCGAAGCCGCGGCTTCTGGCACGGAAGGGATCGACGCCATCCACCAACGGCCGTTCGACCTGGTGATCACCGACCTGCGGTTGCCCGGCGCAGACGGGCTCGCCGTGCTTGCAGCGGCCAAAGAGCGGTCGCCCCACACAGAAGTTGTGATGATTACCGCGCATGGATCGGTGGAAACAGCAGTCGGCGCGATGAAGCTCGGCGCCCTGGACTACATCACGAAGCCGTTTCAGATGGACGAATTGCTGCTGATCGTCGAGCGGGTGGGCAGCATGGTCACCTTGCGGCGAGAGAATCTAGATCTTAAAGCGGTGCTGGAAGATAAGTTCAGTTTTGGAGGCATTCTCGGGGCGAATACCCACATGCGGGCCGTGCTTGAAAAGATCAAGCTGGTGGCAGGAACAGATTCGACGACGTTGATTCTGGGAGAGAGTGGAACCGGCAAGGAGCTGGTCGCCAATGCCATCCACCAAAACAGCCCGCGTAGCCAGTACCCTTTGATCAAAGTCAGCTGTGCGGCGCTTCCGGAAACCCTCTTGGAAGCGGAACTCTTTGGCCATGAGAAGGGGGCGTTTACGGGGGCGCTACGGCAGCGGCGTGGACGGTTCGAGTTGGCCCATCGAGGTACGCTGTTTCTCGATGAAGTCGGGGAAATCTCACCGGTCATTCAAGTGAAACTCTTGCGAGTTCTTCAGGAACGACAGTTCGAGCGCGTCGGAGGAAACGACACGATTCACGTCGATGTGCGCCTGGTCTGCGCGACGCAGAAAGACCTGCGAAAGGAAGTGGCTCAGGGGCGGTTTCGAGAGGATCTGTTTTATCGGCTGAATGTCGTGCCCGTCGTAATTCCACCGTTGCGCCAACGGCAGGAAGATATCATGGTCATCGCCGAGCACGTGCTGAAGACCTGCGCTACCAAGATGAATAAAGCCTTGAAAGGGTTTTCTCCCGCGGCGCGCGAGCTCTTCTTGCGCTATTCATTCCCAGGGAACGTGCGGGAATTGGAGAACATGGTCGAGCGCGCAGTGGCGCTGGGGCAGGATCGTGGAGCGGTTCAGCCGCAAGATCTGTGCGGGTTCCAGTCCTGCCCTTATACAGGTGGCCAGTCACAAGAATCCTGCGGATTTTGTAGCGAAGGACTGACGGGGCAGACACGAGCGGAACGTCCGTTGACCTCGTTGGCGACGGCGAGGGAACAGTTCGAGAAAGACTACATTGTGTCAGTGTTGGAGCGGGTAGACGGCAGCCGCACGACCGGTGCAAAGATTCTCGGTATCTCGCGCAAAGCGCTGTGGGAGAAGTGTAAGCGCTATGGGATTCCGTCGGCGCGCGGCGAGTCGAGCGACGAAGAAGAATAGGGAGCGGCCAGGTGCCCTTCTTGCTCGCAGAACGCGCACGATAAGAATGTGCTCGTTCGATGCGCGCAGTCAAGGGCAACCTCGACCGCTCCCTATAGTAGATGTGTGGAGCAGAAGAGAGGCTGGAGCCTGATGATCATCTGTGCTCGTGCAACGCGCGGCCTGGGAAGGCCCTCGTTGGACGCGCGCAGTGGAGACCACTCTCAATGGCTCTGCCTGTTACAAAGGAAGAGCTCTACTTCTCGGAGAGTTGTCCTATTCCGCAGAACGATGCAGCCTGTCGTGGTCCTTGGGCTGGCGGTCGCCCCATGCATTGATCGGTCTGGCCGAAATGGTGTTGGCACCTTTATCTGGCGCAATACATAGGCCATTAATCATTTTGTCTGATTCTTAGCCTCACCCAGCATGATGTGAGATGCATCTAGTGCTAGCGTTAGGAGATATGGGAGACAAACCATGCCGCGCATACGCATAATAGATAAATTGGGCAAGGTGCTTCGCAATAGGCCAACTGTGATTACGCGCGCCGTTTTCTGGAGTATCCCCCATAACTCCGGCAAAGAAGACATTAGTCTGAAAATCGGAAGATATAAGAAGTCGCTGGAGATGCCAGCGGGTTTGATTCAAGAATCGCTACAACCAAAGAGTGAACTCACTCTGGACGACGAGGAATTCAAGGCTTTGATCGAATTCCTTCAGGAACAGTACGAGCCATTCCGGCAAGGCGTGAAAGCATTCATCCCGTTGGATAAGCCGTATGAGAAGGAAAATGCAGCCCAGATTCGAGCATTGTTTACCCTCCCCGATAAGCAAAAGCTAGTGCAATTCATTCTAAATCACGATGTTATTCCCGAAGACCTTGCCGCAGGTCTGCAGCAGGCGCATCGCAATCGGGCGATCAAACAGTTCGAGAGTATGCTCGAACAAGACGAAAAAGAACACGCTTGGCAAGAGTGGTTCGAGAAGAATAGCTGGGTGTTAGGCAGTGAGTTTGTTCGCATTTTGGATCAACGCGACATCGACGTTAAGAACATATCTGATTTCCTAATGGAAGCGTATGACGGTTTTTTAGATGTCGTTGAAATTAAGCGACCGGAAGGCGGACTCCAATTCTGGGCGGCTTCTCTAGACCATGGAAATTATGTACCTTCAACAGACTTAACCAAAGCCTTCACTCAGGCCTCCCGATACATTTATGAAGTCGAAAGAGAGGCCAACAGCGTGAAGTTCCTGGAGCGGGTGGGACAAGTAAAAACCGTGAAACCTCGCTGCATCTTGATCTTTGGTCGCTCTAACAAATGGGATAATAGCCAGATAGAGGCCTATCGAATTTTGAATGCGGGATTTCATAACATAACGATAATGACATATGACCATGTACTGGGACGAGCTAAGCGAATTGTTGGAGTAAACTCCATGCAGATAGAGGGGCAGGCTTGAGTATTGACTATGGAACGCCAGGATTATGAAGCGAGACGAAAGTCCTAACCGACCGCGCAAAATATAGGACGAGATGCGGGCTAAGTACCGTTTCGACTATGCGAAGGCTCGCCCCAATCGGTTCGCCAACCGCATGAAAAATGGTGTGGTCGCCGTGATTCTGGATTCGGATGTTGCCGCAGTGTTCGGCTCCTCGAAGGCGGTCAACGCATTCCCTCGCTCCGTTATCACAACGCTGCCTGTTAGGATGCACAAGCGAGCGAAGGTCGGCTGACAATCGGCTGGACAGCGAAGCATTGAATACGCCATGGCCTGGGGCACAAAGAAGACCGAGCACGCGGGAGCAAAGAAGGGAACGGGTGCTTTCTACGGCCGCAAAGCTGACGCCAAGCGCGGCAGTAACCATCATCGACGCCGGGACGGCAAGGCCACCATCAACACTGAACTCCTACAGTCATTGAAGAATCATCAGCAGAAGTCGTGATCGTCCGCCGCCAGGAATTCAGAATGTCCCCGTTTCTGAGCCCCTCAATTCTGATGCAAATAATTTTCATAGGGCATTACGGTTGGCCTCAGCGACTTTCAATCCTGTCCATGTCTTTTCTAGCAGAGGCATGAGACGAGCTCGGGCCGCGCCGATCTCCTGACTAAGCCGCCTTAGCGAGTCAGATCCTTGGCGCAAAGTAGACTGTAGATTTTGCCGCTGTGATTCTAGTTCTTGATCCATCACATCGATTTCGTGGCGGTCGACGGGCTCGTTCGAATTAAAGCGGAAGTTCCGTTCATGCTTTTCCCGCCATTCAACAAGTTCAGATGTTAGCGTCTCGCCGAATCCAGGTATCTGCATAATCTTTGCTTTTTTGATGTCGGCGGCGGTCTCAATTCCGTAGGAAGCTAGCATTGAAGTTCGTCCTCCTCCTATCCCATGTATCTCAGCTCGGTCGATGCGAAAACGATCTAGATAGCGTTGCCGCTGGCGAGTTTCCCGCTCCGATTCAAGCTTTGCAATTCCGCGCTGCCGCTTATTCGGCATATCTGCCAATTCATCACGCGCCTTATCAAGGCTATCGAACTTCTCCTTGAAGACATCTAGCGAGGCCTCTCGTTTCCAACGGCTCAAAACGCTCTCCCATTCTGCTTTGGCTGCCGAATATCCCCCCTCAGCTACTGCGCGATTTTCAGCTGAAATCCGTGGCCAGACAGCAACTGCCAGGCCGTAGGAAGCCACTGCCCACAACACGCCACCATCCTTAGAAAGCGCATTGCAGGCCACTAAGCCGGTACATGCCAGTCCGATACTGATGGCCTTCCGCATGTTCTTCAAAATGCTACTCGGTAGTACAACTCCTTGTGGTGGACGCCATGTGCGTTCAGACGGGAGCGCTGGATCAGCACCTGGGCTTGGAACGGCTGCAATGGCACGCCAAAGCGTGGCGAGATCGATCCTGCCTGTCGCACGATCTACGGTAATCCGCTGCCCGAATAGCCGAATACCTGTCTGGGTTTCAATTTCACACCATGGACAGTCGCGTAGCTCACCTGGGTAATGGTGCCAATTTGCTGTTGAACATACACGAAGGCTGGACTCCAACTTCTCAAGCGCATCGATCCATTTCTCCGCACCTGGCCGTCCTCCGTGGCTTCCAGATCGTTCGAAAGTGCGGACGAAGAGATCGCTAATCGTTCTTCCCATCGTCTCCAATGCGACAGTGCCAGGCGGCCGTTCCATGCCATTGGCTATACGGTCAGGGCCATATGCAAAACGGTACTCCGCAACTGCTTTTTCGATCGGCATATCACTCTGCCCTGAAAACCTACCTGCGAAAGGATGCCTCCCCATGTAGAGCAGGTGGAACAGGAGCACCGCTAATCCGAACCGATCATGGTTGGCTGTCCGTATGAGTCCACGCAGGGCACGCCCATGAAGTTCTGGTGCTGTAAATAACGGCACCCCGACATCACAGGTGAACACTTGCGCTCCGTTCCCAATCTGGAATGAGTCGCAGTCGATCAGCAGCACGGTCCCATCAGGTCCGACGAGCAGGTTGCCGTGATTCACATCCCCGAGGACGTGTCCTTGTGCATGGACGACTGCGAATGCCCGAGCGATGTTCGCGCCGACATGCACCAAGAACCGAAAATCTGTTTCTGGAAAGGCCTCGGATCGACTCTTTGGACTATAGAGCTCATGGATGTCACGCCGCGCGATGACACGCGGCATGACGAACCCACGCACTAACCCTCTGTTGTCTGTCAGTAAATCAACCGGCCAAGCGGCAATTCGAAGAAGCAGGGGGCTTGCCGCCTCTGTCATTGCGGTGAGTTTCTGGATCTTTCCTGCATCAGGCTGTACCGAGTAAATCTTGGCGACTCGGTCATTCTGACCGTCGATGGCAAACACAGCCCCTTCACCCCCACGGCCAAGCTCCTGCCCGAGACAGATGCTTGTTCGCGCACGAGCCAAGGTGAGTTGCATCATTCGGAATGGTCTTGATCTCGGCGCGTGGCCAGGATAACCGATACATCGTCGTCGGTTCGTGATCCGACCTGATCAGAAGAGAGGAACTGTTGCAGCGATTCCGATAGATGAAAGACTTCTGCGGGTCCGTCAGATTGGAGTAGCGGACGGAACATACCGTTAAAAAATGGATCATGGACCGTCTTGCTTGCATAGTGTAAAGCAAGAGGCTCCAGACCATCGGACATCAGAGCGACGTCACTAATCGCCGCTGAGAAGGTCTCAACCTGGACGCGTTCGATGGCGTCATCATCGGTCAAAAAGTAAGTCGTGTTAGCGTACTCTCCACGCTGGGGCCAGAACACCCAGCTCCATCCATTGCCACCATCGCTCACCACCATCACACCATCGCCGATTTGCAGTGCCGCTCCCCCCTCTGGCACCAACATTATGACAAGAAGTGTCGATGCAAAGGAGCGTGGCTCCAATCCCTGCTTAATTGCTTCGGAGACGACTGACTTACGAGCTTGCACTGCTGCCTCCCGCAGCAAAGCGCCAAAGTCCGATCGGCCCTCCTCCAAAGCACGTCGAAGCTGCGCAACAACAGTATTGACGGCAATCTCCGCGCCGAACTCACCCATCGCTGCAGATCCAGCCCCGTCGGCAATGACCGCTAGGAAAGCATCATGGGGCAGCACCATACAAGCGAGTCGGTCTTGACAAGGAAGACCGCCCTTAAGATGTGACGTGCCTGTCGCTCGAGCTGCCGCAAACCGCCACATAAGCTGATCAGTCCGCGACTGCCCAACCGTTTGGTGCTGTTGGGTTTATTAGAGGCACCGCATCGCCAGGTTGCGAACGCGATATACTCCCGAGTGAGTTAGATAGCCACACGAACATCTCCTTGAAAGAAAGACCCCGTAGCTTAAGTGGCTGCCGCACTCCAATCTGCTCGAGACGGTTCAGATCCGCATCTTCCACTCCGACTGCATAAAACATCAGTGACTTGGACGCTTCCCCCTCTCGGATCGCTGCTGTGGCGGCACTCACATCGTCAGTTGGAGCTCCGTCGGTGATGAGGAAGAGCCAAGGGCGGTAGTAGCCAATCCCATTTGCCTTGTACGTCGCCTTGCGCTCGGCGACGAGCAAGACAGCCTTCTGAATCGCCGCCCCCATGGGAGTGTCACCACTTGCAACAAGCGTTGGTGCTTGAAAGGCATCTGCTGTCACGAAGTCCTGAACCATTTGAACCGGGCCGAACGTGACAATGGCTACTTCTACCCGTTTTGCAGCCATGGAATCTGATCGAAGCTCCTCCGAGAATGTTTGGAGCCCACTGTTCAGTACAGCAATTTTCGCCCCACTCATAGAGCCAGAAGTATCCAAAAGCAAAACACACGGGCAGCGAGGTTCAGGGTTATCCGCAAACTCGACGCCGCCGAAAGGGACCTGATCCATCTCCGACATGTTCCCCTCCTCCAATGTGAAAGACTGTGGTCTAACGTTGATGATCACCGAACGGGAAAAGCGCAGCTTTGATTGGTCCGCTGAAATAACTGATTGGGCGTTCTATTCGCCAATATGGTGCCACTGGTTCTCCGAGAGTTCACGCAGGAACAAGTGAATTTCGTCAAGACAGCCTTGCGTAGGAGCCCAACGGGGGGCAAGTCTACTGCAAAGTCCCATGTTTATCCAACACCCTGTCCGACACCCTCATCCCGTGCAGATTCCGAATCCTTGCACGCATATTGAGAGTCAGGCCGGAGTGTTGACTTATTGAGGATGGACCTCGTTCTCGCGTGGGGAGAAAAACAGTGACATTCGACATTCCTGCAGATGGTGCGAAGAGGCTGTGAGGTTTCTAGGAGCCTGTCCGAGTAATCGCTGGCAATGCGTGACACGCCGTATGTTCACGGCAGGGCCAGCGGTAATTCGGGCAGCCGGCGGCGTGTGTGGCCGATGCGTGGCTCACGGGTGGGAGTGTGATCGGCTG
>Ga0163153_10006227_pt1 | contig 13571 bp, 10 predicted proteins | sample OliLakLV19MP6IB1_FD_148629 | JGI IMG/M metagenome (GOLD analysis project Ga0163153, IMG submission 148629) | Freshwater microbial mat bacterial communities from Lake Vanda, McMurdo Dry Valleys, Antarctica - Oligotrophic Lake LV.19.MP6.IB-1 | ecosystem: Environmental > Aquatic > Freshwater >... | reverse complement strand
ACCGAGGAAGGTCCGCGGGTGCTCGTCGGCTGCCAGTTTTTAAGCCGTGAGTAAGCGAGTTTTGAGCCGCGCCTAGGCCGGCGCGGCTCGAGCCTGCCGGCAGGCCGACGATTGAAAACGGCGTAATTCGCTTGACGCTTCGCCGCTTGCGCGCGATGGTGACGACGGCGGCCGATTCTTTCTCCGGCCGCGGGGTCATCGGCGGAGCAAAACGGAATGTCGCCTGGGGTTCGGGCCATCGTCGCCATCGCCGTCTGGCCGTGCGCCTGCCTGCCGTCGGTGGGGGAACATACTGCGGCGGGGGAAAAACCCGCGGCAGCCCAAAAACCTGCGGGAGAGGGGCCGGCGGCTCCCTACCGGCTCGCGAGTACGGCTTCGGACGAAGTGACGGCCCGCGTTGACGCCCACCTGAAAACGCAATTCGCTCGCTACCAGACGCTGCTCCCGCCGCGGGTTAGGCCGGCTGCGCCCCCCACGATCGAACTCTTCGGACTCCTCGAAGAATATCGCTCGGCGCTCGGCCTCCGAAACCTGTCGATCGTCAATCCGGCCTGCTTCATCGCCTCCGGCAACGTGGTGCTGCTGGGCTTCGACGGCGCCCGTTATGACGCCGGGCTGAAATCGCTCCGCGATCGGGCCGAACGGTTGCGCAAACAAGACCGCGAACTGACCGCGACTCTGAACGACAAGCTCAAGGTGGATGAAGCCCGCTATGTCGACGAGGGAAAGACGTTGGCCGCCGCCCAGGCGCTGACGCGCGGGCGGCTCGAAGCGGTTAAGAAGGCCACGGCCAAATTTCGGCGAGAGCTCAAGCAAACCGAGCAGTCGCTCGCCGGCGACTTAGCCGAAGCCACCGCCCGCCTGTTCGAGGCCGCCTCGCACGAAGCTTTCCACGCCTACGCGGCCAACTACGTGTACCCGCCTTCCGCCGGCGGCTTGCCGCGTTGGCTCGACGAGGGGCTGGCGCAAGCCGTCGAACACGGAACCTGGCCCGGCAACAAACTGCAGACGGCCCGCAAGCCGGGCGAATTGCTCAAGCGTATCGCCGCCGCGCAAGCCGCCCGCGGCGCCGCCGGCGATCGGCTGTTCGACCTGCGGGCCGTGCTCGAAGCGGAGTCGTCGCAATTCGTCCTCCCCGGCTCCACGACCTCCGGCGACGAAGCGGCCCAAGATGCGGCCGATGCCTATCTGGCGGCCTGGAGCCTGACGCAATATCTGCTCGGCTCCGACAAGCTGAAGCCGGGCGAGCAGCTCGACCGCTACGTGGCCGACCGCGATACGGCGGCCGTGGCGCGGTTTGAAAAGTGGCAGCAGCGCAAGATCGACGAAATCCAGCGCGACTGGCGAGCCTACTACCTATCGGGCGCCACAGCTCGTTAACGAATCTGGCCGTTAACGAATCTGGCCGCTAGCGAACCTACTCCCGTTCCTCTCCCGTCGTTCGGCCGGCGACGATGTCGAACTCGTACAGCGCCGGAATCAGCATGGCCGCCGTGGCGAAGCCGTAAGCCCCGCTCACCGCCAGCAGCGTCGCCAGCGAAGCCTCGAGCAGGTAGCTGGTAATGGCGTAGAAGGTGGCCAGCGGCAGTGCGAACGACGCCAGCGTGATCGCCGGAGACGGATTGCGGAGGGCCAGCGCCGCATACAGGCCGACTCCTCCGCCGACGATCGTCGCCAGAAACGGCTGGAGCTGCGCTTGGAACGAGCCGCTGAAGGCGGTCATGATGCGCATGCTCACGCCGACCCCGACGATCAGGAAAAAGACCGTGGCCAGGCTCACGCCGACTGCGGTTCGCGACACTTCGTAGTTCATACCGACGTGCAGCCCGAGCATCAGCGCAAAGGCGACCACGAAGAGCCAACCGAGCGCCAGAAACAGGGCCGTCTCTCCACCCACGGCGCCGCGCCACCATGCCGCGGCCGCGAGCACCAGCGGCGCGACGGCCATTTCTTTCGAGTTGTAGAGGCTCCCCAGCAGCTTACCGAAGACAAACTCGTGCGGCGTCAGGTCGGTCACCAGCAGCAGATCGAGGGCCCGAGCGTCGCGCTCGGCCGTGACGGCGGTGACCGCCTGCAGGTTCAGAAGCAACGCGCCGATCACGGCGATCGGAACGAAGGCCGCGGTGATCTCGGCGGCCGACGGACGCTCGTTTCCCCGTACGATGGTCGCTACGGCCGGAAGGCAGAGCGCTAAGAACACCGCCCGAATCAACAGCACCTTGCGGCCGTAGGCCCAGGTCATCGTTTCGCGCCACAGCACCGGGTTGTCGCCGACGACCCGCGAGCGGCGCAAGCCGCGCCCGGCGACGGCCGTCGCCGGGCCTTTCGTGTCGGTGGCGTGTTCCGACGAACGAACCGCCGACAGGCTCCAGGCGTGCGGCACCGTGGCTTCGCCGGCCGGCGCCGCTTGCCGCGGCATGATCTCGCGCGAGGGGTTCCATTTTCGCACGCGCCACACCGCCACCCCGTTCGTCGCGACCGCCACGCCGAGCGAGGTGAGCATGGCGGCGATGATGGACGGATCGAGGCCCCACGAAGGCCCGCCGCGGGGCGGTCGCAGCGTTGCCAAAGCGGCATGCCACGGACTGGCGGCCGCGGCCCAAAAGCCGGCCGTTCGACCTCCCCACGCGTCGCCGAAGAATCCGCGGGCGATCAGCTCGCCGGTTCCGGTCCAAACGACGATGACGAGCCCCGTCAGCGCGAGGGTTTGGTAGGTCCGTTCGCGCCACAGCGCCAAGGTCGACCCGATGCTCCCGGCGGCCAACACTCCCAGCAGCGTGACGAGCACCACGCCGACCACCTGGCGGCCGTCAACGCCGCCCATCAGGCCGGTCAGCGCTAACACCGGCGCCACGGCCAGCACTCCGTTGACGACGCCCAGCAGCGACGCAGCCAGTTTGCCGAGCACCAATTCGCAGTTGTTCAGGTTCGTCAGCAGCAGCAGGTCGAACGTCCGGCGGTCTTTCTCCTGGGCCACGGCGGCCGCCGCCGCCAGCGCGGCAAAAAACAGGGCGGCCGCCGCCTGGAGCGGCACCAACAATCGAAACGCGAGCGAACCGAAACGGGCGAAGTCCCCCACGTTGCGAACGATCTGCATGCCGGCCAGGACTTGCCAGGCGGTGCTCAGGAGCACCAAGAGCGCCGCCGCCGAAGCGGCCCGCGCAACATAAAGCCGGCTGCGGCGCGGCAGCGTGACGAGTTCGCGAGTGAAGACGGGACCGACGAGCACGCGAGACGGCTAAGAAGGGGCGACGATCGACGTCGAGGACGGCCGGCCGCCTCGAACTAGGGCGCGCTCATGATAGTCGACGGCCGCCGAGCGGGCGAGGTGCGCGTTCGGGGCGGCCGCGGCACGAACGGCTCACATCGCGGGGCGGTTCGCCGGGTGCGCATAAAAAAGGTCATGGTAGTCCGGTCCGTCGGACTACCATGACCTCTATCCTGAACGTGACGGTTTCCCGCCCCGTTTTCCCGGTCTTGTGCTAGTGATGACATCGGCAAATCGCGGCGACTTCCTTGACAACTTTTCAATCGTGTTCACGCCCCTCGCCGTCGCTGCGATAAACCACGGCCGCTCATCCGATTCTCATCGAGGACTGATCGACGGCTCACGCCCGCGCGGCGTATAGGGGGGCCTAGTAAATCCCCGCCGGGGGTCGCGCACCGATTCCCCCGGATCCGCCCGGGGCCGACCGCATCCGCATCAGGCCGCCCGGGGCCCCGCAGGGGCCGGGACAAGGCGACCCACAGGGGCCGGAACAAGGCGGCGCGCAGGGCGACGGACCGCAGCTCGACGGGCAGGCCGGCGCACAATCGCAGTGCCCGCCGATGGTTCCGCCCCCCGGCCAAGCGCAAATCGTTTTCCAGTGGAAATGGTTGCAGCCGCCCGACTGCATCGGAGCCGCGCTGTGGTAGCCGGCGCCGTAGCTCAGTCCGATGCGTCGCAGGCAATCTTCGTGCGAGCCGGCCTGGGCCGTCGTCGAGGCGACGACCGACCCCAGCATGAGCGCGGCGGCGTAGAATGGCCGAATCACGCGAGCACTCCCTTGCGCGTCGAAATAGATCGAAGGCCGCGGTATCCCGAGGCGGCCGCTACGATTCGCTATCGACCGCCGGGACGGCCGGCAATCAGCCCGTCTGCATCGCCGTCCGCCGGACGTTCGGTATGCTCGCTACGATCGGCAAAGTTTATCACCGAGCCGTCGACGTTCGTCAGGCGGCCGTGCGGGTCGGACCCCTCACGCCGACTCTTTCGCCGGCCCTACCGGAGCGCGGGCGGGCTAATCCGTTTCGTGGCCGACGGTGTGCACCCGGACCATGTTGTGCCCCCTCGAGGCCAGGCCGATGCCGGCCACGAGCACGATGTGATCTCCCATTTGCAGGCAGCCGTTCGCCAGCCCCCAGGCTTGCACGTGAGCCAGCAGCTCGAAGCTGTCGGTCGTCGGGGCGTCCGCCAAAGGGACCACGCCCCAGAACAAACACATTTGCCGGAGCGACGACACGCTATTGCTGACGCCGATGGTGGCCGTCAGGGTCCGGTGTTTTGAAACCGAAAGCGCCGTCACGCCGCTATGGCTGACGACGACGATCATCTTGGCCTTGAGATTCTTGGCGATGTGCACGGCCCCGCGCACCACGCCGTCGGTGATCACTTCCAGCCCTTCGGGAAGCACCTCGGGCTGGGCCTGCAGCCCGCGGGTCGCCAACAGCGGCTCGGTCGAGAGCGCCACGCGGTTCATCATATCGACCGCCAACGTCGGATAATCGCCGATAGCCGTCTCGCCGGAAAGCATGCAGGCGTCGGCGCCGTCGAGAATTGCGTTGGCCACGTCGGTCACTTCGGCCCGGGTCGGTCGGGGCGAATGCTGCATGCTGTCGAGCATTTGCGTGGCTACGATCACCGGCTTTTGGTGCCGGTGGCACATGGCGATGATTTCCTTCTGCACCACGGGCATTCGGGCGACGTCGATCTCGACCCCCAGGTCGCCGCGCGCGACCATCACCCCGTCGGCCGCCGCGACGATCGCCTCCAGGTGGTGAGCGCCTCCTGCTTTTCAATCTTGGCGATCACCCGTGCCGAAGAGCGTTGGAAATTCACCAGCCACTTCAGCTCGTTCACCTCTTTCGGCGAGCGAACGAAGCTGAGGCTGATGTAGTCGACCCCCGCCTGGCAGGCCCAAACGGCATGCTGTTTGTCTTCGTCGCTCATCGCCGGCAGGCTGACCTTAACCCCCGGCAGGTTCACTCCCTGCCGACTACGAATCACGCCGGCTTGGATGCAGCGGCATTTCGCGGCTTCTCGCGATTTCTCTTCGACCAGCATCGACACCGTGCCGTCGGCCAACATGATCCGATCGCCGACGTGCAATTCTTCGATCAGCTTGTCGTAGGTGCAAGTCAGGTGACGCGGCTCTTTCGATTCGTGCCCGCGGATAAAGCGGAACTCCGCTCCCATTTCACACTCGACGGCCCCGTCGATCAGCTCGCCGAGGCGGATCTTGGGACCGGCCAGGTCGACCAGCAACGCGGTCGGTTGTTTCATTTCGTCGCTGAGCCGGCGGATCGTCTTCACCACCTCCTCGTGCTGGGCGATTTCGCCGTGCGCCATGTTGAGGCGGAACACGTCGACCCCGGCCTCCATCAGCGCCGCCAACATCTCGGGCGAACGCGAGACGGGGCCGACCGTCGCCACGATCTTGGTGTGGGCACGGATATGCTTCACGCGCTCGGCATGCATGGGGTCGTCCTTGGTCCGGTTCGTTTCACAATCGACCGTCGCGTCGCGTGCGCCGCACTCCACGTATTCCGACCCGCCGTCGGCGGGCCATGTCCGTTTCCTTGCGAGACGTCGAATTAGGCGGTCCGGCAACTATAGTGTATAGGTACGCGTCGGCCGTTTGACGATCCCCGCAGGCTGCGACTTTTCGTTACAATCCCCACCATGGACGGTAACGAAAAAACGGCGAATCCGAGTGCCGGCAGGCGATTTCTCGGATTGCTCGCGGCCCTCCTGCTGATCGTGATCGCGGGATTGGCGGTGCTGCGCTATTTCGCCGACGGGATGCCGAAAATCAGTCCGGACGACCTGGAAGATGCTCGCAAGCGCTGGGATTCCGCCGCAATCGCCGATTACCGCCTCACCATCCTGATGAGCGGACGGCAAACGGGGGAATTGAAGGTGGAGGTGCGCGGCGGTCGCCCCATCGGCATGACGCGCAATGGAAATCCCGTCAAATCAGCGGAGGCGTGGGACCATTGGACCGTGCCGGGTATGTTCGGGACCTTGGACGTCGATTTTGATAACGCCGCGCATAATGATTTGAAATTCGAGGGTGCCGAGGTGGTGATGCGGGCTGCGTTTGATTCCCAAAACGGGTTTCCTCGCCGTTATCTGCACCAGGTTCTCGGACGCTACGGCGACCTGGAGTGGCAGGTTACGGAGTTTACGCCGCTGTGAATTTGGTCAACGTTAGAAATTCGGCAAACACGTGAATTCGGCGAACACGGCGAGATCCATTTCCTATTGGACCGGCAAGACGGTCATCGTCACCGGGGCTTCGTCGGGTCTCGGCTACCAACTGGCGGCGGCCTTCCAAGCAAGCGGGGCGAATACGGTGCTCGCCGCCCGAACCGAAGCGACGCTGACTGCGGCGGCGGAGAAACTGGGCGGTCGCGCGGGCCGCGTGTTGCCGGTCGTTTGCGACGTCACCCGTGACGCCGACGTGGAAAACCTCGTCGCGCGGACGATCGCCGAGTTCGGCAAGCTCGATTGCCTGGTGAACAATGCGGGGCTATCGGTGCGGAAACGAGTGATCGACACGACGCCCGACGATTTTCGCGAGTTGATGGAGTTGAATCTCATCGCGACGGTGCGCTGCACGCGCGCCGCCATGCCGCACCTGCTGCCGGCCAAGGGGCACTTGGTGAATATCGGCAGTTTGGCCGGCAAGTCGGCCGCCCGCTATCTCGGCGCCTATCCGGCGTCGAAGTTCGCCGTCTCGGCCTACACGCAGCAGCTGCGGTTGGAACTCGGTCCCGAAGGACTGCACGTGCTGTTGGTTTGCCCCGGCCCGATCGCCCGCGACGACGGTCGCGTGCGCAGTCCTGAGGAACTCGCCGGCCTGCCGGAGAGCGCGCGGAAGCCGGGGGCGGGCGTGAAGACCCGCGAGATCCGCCCCGAGCGGCTGGCCGAGATGATTCTCGCCGCCTGCGAAGGCCGCAAGTCCGAGCTCATCGTTCCGTGGAAAGCCCGGATTCTATTCACGCTGCAGCAGATGTCGCCTCGCATCGGCGATTGGCTCGTGCGCAAGATGACGTAGTGGGGGCCTGATGAAAACCGCTCGCACGGGTTTAATTGGCAATTGGGGCGGAGTCAATTAATGACCTCCCGAATTCCTTAGCGAGAACCACTGTAAGTTTTGGGCCGTGGCCGATATCCGCCAGGGCCGACATTCGCCCCCGATTACGCGGTAAACAGAATAGTGTTGAGGGTCGGCTGATGGCTTGGTTATTGTTTCTCGACGAGAGCGGGCACGATCACAAGCAAATGCCTTATGAAGTTCGCGGCGGGGTTGCCGTTCAAGATTCGCAACTTTGGCCGTTTACCCGGGCGGTGCAGCAATTGGAGCAGATTGCCTTTGGCTGCTCGTTGCACGATTTCAGAAAGGAGCTCAAGGGGAGCACGCTGCTGGATAAGAAGCGGTTTCGCTTCGCTGCACAGGCCGCGCCCATGCCGGACGCCGAACGACAGAAGGCGGCCCGCTCCTTCTTGACGAAGGGGCTACAACACGCCAATCCAACGAGCGTTGAGTTCTGCGCCTACGGACAGGCTTGCCTCGAAATGGCACGCGGCATGTTTGAATTGCTGCGCGACCACAAGGCGGTGTTGCTCGCTTCGGCGATTCCTCGTGGGGCCGGAAGAGTGGTCGGTCCGGATGCGGAAAAGCTGCGCAAAGATCAAGTGTTTCTGCTGGAGCGGTTCTTCTATTTCCTCGATCAGCAACAAGAAAACGGATTACTCGTCGTTGACGGTACGGAGAAGACGCTGGACCGAAAATTCATTCGCCAGATGGAAGCTTACTTCACGAAGACCACGCCCGGACGTCAGCGAACGCAGTGGATCGTGCCCACGCCGTTCTTTGTGGCTTCGGACATGGCCTATCCGGTACAAGCGGCAGACCTGTGCATTTACTGTATCAACTGGGCGTTCCGTCTGCCGATTGGCATGGACCAACCTGTTCGCCAAGAAATCCAGGACGAGTTCCTGGGGTGGCTAAGGCAGTTGCAGTTTCATGGTCACGGCCATCGTGACGGAAACGTTTTTGAAACCTGGGGGATTTGCTTCCTAGCCAATCCGACTTCACCAGGGCGCATATAAAAACGGGAAAGCGCAAAAAAAAGAGACAACGCGTTCAGGGCCTGCCGAAGCACTCCCCTTGGCCGAGTCTCCAAGTAGGTTATCGGCCCGAATGGTCATCAAGTCAACCAAAGCTTTGCATGATTTCCGAAGTCAAACGCGTACGGTTTGCCTGATATAGAAGGCGACTGGTCCCCAACACAGCCCGCCTCTACATCATGAATTTGTACCTCCACGGCATTGACGACGGCCCATGCGTCTTCGGCCTGACCGTGTGGATCAGCCATCACCGGCGAGGACGGCGGGCACGATCAACTCAACAATCTTCTTTTTCCGAAAATCGAAGATTGCGTTCAATTGCCGCCGCACAAACAACCCGTGCACCAGCATTCCGAGCGGACCCAGCGGCATGCGGTAGCGCACCAGATCGGTCATGTCGGTAGCTGTTACTTCGCCGCCGTCGCCCGTCACCGGCGCGAACGAATGCGTGTGGTGCCAGGAGGCGTACGGTCCGCGGATCTGCCGGTCGACGAACTGGCGCGGCGGATCGTAATCTTCAATCACCGACTGCCAGCGGAACGGAATACCCGAGAGCCGCAGGCGGTAGTCGATGATCGTGCCGCTACGTATTTCAATCGGCCCGTCGGTAATAATGTGAAACTTGAGAGACGGCGGTGTGATCGCTTCGAGGTTTCGAGCGTCGGCGAAGAAATCGAACACCCGCTCGGGCGGCAGCGGCAACCGCTGCACCCGCCGCAGCTCGTATTCTCGCCCCATCAGACGGCCGCCTTGTGGCCGGAGCCGGCGGACGGATTCGGGATGCTCGTCCGTTTTCCTTCGCCGGTCAACACGGCCCTCAGGGCCGCCTCGAGCGTCGGGTAGATAAATGGGTAACCGGCCGCCGTCATCTTTTTTGGAACGCAACGAGCCGAGCCGAGCAAGGCGTCGGCGAACTCGCCGAACATGAGCTTCAGCATGAAGCCCGGAACGGCGAACACGGTCGGTCGACGCAAGACGCGCCCCAGCACCTTGGTGAACTCGATGTTCGTCACCGGCTCGGGGCAAACGGCGTTGAATCCGCCCCGCACATCGGCGTGCCCGGCGGCGTGGAGCATCATGCCGACCACGTCGTCGCGGTGAACGCACGACATCCACTGCTTGCCGCTTCCCAATTTTCCGCCGAGGCCGAGCTTGAACGGCGTCAGCATTTGCTTGAGCGCTCCGCCTTTTTCGCCGAGTACGATGCCGGTTCGCGGCGAGGCCCACCGCATGCCGAGCGATTCGACGGCCGCGGCCTCGCGCTCCCAGCCGACACAGACATCGGCCAGAAAATCCCCGCCAGGGCCTTTCGACTCGTCCAGGATTTCGTCGCCCCGGTCGCCGTAGTAGCCGATGGCCGACATCGAGATCAGTACGGGGGGACGTTGCCCGCAGGCGGCGAGTCCCTTCACGAGGTTGGCCGTTCCGACCACCCGGCTCTGGAGGATCCGTTGCTTCTTGGCTTCGTTCCAGCGCCCTTCGCCGATCGATTCGCCGGCGAGGTGGAACACGGCGTCGGCCCCTTCCAGGGCCGCGATCGGTGCCGGCTCTTTCATCAGGTCCCAGGAGAAGGCCTCGACGCGGGAGCCGAGCGTTTGTTTCGCCTTGTCGGCGCTCCGCGATAGCACTACCGGCTCGTCGATGAGCTCGAGCAGCCGCTTCCCGATGAAACCCGTAGCGCCGGTGACGACGGCCCGCATAATGTGTCTCCTCTGCCGATAAAACCGCAGGTGCACCCGTATCTTAACGCCGCCGCCCGCTTCGGCCGGCCCGTATTGCCGCGGTTTGGCGACGCAACTACAATCCCCGCCCCTAGTTGAGTCGCCCCCGCAGGTCGACTCCGGAATGCAACGCAAGGATCGTATCATGCCCGCCGAGACCTACGCCTACATCGAAGCCAAGGGATTCCACCTCCGCGGCTTGGTCGGGGCCGCCGTAGTCGGAGGTTGCGCCGCCGCGGTCGTTCTGTCGGCGCCCGCCTGGTCGATCGGCCCTATGACGCGAACCGCCTGCCTGGCGCTGGGCTGGGCCGCCTTCATCGTCGGCGCCGGCTGGCGATTCTGGGCCACGCTCTACGTCGGCGGACGCAAGGTCGGCGGGCGGCGCGAGTGCGTGCTCACCGTCGACGGACCGTATTCCGTGGTTCGCAATCCGCTCTACCTCGGCTCGCTCTTGGTCGGCCTCTCGGCCGCGCTGTTGCTGCAGAGCGCCACGGTCGCCGCGGCCGTGGCCTTGGCCGCCCTGCACTACGCGCTGGTGACCGTGCCGGCCGAAGAACGATTTTTGCGGCGCGAGGTCGGGGCCGACGTGTTCGACGCCTACCGCCGGCTGACGCCCCGCTACCTGCCGAACTTCGCCCTCTACCGAACGCCGGTCGAGATTCCGCTCTACGTCAAAGGGGTTCGCAACGAAGCCCGCCGCATGCTGCGGATGCTCGCGATGCCCATGTTATTGACGATTCTAGGCGCGGCCCGCCACGCCGACGCCTGGCCGGCCTGGTTCCGGTTGCCCTAAACAAAGTAGCCGGCTGCTAGTAATCAGTAGCCAGTGAGAGAAAAGTTCGGCGAGCGTATCCTTACTGGCTACTAGCTACTGACTACTGGCTACTTTTCCCCACGTCACTTCAATAAGCCGCGCGAAAGCAGCCAATCCTTCAGCCGTCCGGTCCAGGTGCCGAGGATGGCGTCGTTCTCGGCCATCCCTACGCCGTGCGGGCCCCGTTCGTAAATGTGCAGTTCGGCCGGCACCTTGGCCTTCCGCAGCCCTTCGTAGAACAGCAGGCTGTTCTCGGGCGGCACCCCCTTGTCTTCGCCCGTATGGAACAGGAAGGTCGGCGGCGTCCGCTCGGTCACCTGCAGTTCGTTCGAGAGCAACTCGACAAGCTTCGGATCGGGGCTGTCGCCCAGCAAATTCCGCCGCGAGCCGGCGTGCATTACGGCCTCGCGCGTGAACGTGATCACCGGATAGCACAGCACGGCGAAGTCGGGCCGGCTCGAGAGGTGGTCGACCTCGTCGGCTGCGTCGGTCCGGCCTCCTTCGGAGAAATGCGTCGAGAGCGTCGACGCCAGGTGGCCGCCCGCCGAGAAGCCCATGATGCCCACTCGGTTCTTGTCGATCTTCCATTCGTCGGCCTTCGCGCGCACCAGGCGGATGGCCCGCTGGGCGTCATCAAGGGGCACCGGATGCCGATACGGCGAGAGCCGATACTTGAGTACGAACGCGCTGACGCCCAGGCTGTTGTACCAACGGGCGATGTCGTTCCCTTCATGGGCGATCGCCAGTCCGCCGTAGCCGCCGCCGGGGCAAATGATGACGGCCGTGCCGTTGGCCTTATCGGCCGGAGCCGGATAGAGCCAGATCCAAGCCTTGTCGGCGTCGGTCTCGCCCAAGGCGCCGGGTGCCGGCTTGTCGCCGTAGAGCAGAAGCTTGGGATGATCGTCGGCCGGGGGCGTACCGCGGCCGATCCGTCGCGGCGCGGTCGAAGCAGGCTTGGCCGGCTCGGCGGCCGCCGCATCGGCGGCGAAACAAAGGGCGAAGCACAGGGAGAGTAAGCGAGCGAGCGTCATGGTAGTAGCTCCGCGGAGGGCGTTTTGTTTGTGCCGGCGTACTTGTCGAGATCGGGCCGCGAATTAGATGCCAATGCGGGAATGTAAAATGAAAAATGTAAAATGTAAAAGTCGAAATCGCGGAAGCGCATCCGACATTTTTCGTTTTGACTTTTACATTTTACATTTTGCATTTCCGGTCGGGCCGTCCCTGCCGCGCCGGCTACCATCAACGTAATGGTCCGAACCGAGTCGGGTCACTTCCTACTCGGCAAATCGCCAAAGTTCGGCAGCACCTTGGCCGCCGGGTCGCTCGGCGGCTTGTCGAGCTTCAAGAACGCGAACAGGTCGATGATTTCTTCGGGCTTGTATTGGGTTTCGACCCCTTCGGGCATCAGCGACAGGTTGCTGATTTCGACCTCCTCGACGTCGGCGCGGCCGATCGTTTCGAGCTTGCCCCCTTGTAGCTTGAGTACGATTCGCTGCGGGCTATCTTCGACCAGCAATCCGGTCAGCACGCGACCGTCGGCCGTGCTGACGATCCGTGCCCGGTAGGCGTTGCCGATCACCAGGCTCGGGTCGAAGATGTTCGAGAGCATCTGATCGAGCGAGGCCCGGCCGTTCGACGTGATATCGGGGCCGACCTCCTGCCCTTGGCCGTGGATCTTGTGGCATTGGCCGCAGAGCCGCGTGAACACGACCTGGCCGTTTTTCGGATCGCCGGCCGGCGACTTCGTGAGCATTTCGCGAATCTTGGCGACCACCTGCTCACGCTGCGGGTTGCGATCGGTCCGCAACGCGCCCCAGATTTCGCCCACCCGCGCCACCAGTTTCTTGTCGTCGCTTTTGAGCAGCTTGCGAATCTGGTTGACGTTCACGGCGTCTTTCGAGACCTTGCCCGCGGCGATCGCGTCGAGCAAGGCGGTGCTCCAAGCCGTGCGGCTGGTGAGCAATTCGACGACCGCGGGTTTGAGCTCTTCTTCCAGTTCGGGATAGATCCCCAGAACCTCGGCCGCGATCTCGGGTGTTTCGTACCGGATCATCAAGTCCAGCAACCGCCGCCGCAGAGCGGTCGAGTTGCCGGAAGTTTTCGCCAGCATCGTCGGCAATAGTTCGACCAGCGCCGGATCATGGGACGACGCCCAGTAGTCGAGAGACGTCGCCCGGTCTTCGTCGTCGTTCAACCCCTGCGGGTTTTCAACGGTCCGTCGAGCAATACCGATTGCGTCAGGATTCTTCCAATAGCAGAGCACGGCGATCGTCGAATCGCCGACGCCTTTGCTTGGTACGGACAATGCCGCCGACAAATCCGCGACCAATCTCTTTTCCAATGCCTTGCGCAGGATTGCTTCCTTGTCGCCGCTCAGTTCGCCGGTGCGAAGTTTGTCGGCCACGATTCGTACGCCATGAGCGTAGGGCGTCTTGGCCAACGCGACTGCCGCCTTCTCGACCTCCTCCTGGTTTTGCGAAAGCAGCCAGTTGAACGTCCTGCCGAGATGCGGATTCGTCGTGATTTCATCCGGTTCCGACGCGGCGAATTCCACCAAGAGCAGTTCGTATTGACCGGGAAGCAGCGCCAAGAGGTTCTGCCAAATGATGTTGGGTATGATCACCTGGTGCGTCCGGCGTCC
>Ga0163153_10006224_pt1 | contig 13579 bp, 11 predicted proteins | sample OliLakLV19MP6IB1_FD_148629 | JGI IMG/M metagenome (GOLD analysis project Ga0163153, IMG submission 148629) | Freshwater microbial mat bacterial communities from Lake Vanda, McMurdo Dry Valleys, Antarctica - Oligotrophic Lake LV.19.MP6.IB-1 | ecosystem: Environmental > Aquatic > Freshwater >... | reverse complement strand
GTCGTGGATCGGACCACCTGTTCGTGGAGTATAGAATCGTCGCCCTGCTGCCGATTCTCTCTCCAGCCCCGTCGCCAGTATCGGGGAAATGAGACACCCGGCAGGCCCCCGGGCTATCCGTAGAGGGGAGAACGCTCATGACAGACGCATTCACCTGGCTCGTCGTTCGCACCCAGAACGTCGTCGCCAACGCACGTGAGCGGGAAGAGGGTCAGACGTTTGTGGAGTACGCGCTGCTGCTCGCCGGCATCGCCATCCTCCTCATCGTCGCGATCATCTTCCTCAAGGATCGCATCGCCAAGCTGTTCAGCGACACCGGCAGCTCGATCACCACCCCGAGCTGACCGCCGCATGCCGTGTGAGGGCCTGTGCGCCGAGCGGCCACGGGCTCTCGCCGGCCGAACACACGAGGCGCATGCCTCGCCCTGCGAGGCGCATCGGTACGAAAGACCAGTAGAGACAAACGGTACGTTCTGTTCCATACTGCGACTCAACTCCCGGGTGCCCGATAGGGCTCGGGAGCGTTCGTGTCATAGGGAGTCAAGAAGGGGGACATATGACCGAGGCTTTCGCCCGGCTCGTCGTTCGCACGCAGAACGTCGTCGCCAACACGCGTGAGCGGGAAGAGGGTCAGACGTTTGTGGAGTACGCGCTGCTGCTCGCCGGCATCGCCATCCTCCTCATCGTCGCGATCATCTTCCTCAAGGATCGCATCGCAGATCTGTTCAGCGAGACGGGTAGCTCGATCACGAACCCGAGCTGAGGATCTGAGGCCGGCGCGAGAGGAGGGCCTGCACTGACGCAGGCCTTCCTCGCGTCGGTTCTGCGCCGACCCTGCTGGGGTGCGGCTGCTTCGTCCCGGGGCAGCGGTGGTTCGTGTGCCCGATTCCGGGCGAGGCATGCGCCTCGCCCCTACGGCTTCGGAGCACGCGGCACGACGTACTTGCGTTGTCGCCAGGACGTACGCGTTGGGAGGTCGCGCCCGTGGTCGCTCCCGGGCGAGGCGTGCGCCTCGCCCCTACGGGTTCGTGGCGTGGGCTTGCAAAGGTGTCGTAGGGACGACGCGCACGCGTCGCCCGTCCGGCGTGAGTTGCGGCGGTGTCTCGCCGGAAAGCGTCGGCACCCACTCCGCAACGGACAGGCGAATGCCCGTCCCGCAACGAGCTGATGCCGCAACGTGCAGGGAACTTTGCGGGAGCACGACTAGCTCCGAGTACAGGAGGAACTGGACGGTTGCCCAGTAGCACGCCGATGGCGGGAGGGGCACAGTACGGAGGCCCTGGCGAGCCGCGCCAGAGGACACGGACTTCCGGGCACCCCCGGCACTAGCAGAGAGGCATCACACATGACCGACGCATTCACCTGGCTCGTCGTTCGCACGCAGAACGTCGTCGCCAACGCACGTGAGCGGGAAGAGGGTCAGACGTTCGTGGAGTACGCGCTGCTGCTCGCCGGCATCGCCATCCTCCTCATCGTCGCGATCATCTTCCTCAAGGATCGCATCGCCAAGCTGTTCAGCGACACGGGAAGCTCGCTCCAGAACCCGAGCTGAGCCTCTCTCGAGAGCCCACTTCCCCACCCGGGAGGTGGGCTTTCGAGACGCATTCCGTGAGTCGAGCAAGGACTGGACGATCGGGCAGTAGCGGGCAGAGTCCGCGGGAAACAGAGTTCAACCAACCATCCGGGGTTCCATCCCCGGGAACGCACGAAGAGAGGGGCATCACACATGACCGACGCATTCACCTGGCTCGTCGTTCGCACGCAGAACGTCGTCGCCAACGCACGTGAGCGGGAAGAGGGTCAGACGTTCGTGGAGTACGCGCTGCTGCTCGCCGGCATCGCCATCCTCCTCATCGTCGCGATCATCTTCCTCAAGGATCGCATCGCCAAGCTGTTCAGCGACACGGGAAGCTCGCTCCAGAACCCCGTCAGCAGCTAAGCATCGGGCCGCTTTTCGCGGCCCGATATCACGAACGCCGGTCCGGCACCCCCTCGCCTGGCCGGCGTTCGTGCTTCTTCTCGTACTGGCCCTTGCCAATATGGCGGAACGTGCCGATGATCAAGAGAGAGTTCCGGATCCGGGAAGTCGCGTGGGGAAGCTACCTTGATCGGGAACGACAAGAATTCACTCGCAAGGGGAACTCGATGAGCAGGGATCGGCGACTGAGAAGCGAGAGGGGCATTGCGATGGTCGAGTTCGCGCTCGTCTTACCTCTGCTCATGCTCGTGCTGGTCGGCATCTTCGAATTCGGGCGCGTTTTCAACTACTGGATCGATTCGACCCATCTCGCAAACGAGGGAGCTCGCTGGGCAGCCGTCAACCGTGCTCCCGATACAACAGGCGCCACAACGGCCAACCGGCTCCAGAACTACGTCTGCTCGCAGGCATCGACGGACGAGATGCAGAACGGCCTCGTCGTCAACGTCACCTTCAGCCGTGCGGGTGGCGCGTACGTGCCCAGCACGAGCGGAATCCTGATCGGGGACTCGGTGCGGGTGAAGGTGACGAAGACGACGTCGTTCCCCCTCGTCGGGGGAATGCTCAAGATCCTTGGGGGATCGGGCTTCGGGAACATCACCTACAGCGGGACATCGACAATGCGTCTCGATCAGGTACCAACAACATACGCGGGCGGCACGACCGGAACGCCATGCACGTGACAAAGGGGAACACGATGCGACAGTCAGGCAATCCCATCACTCGTGACGAAAGCGGCCAGGTTCTCGCACTCGTCGCAATCAGCTCCGTCGTGATCCTCATGTTCGCGGCACTCGTAATCGACGTCGGAAACTGGTTCTCCCACAAGCGTCAGCTCCAGAACCGCGCGGACGCGGGTGCCCTCGCGGCCGGGAGCGAATGGGCGACGAAGTTCCCGCTCTGCGCACAGGGCGGCGCGACTGCGGACGCCGCCGGCAACGGGATCGCGCGCATCGCACAACAGTACGCAGGGAGCCCAACCGCCGACGCGGCCACGGGTTACGATCCGACGGCCACGCCGCCTGTGAACACCGAGACGGCGAACCAATCGAACGTCGAGGTGTTCATCAACTCCACAAGTGAGGACGCAACCATCTCCGACGGTGGCGGCCCCTGCTTCAAGCACGCCCCCGATGCGATCTCGCCCGCCGGCGGATACTGGGTGGATGTTCGCGCCAAGGAGCGGAACCTCAACTCGTTCTTCGGCTCGATCGGTATTCCGTTGACGAGGAATCTTGCGCGGGCGCGTGTCGAACTACGGCAGGTCGACACGATCACCAAGGGATTGTTGCCGTTCGCCGGCGAGACCGCCGACGTCGCGCCCTGCGCCTGGGTGCAGTTCGTCAGAGACGACAGCGGCGGTTCCGGGACGGCCGTGGGGCCGCTCACGCTCCTCCAGGGCACCGCACCGCGTGCGTATGCAACCACGAGCGACATCGCGTTCACGATGCCGGCCTACAATGTCTCCGCCCGGATCACGATCGGCGCGTCGACGAACGGAACGTGCAACTACTCAACGCCGAACAAGGTGTCGTTCCAGGCGAGTCCGTCGAACCGTGGCCTCGCGTACCTCTACTCGGGATACAACGGCGCGGCCCGCACTGCGACGCAGCAGCCGGCGGCTAGAAGTATCACGATCAACAACGCCAGCGGGTGCCCGGAGCCGTATTTCGTCAAGAACGCAGCCGCCTGTAGCGTTGGCGTGCAAGCCGTGATCGACTTCGGTGATCCAGGCCCCGGAGACGATCCCGTCGCGAATCTTGGTGCATCCGTGACGGCCTCGATGGACGGCGGTGCGGCGGTGCCGTTGAACTACGTCGCGGGAGGTCTCTGGCAGAGTCCTCTCAGCTTCTCGATCGCACCCGACTCGGGTCGGCATCAGTTCACAGTCAACTGGGCCCGTACGAAGGGCACGATTGGCGGCTCGGGACCGGGCACTGGAACCTGCAAGCCGAGCGGCACCCCCTGCAAGGGCGATTTTGGCGGCTACAACCAGATGGTGTACGCCGCCGACGACGACTCGGGCCCCGTTGCAACCCTGCAGGTTCTGGACTCCTCCGGTACCAACCAGCCTGGTTTCGCGTCGTCCGGAACGACCGTCAGCCTGAAGCTCAAACTGCTGCTGTCGAGCTTCGATCCCGCAAAGCTCGTACTCATCCGCGGATCGGTACAGGGCACAGACAACCGCACAAGCGCGGTCGACTGCGGATACGGGAATGGTTCGAACGCCCTCCGCGATGCAATCGAGTTCGGGTGCCCGCCGGTTCCCGGCCCGCCGGACGGCTACCAGATCAACACGCGGAAGGACGTCAACGGAAATCGCACATTCGCGTGCGCGAATCCCGCATTCGACACGTTGCAGCTCTGGGATTGCCTGAGTGAGCAGCCGACCGTCGGGAACCGAACAGGTCCCGTCGAGCAGGCGATGCAGGATCGATTCGGCTGCACCCTGAACAACTTTCCGAGCCCCTACCCCGCCGGAGGCTGGACGCCTACACCGGGCGATCCCCGGATCTCCACGATCTTCCTCACGACGTACGGTGTGCTGGCAGGAAATGGCGACTTCCCGATTGTCGGCTATGTCTCGGTGTACGTGACCGGCTTTAACCGCAAGAACAACCAGCAGTGCGCCTTCGACGATGCCCCACCGCCGAACGCGGACGACAAGGGCACGGAGCTCTGGGGCCACTACATCAACTTCGTGGACGTCAGCGGCAATGCGACGCCCTCACCGAATCCCTGCGACTTCTCGGTGGCGGGACTGCTCTGCACACCCGCGCTCGTCCGGTGAAAGGTACTTTCGGGTCGGTGGAGAAGGACCAAAGGCCAAGGGCGTTTGCAACCGAAGATTGACCAAAGGAAATCGAGGAGGAACCAATGTCGAACGTCTTTTCAGGAAAAGTCACCCAGTCCCGAGGCTGGACGATCGGGATCGGCGTTGCCGCGGCGGTTCTCGCAGCGATCCTCCTCATCGTCTACCTCAACCGCTATCGGACGAGCGTCAACGACACGGCGGCGCAGACGCCCGTGCTCGTCGCGAAGAACCTGATCCCGCTCGGTACCTCCGGCACCGTCGTGGCCGAGAAGAAGCTCTATCAGGTGGCGAGCTACGCGCAGGACGACATCAAGATCGGTGCCGTCGCCGACCCCGCCTACCTCGCGGGACGGGTCGCGTTGGTCGACATCTTCCCCGGCCAGCAGATCACGAGCGCGGAGTTCAGCGCCGAGCCCATCCAGACGATCCCGACGCAACTGACCGGGCTTCAGCGTGCGGTTGCCATCCCGGCGAGCGGTGCGAAGAACCTCGTCGGCATCGCAGCGACCGGCGACCGGATCGACATCTACTACGGAACGGGGTCGGCGTCGGGACAGCTCCTCGCCCTGCTCGCCCCGGACGTGTTGCTGCTCAGCGCTCCCACGGCCGAGGGAACACCCGCCATTCTCCGGCTTGGTGCGGTCGCTGCGCAGACGATGGCGCTCGCGTCCGACACGGGAACGTTGTGGTTCCTGCTGCGCCCTGCAGGTGACGCCAAGAATCCGCCGAAGAAGGTCATCACCCAGCAGCAGCTGCTCACGCTCATCAACGCGCAGCCGAAGAACAACTAGGGAGCCGCGTGGAACAGCGATCGATCAGAGCTCTCGTCTCCGTCATCGGGATCGACGCGCTCGATGTCCAGCAGGCGCTGCCGCGTGATCCGAGCTTTCAGCTCGTCGGCGTCGCCGAGGACCCACTCACGACCGTGCGTGGCATCAAAGACGGCGCCTGCGACATCCTGCTCGTCGCCTGCAGTGGAGAGACCGACAGCGCAATCGACGTGATCGAAGGCGCTCGACGGGCCGAGCCGACGCTCCCCATCCTCGTGCTCACGCTGAGCTCGCCGGGCGGCTTCCTGCGGCGCGCGTTCGACGCCGGCGCCACGGACATCGTCACGTTCCCGCTCTCGCAGGAGCAGCTGCGGTTCGCGATGAGCAAGGCGCTCGCCCGTCGCACGAACGTCGACGGCGCGAGCGATCACGACTCCTCGCTCATCTGCGTGCTCGGGCCCAAGGGCGGAACCGGAAAGACGCTGACATCGTGCAACCTCTCGGTCGCACTTGCCGAAGCCGGAAAGAGCGTCCTCATGGTCGATCTCGACCTCCAGTTCGGCGACGTCGCGCTGTGTCTCGGACTCTCCCCCGAGCTGTCGATCTACGACCTCGCGCTCTCCGGCGGCTCGCTCGACCTGGACAAGCTGCAGGCGTACGTCACCGTGCATCCGTCGGGTGTCCACGCCCTGCTCGCTCCGAACCGCCCCGACCAGGCGAGCGTGATCACGGTCGAGCTTCTGCGCCACATCTACGCGATCGCGCGAGCGCACTACGACTTCGTCGTCGTCGACACGCCTCCCGGCTTCACCGGCGAGGTGATCGCGACGATAGACAACTCGTCCGACCTCGTCATGGTCGGAATGCTCGACTCCCTGTCGCTCAAGAACACGAAGCTCGGGCTCGAGACGCTCGAGCTGATGGACTACGACCGCGACAAGATCCGCCTCGTTCTCAACCGGGCGCACAGCCGCGTCGGCATCAGCCAGCGTGACGTCGACGCCGTGCTCGGCAAGACGCCGGACGTTTTCGTGCCAAGCGACCGCGAGATCCCTCGTGCGGTCAACGAGGGCATCCCGATCGTCACAGCCCGACCGCAGTCGGAAGCGGCAGAAGCGTTTCGAACACTCGCACGCTTCTTCACCGGTGCTCCGCTCGTGCCGGCAGCAGGCAACGGTCAACCGGCCTCCGGATCGAAACGGAAACTCTTCGGAAGGAAGGCATAGATGGAACTCCACGAGCGACTCACCGCCACGCGTACCGCGAGCGCGCCCGTTGAACGGGAGCCGTTCGCGGAACTGAAGAACCTGGTCCACATGCAGGTGATCAGCGAGCTCGGCCCCCAGCTGACGGCTCTCGAGGTCGACCCTTCCGCGATGAAGGATCGTGTCCTCGTCGACATCAAGCGCCTCCTCTCCACGGAGACCACCGTCTCCCGCGAGGACAGGGAGCGGCTGACGACGGAGATCGCCGACGACATCCTCGGCTACGGCCCGCTCGAGCGGCTCCTGCCGGACGACTCGATCACGGAGATCATGGTCAACGGGCCGCACGAGATCTGGATCGAGCGCCAGGGTCGCCTGTACGAGACGACCGTGCGTTTCAACGACGAATCGCACCTCCGCCGCATCATCAACCGGATGGTGGCTCAGATCGGTCGCCGCATCGACGAGTCCTCGCCCATGGTCGACGCGCGCCTCCCCGACGGGTCACGCGTCAACGCGATCATCCCGCCCCTCTCGCTCTCGGGACCGCTGCTGACGATTCGCAAGTTCTCGAAGAAGCGCCTCACGCTCGACGACATGGTCAGCGTCGGTTCGCTCTCAGCCGAATCCGTCCAGTTCCTCAGGAGCTGCATCGAGGCGCAGCTCAACATCCTGATCTCGGGAGGGACGGGCTCCGGCAAGACCACGCTCCTGAACGCCCTCTCCGGCTGCATCCCCGAGAAGGAGCGGGTCGTCACGATCGAGGACGCGGCCGAGCTGCAGCTCCATCAGCGCCACGTGCTCCGGCTCGAATCGCGGCCCCCGAACATCGAGGGTGAGGGAGCGATCCCGATCCGCGACCTCGTCCGCAACTCTCTACGCATGCGTCCCGACCGCATCATCGTCGGAGAGGTTCGCGGCGGCGAGGCGCTCGACATGCTCCAGGCCATGAACACGGGCCACGATGGGTCACTCTGCACCGTCCACGCGAACGCACCACGGGACGCGCTCCATCGCATCGAGACGATGGTTTTGATGGCCGGCTACGACCTCCCGATCAAGGCGATCCGCCAGCAGGTCTCGTCGGCACTCGACCTGATCGTGCACCTCGAGCGACTCGAGGACGGGTCGCGTCGGGTCACGGCGATCACCGAGGTACAGCGAATGGAATCCGACGTCGTCACGCTGCAGGACATCTTCGAGTTCAAGGTCGAATCGATCGCTGCGGATCGCACGGTCACCGGGCAACTGCACGGGACGGGCCTCCGCCCCATCTTCCTGAAGAAGTTCGAGAAGCACGGCATCGAGCTCCCGTCCGACCTGTTCAACATCCGCGGCGCTGCCGGCATCTCCGACATCGCCGAAGGCAAGCGCACGCGATGAGGCTCCGCGGTGCCGTTTTCGCGGCGCTCCTGATCGTCGCTTCGATAGCGACAGGCAGCGCCCTGTCCGCCACCGCCCCCGGTTTCACGGTCATCGAAGGCGGGGGCGCGCTCTTCCCCGACCGCGCGTACGTCGTCGTTCTCGACCAGAAGCGCCCGGTCACGTCGGCCGGTGTTCGTGTCAGCGAGAACGGGCAGCCCGTCTCGGGCGTCACCGTCGACGCGGGCGGCGGCGTTGGCACCGTTCTTCTGATCGACGCCTCGAACAGCATGAAGCCCTCGATCGACGAGGCCATGGCCGCCGCGCGCCAGTTTGCCGCCCGGAACCCGGACACGCCGCTCTCTGTCGTCACCTTCAACTCGAAGCCCCGTGTTGTCCTGCCCTTCACAACCGACAAGAAGGCGATCGCCCAGGCGCTCGCGACGAGCCCTCCTCTTGCGGAGGGAACCAAGATCTGGGATGCGCTCAGCGCATCGCAGGCCCAGGTCCGCGGGGCAGCTCTCGGGGCAGGGCGCATCATCCTGCTCTCCGACGGCGACGACGTGGGCTCGACGATTTCGAAGGAGACGGCAACCGAAACGCTCGCGCGCGAGAAGGTACGAGTGTTCACCGTCGGGATCGCCTCGCCCGACTTCACACCTGACGACCTCGAGAGCGTCGCAGACGCTACGGGCGGCAGTTACGCCCTTGCCAGCTCGAGGGCCGCCCTGCAAGGCATCTATCGGGATCTCGGGTCGAAGCTCTCGAAGGAGTTCCTCCTCCGCTATCGCTCCTCCGCCGAGCCCGGCACGGATGTGAAGGTCGCGGTCGCGGTGACGGGGCTCTCCGGCCCGCAGACGATCAGCTATACGACCCCCAACATCGGCAGCGCCGTCCCGTACAAGCCGCGTTTCGCCGACCGGCTGCTGCAGTCCTGGCTCCTCATGGTGATCATGGTCCTGCTCATCGTCGGCCTGCTCGTATACGCGGTCTCCAAGGGGCTCGAGCTCCGCCGCAATCGCCAGCTCCGCCGCCGGCTCTCGCAGTACGTCTCCCTCGACGAAGCAGACGCAGCCGCACGAAAGGACGAAGTCGAGAGCCTCCTCCACCAGGGTGGCAGTGCCCGCCTCCGGTTCAGTGACTGGGATTGGACTGCTCGCATGGAGGTCGATCTCGAGCTCGCCAACATCCGGCGTACGCCACAGAGCGTGGCCTTCTTCACCGCCTTCCTCACGCTCCTCGTGGCACTCGTCCTCGGGGCGCTCCTCTCCCCTTTCTGGGCTTTGCTCGGTCTCGTCGTTCCCTTTGCAATCCGGGGTGCGATCTCCCGCCGCGCGCGGAAGTCGCGCGACGCGTTTGCCGACCAACTTCCCGACAACCTCGAGGTTCTCGGGTCGGCTCTCCGCGCAGGCCACTCGCTCGTCGGCGCGATGGCGGTCGTGGTCGACGAGTCGGCCCAGCCGTCGCAGGACGAGTTCCGCCGAATCGTCACCGACGAACAGCTCGGTATTCCCCTCGACGAGACCCTCGAGCTGACGGCCCGGCGGATGGACAGCCAGGACATGGAACAAGTGGCGGTCGTCGCGCTGCTTCAGCGCGACGCCGGGGGCAACATGGCCGAGGTACTCGATCGCGTGATCGAAAACATTCGAGCCCGTCAGGAGATCCTGCGGCTCGTGCGCACATTGACGGCGCAAGGACGGCTCTCGCGCTGGATCCTGTCACTGCTCCCCGTATTCGTGCTCCTGATCCTGCTCCTCATCAACCCCGATCACCTGCAGCCGCTGTTCCACCGGCTGGCCGGTCAGATCGCCCTCGTGATTGCCACGATCATGGTCGTCATCGGCTCGCTCGTGATCGACAAGATCGTGAAGATCAAGGTCTGAAATGCTGATCATCCTCGCGATCACAGCCATCGTCCTCCTCGGCGCAGCCGTCACGCTGCTCGTCCGTGGCCTCACGTCCGGCGGCGTCACGTCGAGCGAGACGGTCAGCCAGATCGGCGCCTACGGGTTCCGCGGGTCGATCTCCGCCGGATCGGAGGACGGTGCCGAGAAGCGAAGCTTCCGAAGGTCGTTCGACCAGTTCGCCGGCTGGCTCGGGGCGACCGTCGGCCAACGCGTATCGCGGCTCGGCGAACGGGAGCTGCGCGAGCGGCTGATCGCGGCCGGGATGTACACCTCGAGCCCCGGACGGATCTTCGGCTACCAGTTCATCCTGGGGGTCGGCCTCCCCGTCCTGTGGCTCTGGCTTGCCGCGCTTGCGGGTATCAACACGTTGCTCCTCATCGGCGGCACGGTCATCCTCGCGCTGTGCGGATGGATCCTGCCCCTGGCGTACATCGACTACACGCGGCGCAAGCGCCTGGAGAGGATCGAGTACGACCTTCCCGACCTGATCGACCTACTCGTTGTCACGGTCGAGGCCGGCCTCAGCCTCACCGCGGCCTTCAGGATGTCCGCCGCTCGATTGACCGGTCCTCTCGCCCAGGAGCTGCGCCTGACGCTTCAGGAGCAGAGCATGGGTCTGACGCTGACCGAGTCCCTCCGTCATCTGCTCGAGCGTGCCGATACCCCGGGCGTCCGCTCGTTCGTCCGCGCCATGACGCAGGGCGAGCAGCTCGGTGTCTCGACCGGTCAGATTCTGCGCACGCTCGCCGACGAGATGCGAAAGCGGCGGAAAGCAGCCGCCGAGGAACGGGCCCAGAAGGCGCCGATCAAGATGCTGTTCCCGCTCCTGATCTTCATCTTCCCCTCCATGTTCGTGATCATCCTGCTGCCGGCCATCCTGCGTATCTCCGACGCGCTCAACTGAGGTCGGACGGGTCGTGCGTGCGGTCGCACTGACGCTCCGCCGCGAGGACGGCCGCATCGTGTGCGAATCCGTCCGCGTCGCAGACACGATCACTCGGCGGATGCACGGACTGCTCGGACGCAAGAGCCTTCCACCCGGCGAGGGCATCCTCCTCCGCCCCGCATGGTCGATCCACACCGCTTTTATGCGCTTCCCGATCGACGTGGTCTTCATCGACCCCGAACAGGTCGTGATCCGGATCGAGCACGGGCTACGTCCGTTCAAGACCGCATCCTGCAGAGGGGCACGCGAGATCGTCGAGCTGGCGGCGGGCGAGTGCGAGCGGCGGCAGCTCGAGGTCGGCGATCGGGTCGCCTGGGCGTCCTTGAGCTCACTCGAGGAGGGCCTGAGCTCGGAAAATGCGCTGCAGCGCCTCGAGCACAGGGCCGAAATCGTCCTCGCGAGTGACGACCAGCGATTCGTCAAGCTGGCGCGGTTCCTTCTCGACGGCCGCGGGTACGACATCACGGCCCAGGTGCGCCCGAATGAGATCCGAAGCACGCTCGAGAACGGCGGAGACGCGGTTCTGCTCGATGCAGGAGACGGCCTCGCAGACGCGCTCAAGCTGTCGAACGCGATCCGCGCGGCCCGGCCGGAGATCCCGATCGTGATCGTCGGCGAGGAAGCTGCCACGCGTTCGCCGGAGAGCGCCAGGGTCTACGACAAGTGGGAGCAGATGGACGAGGCGATCGACGCGCTCGACGCAAGCCTCGGCAAGAGCGGTTCGCACAGGTGAGCCCGAAGACGACACGACCGCCACGAACCCGTAGGGGCGAGGCGCACGCCTCGACCGCGGCGCACGCCTCGACCGAGGCGCACGCCTCGACCGAGGCGCGACACCGTCGCCCGGCGGCACCCCGGACGACGCAGGCGCGTCGCGCCCTACGACACCCCCACGGCCCCATCGCTCAGCCTCTTGCCGGACCGGGCCGACTGTTCCATGATTGGCAGACGGACGCAGACCCACCCGGGGTAGGGAAGCCTAGGTTCGAGGGGAAGATGACTGTCCGGACGTCCAATACCGATTCGAGTCGCTAGGAGCCTCATGGCGTCGTTTGTCGAGGATCACGCCGAAACCGGCACGAGGATTGGCCTCGTGCGCTTCGGCGTGCCTTCACAGCTCGCTCCCGACGCGCCGTCCGACCGCCTGGAGCGACTCCACGGGAGGCTCTCGAACGGTGCGCTCGATCGCGTGCGCCCGTTCCTCGACTCAGCCTTCGAGCGTTCGGCGCGTGCTCGCGCTGCAGGAGGTGGCGGCGAGGCCGCCGATGCGCTCGCGAGCGCGATCTACGCGGCCGACGTCGTCGTCGCGCTTGCCGGTGAGGGTGAGCTCGAAGCCGCCGACACCCGCGTGGCGGCATCGGCACTGGCACAGGTCCGGGAGGAGCCGTTCTCGGTCGCCGCGTTCGATCTCTTTCTCCGGTGCACCTCCCGTCCTGCGCTGCTCGAACTCCCTCCGGTCGTCGCGGCCGAGATCCAGCTGAGGTTGTTGCTCCACCTCGACATCGCGATGGATGCGTCGCTCTGGCGACGCGTTGGCGGTGCACAGGTCGAGTGCGTTCTGTCGGTCGGTGCCGGCCCCGCCTCGCGGCGCGTACGGGCGACGGCGCGGGCGGCGATCACGGGGCGCACGGGCCTGTCGCTCGTCGGCACCGCCGGCCTTCGATTTGCGCAGGTTCGGCGTTTCGGCGAGCCCGCCGGAGCGGTCGTGATCCGCGTCTACGGCGACCCACGGCGCGACGTCAGCGCCTATCTCGAAGCGATCGCCTCGACGCTCTCCCCCGTTCTCGAGCGTGAGCTTCTCCTCGAGCGCGACACCGCGAAAGAGCGGGCGCTCGTCGCCGTGGGTGAGAAACGTCTGATGCGCCTCGGGTTCGATCTTCACGACGGGCCGATCCAGGACGTTCTGGCGCTTGCAGGCGAGACGGCGCGTCTGCGCGACGAGGCGTACCCGTTCGTGCTCGAGAGCCACAGGGAGCTCGTACATGGCCGTTTCGAAGACATGCTGGCGCGCCTGACCGACGTCGACCGGGCACTCCGTGAGATAGCGCATTCGCTCGAGACGAAGAGCATCGTCTCGCGGCCACTCGCGGAGATCATCCACCGGGAGGTCGAGGCGTTCTCCGAGCGCTCGGGGATCGGCGCGACGGTTGAGGTGCGGGGAGACCCGGAGTCGCTGAGCTCGGCGCAGAAGGTCGCGGTCTTCCGTGCAGTCCAGGAGTCGCTCACGAACGTCCGCGAGCACAGCGGCGCGACGGCCGTCGAGGTCGTGATCCGAGCACGCCGCAGCAGCATCGACGTGCGGGTGACAGACAACGGTCATGGCTTCGAGGTGTCGCGCGCGCTCGCGAAGGCGGCCCAGCGAGGTCGGCTGGGTCTCATCGGCATCGGCGAGCGCGTCCGCATGCTGGGGGGCACGTTCGAGATCGACAGCCGGCCGGGCGGCCCCACGAACCTCCGGTTCTCGCTGCCGCGGTGGGAGCCCTTCACCGCCGTGGACAACCCCGGCCGTTAGCGACCACGGAGCGGCACGGCGCCAGAGGGTGCCGGTAGCGCCGGGGCACGGAGGACGACGCATGCGCGTCGCCCCTACGAC
>Ga0163153_10006222_pt1 | contig 13581 bp, 8 predicted proteins | sample OliLakLV19MP6IB1_FD_148629 | JGI IMG/M metagenome (GOLD analysis project Ga0163153, IMG submission 148629) | Freshwater microbial mat bacterial communities from Lake Vanda, McMurdo Dry Valleys, Antarctica - Oligotrophic Lake LV.19.MP6.IB-1 | ecosystem: Environmental > Aquatic > Freshwater > Lake... | reverse complement strand
GGACGTAGATAAGCAGATTGTGGAAGTGGGACAGAAACCGGAGGAACGCATTTCGACGCGGCGCCTCAGGCAGCAGATTGAGACCGTAAACCTCCTGTCGGCGCGTTACTTCATCATGGTTCAGACCTTCAGTGGACGCATCTACGGCCGCCAGTGCGTCAACCGCGGAGAGTGCATGGAAGGGCTGCTGTTGTTGTTCGGTTGTCATCGTGGTACTCGACCTCAATTGTTGCCTACCGCAGTCTTGAGCACTGCATTTTAAGCATAAAAAAAGAAATTGTGGACATCACCGTCAAAACGATTTGCACTGATGTTTTAGCAACTTCCTTTTCCATCGGCATCAACAACTGGAATTGCAGCCACCGGGTCATTCGATTTCCCCAACCGCCCGCCACGCCTGCATGATGGCCGCTTGCGTCATGGCTGATGAATCGGCATCCGAGTTGGCGATGTGAATACGCCCGAAAGGCTGGCGGCCAATCACCCAGGGTTTATCGGCTTCAGCGGCGTACTTGGGTTCCCAGATCAGGTTGCTTTCGTAGGCATAGCCGTGCGGCCAGCGATTGACGGTGATGCCGACAATATCACGATCGGCATCAAAACCTCCACCGGCCAGGGCCTGGTCCAGTTGATCTCGAACGTGATACTCGAAGGTGCTGAATGGCGTTTGCAATAACATACGTCGACCCTGACGCCATTGTTCCGGCCCTTTGACATCGGGCAGAAACGGCACGTGGCACATATGCAGGATCATCGGATCATTCGGTGTTTTGGCACACTCGTAGCCGCCAATTGAAACCGGGAAGTCCAGTTCCACTTGTTTGTAAAAATCATTGGTGTAATTGACAAAATCCAAACCCAGGTCGGCCATGGCACGCCAGTTGGGCACGGCAACCTTAACGTAGCTCAAAGGAACTTTAACACCGTAAGCCAAGCCTTCCTTTTGCCGTTGGGGCATTTCTGGACAAAGGTATGGAATGGACAAGTTGTAGCAAGCCATAACCACATTTTTTGCCCGGGCCTTGAAGGCATTCCCCTCATTCACGTAGGTAATGTCTACCGCACTTTCATCGGCTGTGTGTTGCACCTGCACGGCGGTGCTGTTCAGGCGTATACGAATGGCCTGACCTGCCTTATCCAGTTGTGAATAATCCAGCCGCGCCAGTACCGAATCTTCCTGGGTCTTTCCTGGCAATGCTGCGGGGATCAGCGAGCGCACCAGCAATCGGGCAATCGTTGCATTGCCATCGGGAAAGTGAAAAATGTAGGGGTCATCACCACGACTGCCATGCCGTGGCAAAGAATGTTCCGTACCCGGCATCCCTTCGTATTCCTGCACCTGGCTGGCCGGAATCTCATCTATCCCGACGCACCAGAAACTGGTGCCCCACTTGCGATACATTTCAATAATCTGCGGGTCGACCTTGGCATAATCGCGCAAAAACGTTTCATAGCTGATGCGTTGCATCAGGGCCTGCTTTTCTTCAAGGCTAAGGCCGGGCAAATAATCCTCAGTACTGGTTTGCAAACGTATAAGGTCTTTGCGGGCCTGCTCACTCAGGGGTGTTCGAAGAACGAATTCATTCCAGGGCAATAGCGCATAGCCCACCGCCAGCTTTTGTTGGCCAAAGGTTTGCTGATCAAACAGAATGCCACGGGACAGATTGAGTTGTGAATATATGGAAGCGTCATAGGCTTCATAAAACGCGTCCAGTCGAATACCAATTTTCTGCAGCAAATCCATGGCAGGCGGGCCAAAGGATGAGGGCGTATCTATAGCCTCAGTGCCACCATAGCCAATGCGGGTCTGACCATTGACGATAAATTCGTTGCGCTTGGCATGGCCACCAAAGTCATCGTGATTTTCCACAATCAGAATTTTCGCCTGCGGCTGCCTTTGCCGATAAAACCAGGCAGCAGAAAGGCCAGAAATTCCACCACCAACGACCACCAGGTCGTATTGCTCATCGGGCTCACCGGCGTCCCAGCTGCCACCTGCCACGCGGGCATGCATGGTTTCCCAGCTGCCATCATGGCTGCCACGCATGCCACTCAGGCCGGGTGGGTAATAGTTCGTGTCGGAATGAAAAACACCGATATCGTTACCAAACAACTCCGACCATGGCGTCAGCAAGGATGCGCCCAGGGCAACCTGGGTTCCATTGAGAAAATCACGCCGGCTGATTCCTTTTTTCATGTCGTTACCTTAACTTTCAAGTTGCACATCATGAAAGCAGCAACACTCGCGGGTCAAGCAGGCGGCTGACTTCCTGTTGACTGAGTGCTGGTAGTATGGGGATTCAGCATCGCCCTGGTGGGTCTGGGTTTTACCATCGGCATATCCGGTTCCTGGCTGACTGCCACCTCAGCGTTGAGCGTGATTCTTGCCTCTTTCCTGCTGGTGCCTGAAGTAAAACGCTGGGCAGGATATTTGCGTCGCCTACCGATCTGGTTTATTTCCATCGCCGCCCTGCAACGCAGCATTACCGCGCGTGATAAAAAACCCCACGGCGGGCCTTCCTGCTAACCGGCATACCCTTTGAATGGCCTCTGTTCGCTACTGGCAGCACGCTGCCGGGCCTGTTTTTCCCTATGCTGGGTTTGCTGTTCTGGCGCCGCACCACGGCCAGAGGAGCTTTCTGGAGCATGTTGCTGGGCGGCAGCAGCGCTGTGGTCTGGACTCTGGCAGGCGAGCCTTATGGTTTCAGCGCTTCCTGGATGGGCTGGCTGGTTTCTCTGCCGACTTTGGTGATTATCTCTTTACTGACTCAACACAGCGCAGAAGAGCAACCAGACCTGTTTTATGCGGCCTGAAAGCGCTAGCCCATCTGCCTATTCACGACACTGCTCAAACCGTGCTTTGGCTTGTGATAAATGATTCATCACTTGCTGTTTTTCCGCTGTGCTGTTGTAGTCAGGGTGTGCTTCGGCTGACTCGGCAATGCGGTCAATCCAGGCCATAAAGTAATCGGCATCTTTACTTGATTGCATGGGCTGATCGGCTACCTGCACGAACACCGGATTGGTCGTGGCATAAGGGTAGATATCCAGCACATCGACAGACGGGCCATCACTCCAGGCACGCAGCAGCACCCAGGAACTCTGCCGAATCTCCAGGCTGCCTCTGAGATCAGAACTGCGGCCACCTTTACTTAAATCCAGCTTGCGTACGACCGCTCCGTTGACCACAATTTCCAGATGATCCACAGCCACCATGGAGCGCAAAAAGCCGCTGTAATCGAGCTTCTGGCCTGCGGCCAATGTGATCTCGCTGCCGGGGCCCTGCCCGTCCAACTCAAATCCCAGCAAAGGCGCATTGGTGGCCATAGTCCGGCCGGCACGCAGCCCATTCAGCCAGGCAACTTTACGTTCTTCGGCTGTGGCACTGGAGAAGTCCAATTCGTTACCGGTATCGACGTAAACACGAGTGAGCCCGACTGGCCCGCGCAAGGATGCGTAATTGGCCATGGCATCGGTGCCCGCCGCCGCGGCCGGACGCATGCCGCAATTCAGTAAGCGATACCAAACGGAAGCAGTTTCCCGGTGCCAACTGAAGCCCAGGACTTCAAGGTAATCGAGCGAACCCAGGGCCGCGCTAACCGGCAAAGCATGTGTCAGGTGCTCGTCGGTAGCAGGGTCCGGCGGCTTATTAAAAGGATGCACATATCCTACTAATGCTGATTGTTCTTTAGCCAAATTCGCCACCGTCGGATTGTCGGGAAAAATACTGGCTGCCGCGGTATTCGGATAAGCCACATAATCCGGAATCAAATAATGTTCCTGCAAATCCAGCAGGCCCATATGACCCCAGTAGCTGGTGTGATACTCCTGGCCATGCAGCAACAGGGAAGCCTGGCTGGAAGCCGGATCCGGCTCAGGTGAGAAGAAAGCGATATCGGGAATGCGTTGTTCCTTGTTGACGATCAGGTTGTACATCAGGTCCAGGTCTTCCGCTTCGGCCTGCGCCACCAAATCGGCAGGCTGATTGCGGTAGGTTCCGCCATAGTTCATATGCACATGCAAATCACCGCTGTGCCATTGCGACCAACCCGCCGGCAAATCCAGTGGCTGAATAACGATGTTTCGATAGTCGGTGTCGCCACCCTTCAACTTGATGGTCTGGCTGACGATGGAATTTTCCAGTCCGCGCCAGACTTTGACCTGAGTATTCCCTTCAGGAATGGTCAGCGATATGGGTTCGTCAGTCACATGAAAATAGTGGACTTCTTCGTTTAGCTGGCTCCGATCGAAGCCATCATCGGCATGCATTCGTGCTGTGTCAGGCGCATAACTGCGGCCGTCGCTGCCGGTCACCGATACACGGGCTGACACGGGATCGCCATTGGCATCGGTCACCTGCAGTACCAGTTGACCCTGTTCGCGCAGATAAATACGCGAGTCGACTTTCAAAGCTCGTTTTTTGCCGCCGATTACATCCTGTATCCAGATACTGGTGTTGAACGCCTCGTTGGAAACGTACGCAAGTTGGCTGGTATCAGGTGACCAGCGAATGGCAGTGATATCAAACTCACCATAACTCAGTGGCAAAGGATCGCCACCACCGGCAGCTGTGGTCAGCCACAGCTGATGCCACTGTCGTCCTAGGTAAGAGGAATAAGCCACGCGCTTGCCATCCGGCGACCAGTCTGGATGGGTGCGCCAGCTGGTCTCTTCATCACGCACCAGGGTAGCCTCACCCTGACCGTCTGCCGAGCGTCGCCAGATAGCACCACTGCCGTAGATCTCATTCGGATTCGAAACGTAGATCAGTTCTTTGCCATCAGGCGACCAGCTTGGGCTGAGCTCATGATCGTATGCACTGTAGTAATAACGATCGCGTGGCTCGAGACGATCAGCCAGCAACATTCTGCCATCCAGGGTTTCCTTGCCAGGTTTGCCTTGAAAATCACCGGTGAACAATTTGAAACGACCCGTAGCTGCGGTGGATATCCAGGCGAGCTGCTGCCCATCAGAAGACCAGCGCGCATCCAGGTTAACACCCTGGTTGCTGGTCAACCGCCGCACTTTGCCGGTGGCCAGATCCAACAGGTGCAACTCCAGCGCATCGGCATGGTAGCGGGAGAACACAATTTTTCCGGTACTGGACCAGTCCGGCAGATAGTCGTAACCGGGGCCGTTGGTCAACTGCTCAGCTACTGTGTCATTGATGCCTTGTTTCCAAAGACTACCCGCCATCGAATACACCAGATGTTGACCATCCGGTGACCACGCCAGCGACGAAGGCCCGCTGGTCAGTTGGGGCAAATACATTTCACGGAAGTAGTAATCGTGCGGTACGTCGATCTGCTTCAGCACCGGCTCACGGGCAGCATGTGCCGTGTTAAGTGACGCCAACAGCGCTAGCAGCATGATGCCGATGCCAAGTTTCATTGTTTGTCTCCTTAGTGCTGAACAGAAATTGGACAGTGGATTTATGCCACTCTCAAAAGGCCTGCGATTCCCGCCCCTTGGTTTGTAATCGTTCGCGTGCTTCAACTGCGCTGGCCGATTCAAACCCCAGTTCTGCCAGAATTCGCCGTATCTTGCTGACCTGTTCTGCGTTACTTCTAGCCAACTGGCCGGCCGCAATGGTCAGGCTATCTTCCAACCCAACCCGCACATTGCCGCCCAACACGGCACCCATGGTGGCCAACTTCATCTGCATCCCGCCGGCAGCCAGCACGGAAAATTCATAGGCATCGCCCAGCAAGCGATCGGCCGCCGCCTTCATGGTCATTAAATTCTCCGGGCTGGCGCCCATGCCACCGAGAACGCCCATTACAAACTGCACGTACAAGGGTGCTTTCACCCTGCCTTTCTTCAAATAATAAGCCAGCGTTTCAATCTGGCCGATGTCATAACATTCAAATTCAAACTTCGCTCCGCGGTTGCCCCCGAGGTCATCCAGAATCATTTCAATATCTTCAAAGGTATTGCGGAAAGGAACACGGCGGGTGGCACCCAGTAGCTTGGGTTCCCAGTCGTGCTGCCAATCGGAATAGCGTTCGGCCAGGGGGAAAATACCGAAATTCATGCTGCCCATGTTCAATGAGCACATTTCCGGCTCCGCTCGTCGCGCTGGTGCCAACCGTTCATCCAGACTCATCAGGGAGCTGCCGCCGGTGGAAATATTCACCACCGCATCACACGCGGCGCGTATGCGTGGCAGAAACTGCATGAAGTGTTCAGGGTCTGCACTGGGTGCGCCTGTATCGGGTTGACGGGCATGCAGGTGAATAATGGCAGCACCTGCATGAGCGGCTGCAATGGAAGCGTCTGCTATTTGGGTTGGAGTCAGCGGTAAATGCGGGCTCATGGTCGGAGTGTGAATGGAGCCGGTTACAGCGCAGGTAATGATCACTTTTCTGGGCATTGGATTGCGATTACCATGGCCAGCAAGCCTGGCCTTTAGCGTGATGATGTTACCGGTCAATGGAACATCTTGCGAGCACCGTTGCCGTTTGATGTCGCGCCACGATTAAGACAGCAGCACCGGAACCAAGTCAGGGAAACCCTGTCTCAGGTGTGCACAACAAACCCCGAGGAGAGATTTATATGCGCAAGTCCCGTCTGTTATTGACAGGCCTCATGATTACTGCATGGTTTTCAACAGTGCAGGCATGGGAACCCGATCTGTCCAACAAATCTGAATTGGAAGTGCATACCGCAATTCTCGGCTTGCTTGAAAAAGATCCCGGTATGAAGGACTGGTTTGATAACTCAGCCGGTTATGCTGTCTTTCCCAAGGTGGGAAAAGGCGGAATAGGTATCGGTGGAGCATATGGTAAAGGCCTGGTTATTTCAGGCAACCAGGTCATAGGCAATACGTCGCTGAGCCAGCTCAGCATCGGTTTGCAACTGGGTGGCCAGGTCTACTCGGAATTCATTTTCTTTTACGACCAGACCGCCCTTGATGATTTCCAGCGCGGCAATTTCGAGGTAGGCGCACAGGTATCTGCTGTAGCTGCCACCGCCGGCGCGTCGGCTGATGCTTCTTACAACAAAGGTGTAGCGATTTTCACCAACGTGGGCGGCGGCCTGATGTATGAAGCTTCGGTAGGTGGTCAGAAATTCAAATACGAAGCAAAATAAGTTCCTGATCTTTTTTGGAAAGCCGGGTTATGCCCGGCTTTTCTTTGCCCGTAATATCGCCTCGGCCCAATCAAGCGAAACTGATCAGGCAAAAATTCTGAGCTCTCCGGGCAGGCAACGTATTCTGGCTGGAGTGGTGCCGACAAACTCCCCATCGATCATCAAGGGATAGTCAGTGGGCTCAATGATGCTGAATTCACGGCCCTGCACCACCATCACTTCCGGATAATCAACATGCTTGCCGGAGTAGATGGTTGGAAACAGCCGCAACAGCCTGATTCTGGGCAATCTGCGCAGCAAGGTCAGGTCCAGTAGCCCATCATCCAGCCTCGCACCTGGCGCCATCAAAAACGAGGTGCCGGTGTAGCGCGAATTGGATAATTCTACAAACAGATTGTCCTGTTCAATCAGCCTGCCATCCACTTCGATGCGCAGGCGGTGACCGCGCATTTTCAGCGTTTGCCACAAAGCTGAGAGCGTGTAAGCGCTGTGACCAATGTGTTTCAGTCTGCGCGCCGTGAGGCCCGCGTCAACCACAAAGCCCATGCCGGCAATATTCAGAAAATAAATTCGCCCGGCAGCACAATCAATTTGCCCGAGGTCGATTTGGCGGGTTTCGCCTTTGAAAATCAGCTCCAATGCGGATTGCCAATCACCAGCCTGCAGGCCAAGATCACGGCTGAAGGCGTTACCCGTGCCGATGGGCAATACGCCCAGCGGTGGGCGTGACTGCAGTGAGTGACACATCAGACCATTCACGGCTTCGAACAAAGTACCATCGCCACCAGCAGCCACTACGGCATCAATACCATTCAGGTTTTTCTGCCCCAGCCAGTTGCGAATGCTGGCCGAAGCACTGCTGCAGAAAACCTGCTGCTGGCTGACATGCTGGCCCAGCTCGTGTTCAATGGCAGGCAGTAACTTTGCAGCGCGTCCACCGCCGGCCTGTGGATTCATGACCAGTAAAATGTTTTTCAAGTCAGTAGATGCGTTTAAGTTGCATCCAGCCCATGGCCGATAAGCAACTGAATAAAGACTTTTTCGTCCACAACCTCAATACCCAGCGTTTCTGCCTTGCGCAATTTTGAGCCCGCATCGGCACCCGCCAGAAGCACGCTGGTTTTAGCCGAAACACTGCCGGTCACTCTTGCACCCAGCGATTCCAGCAGCGTCTTGGCCCGGGTTCTTGGCATGGCCAGGGTGCCGGTTAAAACCCAGATTTGTCCGGCCAAAGGTTGTTCTTCGCCTGACTCTTCAACCGCCAGCGCTTGCACACCCTCAGCCATCAGGTCAGCCAATACCTGCTGGTTATGTGGCTCCTGGAAAAAGGCAAATACATGACTGGCGACTACCGGCCCCACATCCGGAACGTCCATCAGGGCTTCCTGACTGGCTTCAGCCAGTGCCTGCAACGAACCAAATTGGCGTGCTAGTGATTGTGCGGTCACCTCGCCCACCTCACGGATACCCAGTGCGAACAGTAGACGACCCAGCTCCGGCGATTTGCTTTTGGCAATTTCCGTTACCAGTTTATAAGCCGATTTTTCCCCCATGCGCTCAAGACCGGACAACTGCTCCTGATCCAAACGGTATAAATCGACCAGAGTATGTACCAAGCCGCTTTCCACCAGTTGATCGATCAGTTTTTCGCCCAGACCCTCAATATTCATCGCCCGCCTTGAAGCAAAATGCATCAGGCTTTGCTTCCGCTGTGCCGGGCAGAACAGGCCGCCGGTGCAACGCGCTACTGCTTCGGACTCCAGTTGCTCAACGGCAGATCCACATACCGGGCATTCGGTGGGCATTTGAAACTCAACCGGCTCGCCCTGGCGTTTATCCAGCACCATGCGGGCTACTTCCGGTATGACGTCACCGGCGCGCCGCACCACCACCCAGTCACCGGGCCGGACATCCTTGCGGCGGATTTCATCCAGATTGTGCAAGGTGGCGTTGGTCACGGTTACGCCACCGACAAATACCGGCTGCAGGCGTGCTACCGGCGTTAAAGCTCCGGTGCGACCGACTTGCACGTCAATGGACAACAGGCGGGTCATTTCCTCCTGTGCGGGAAACTTGCGCGCTATGGCCCAACGTGGCGCACGGCTGACGAATCCCAGGGTTTCCTGATCGCGCTTCTGGTTGACCTTGAACACCACGCCATCGATGTCATAAGCCAGTGCAGCCCGGCGTTCTGCCAGGTTTTCGTAGAAGCCATCACAACCGACGTCATCCTGCACCAAACGCACTTCCGGATTAACCGGAAAGCCCCATTCACGTAATTGCTGCAGCAAATCATACTGATTGGTAGCTAATCCCTGATCCGCTGCGGCAGCATAAGCAAAAAACGCCAGCGGGCGCTGGGCTGTTAGGCATGAGTCCAACTGACGCAAACTACCCGCAGCCGCATTGCGTGGGTTGATCAGTTCCTTGCCACCCTGCTCGCGTTCCTTTCGGTTATAGGCAAGAAAACCCGCCAATGGCATGTAGATCTCACCGCGAACTGCAACTTCCTGCGGCCAGCCCCTGCTCCGTAATGAAAGTGGTATGGCGCGAATAGTGCGTACGTTGGCAGTAACGTCTTCGCCGCTGCTGCCGTCACCCCGAGTGGCCGCTTGTGTCAGTTTACCGTTCTCATAGCGCAGTGAAATGGCTACCCCGTCCAGCTTGGGTTCAGCCACATATTCCACATGCTCTGTTTCCAGCCCTTTCAACACACGCTGGTGAAACAGACTGGTCTCTTCAGCCGAAAAAGCGTTGGCCAGCGATAACATGGGATAACGGTGTCGAACTTCGTCGAAGCCTTCTGCAGGAATAGCACCTACCCGTTGGGTCGGCGAATCTGCCGTAAGCAGTTCAGGAAAATCGTCTTCAAGTTGCTGCAATGCGCGCAGCAAGCGATCATATTCAGCATCCGGAATGCTGGGTTCATCCAGCACGTAATAGCGGTAGTTATGGCCTTCAATTTGCTCGCGCAGTTCAGCTATCTGTGCAGCGGCTTGTTGCGAACTGAAGGCTGACTCACTAGCAGTCACTATAGTCCAGCCTCAGAGCAAAGCCTTGCGGGCACGTTCACGGTCAAAATGGCGCATTTCCTCACGGATTTTGCCTTCCTTCTGACGAGTCAGTGGCTGGTGCTCTTCGTCGTGTAATTCTGCATTCAACACACTGGCAATGCGCTTGACGGAAGCCAGCATGGTATCCCAGGCATCCAGTGCCAACATTGGCCCGGGCAAGGTAAGAAATACCACCAGGGCCTTGGTTTCAAAGCTGTTCCAGGCATCTTTGTCGAAATAGCCGGGCTTGTGCGCATTGGCCAGGCTGAATACTGGCGTATCACTGCCATCTGCCTGGCGATGAAAGATATCCATATCACCCAGTTCCAGACCGGTTTTCAAAGCGACCTGCAGCAGATCGGTGCCGTTTATTACCTGTTTATCCGTTGCGAGAATGAACAGAGTGACAATTTTTTCTGGTGGCGGACCCGCGGGCTTTTGCGACTTTGGAGGTTTGCGCGGCTCCGGCACAGCTTTCAATTCAGGCTCGATCCGGCCCGGGGGTTTGTCCATGGGCAATTCACCCTGCCCCTGCAACTCCAGTAGCTCAGCGGTTTCAGCCTCATGCTCAATCTCTGATTCGTCCAGAGTGGGCTCAAGCCGGCCGGCCCCATCCGTTGTCGGCTTGCGTCGCGACGCCCGTGGCTTCTGCTTCTTTTCAGGATTGCCAAACAGGAAAATTGTACCCAGGATAATGATCCCGATAGCAATAATGATCCATCTTAAAGTTGCTGTATCCATCTGCAAATCTCTTAACCGTCTTAGCTAATCACGCCTGCCCAGCGAGTTTGGCAGCTTCATCAATGTCCACTTGCACCAGGCGTGATACGCCCGGTTCACGCATGGTGACACCGCTCAGTTGATGCGCCATTTCCATGGTGATTTTATTATGCGTCACGTAGATGAACTGCACTGTCTCGGACATTTCCTTAACCATACTGGAGAAACGCACCACGTTGGAATCATCCAAAGGTGCATCCACTTCGTCCAGCAGGCAGAAAGGTGCCGGGTTCAACTGGAATATGGAAAACACGAAAGACACAGCCGTCAGGGCCTTTTCACCACCGGATAGCAGGTGAATACTACTGACCCGCTTGCCGGGTGGCCGGGCCATAATACTGACACCGGTAGTGAGCATGTCATCGCCGGTCAGTTCCAGATAAGCGTGTCCTCCGCCAAACAAGCGCGGGAAAATTTCCTGCACTCCTTTGTTCACCTTCTCAAAGGTTTCCTTGAAACGGGTCCGGGTTTTGCGGTCGATTTTGGCAATGGCTTCTTCCAAAGTAGAAAGTGCCAGACACAGATCCGCATCCTGGGCGTCGAGGTAGTCCTTACGCTTCTTCTCTTCTTCGTATTCCTCAATCGCTGCGAGGTTCACCGGTTCCAGCCGAATGATCTTTTCCTGTAAATCTTCCAGCTCTCTGGCCCATTCGTCAGCGTCCGCTTCTTCGGGCATCTGTTCAGCTATTTCTGTGGTATTGCCACCGAGTTCTTCCACCTGCCGCTGCAGTGTGCGAGTGTTCAGCTCCAGTTCTTGCTGCGCAAGGCGATAGCGTTCCAGTTGTTCGCGAATTTCATCCGATTGCTGCACCGAGGATTGGCGTTCGCCATCTTTCTGCCGGTATTTCTCTTCCAGCTCGTGCAAACCAGCGCGGGCATTGGCCAGGCGCTTTTCGGTTTCCACCCGGCGTTGCAACAAAGCGTCCATTTCTGTTCTGTGCGCCTGTTGCGGATCTTGCACCTTGGCGATTTCTTCGCTGAGGTTAACATAGCGCTGCTGCAATTGGCTGAGCTGGGTGTCCATGCGTTGCAGGGATTGAGTCAGGGAATCCAGACTGGCCCGGCGCGATTCAACTTTAAGGGCAAATTCGTGGCGATTTTCGCGGGCCGTCCTGGCCTCAGACCGGGCCGTTTCGCGGCGTTGCAACAGATCTGCACGCTGGCTGTCCAGCCGTTGCCGCTGCTGCTGCAGGGTGTTCATGACTTCAACTGATTGTTCTACCGCGCCACGCGCCTCTTTGACAGCGGCTTCGTCCTGCTCAAATTGCTGCCGCAACTCGGTATTTTCGGTGGCAATGGTTAACTGGCGCTTGTCCAGCAACTGGATATTGGCCCGGCGGCTTTGCGCCTGGCCCTCAATCTCATTCCGGCGGCGATGCAGGTTATTGGCTTCTACCTGGTCATCGCGGATTTTCTGTTCCAGTTGCGATAGCGCTTCACGCTCGGTTTCCATCTGCTGTTGTGCTGCGGCCACTTGCGGACCCAGTTCATCCAATTCCTGCCGCAGGTTAGCAATGGCTTTTTCCCGGGCCAACATACCTTCTTCACCCGGCTTGCCATGGGCCACTCGGATCCAGCCCTGGCCCAACCATTCGCCGGTCTGGGTCAGGAACGACTCGCCTTCTTGCAGTTGTGCCCGGTCATTCCAGGCCTGCTCCAGAGAATTGGCGCAACGCACCTGATTCAACCACCTCACCACCACATCTGGACCACTGACCTGAGCGGCCAGGCTGCCGGGTTTGGCTGCTACCTTGCCGCAAGCTCCATCGACCAAGTCGATAACAGAATCGTCCAACTGGGCCAGCGCCCGCACCCGGTCGTCATCTTCATCGGCCACTACCGACTGCAGCCAATGACCCAGAACCACTTCGGTGGCCGCTTCCCAGCCGTGTTTAACCTTAATCAGCTTGGCCAGCCGTGGTGCCTTGTTCAGCCCATGCGCGGCTAACCAATCCTGATTGTCGCCAGCGGCCAGTGCGGCGGCCTGCAATGAAAGCAACGATTCCAGCTTGCCTTCACCAGTATGCAGATCGCGCTGCTGCTGCTGCGCGGCTTTTTCCGCCTCACGCAAAGCTGACTGGCGATGGCTGAGTTCGCGGCGAATGGCATCCAACGCAGCTTGCTGCTGGCTGTCCTGTTCAGCCAGTTGCTTGGCTTCCCGGTCCAGTGACTCAACGGCTTGCAACATATCAGCGGTATCGGCACCGACGGTTTCCTGTTGCAGCGTTTCCATGCGCCGCACGTTTTGCAACATGCGCTGCTCCAGACTGCTGATCTGAGCTCTTTGCAAATCTGCCTGGCGCTGTGCATCCGCACTCTTCTGATGATGCTGTTCAAAGCTTTCCTGCCAGGCCTGCACTTCGGTTTCCACCGTCTGCAAGGTCTCATTGGCGGCTTCTTCCACGCCTTGAGCCTGTTTCAAGGCCGGCTCGGCTTCCGCCAGCGAGCGGGTCAGGTCTTCCACCTGGGCGCGGTCCAGCCCGATGTGCTTTTCAATATCGTTCAGTGCACTCGAAGTTTCTTCAAATTCTGATTTTTGCCGCGCGTGCAATTCGCGGGCATGCCGTATGGCCTGTTCCAGCCGGGCAATTTCGCCACCTACGGTGTACAACTCGCCCTGGATTTCACTGAATTGCTCGTTGGACAGAGTCTGCTG